>Ga0209988_10000225_pt1 | contig 33016 bp, 27 predicted proteins | sample N075metaG_FD_183115 | JGI IMG/M metagenome (GOLD analysis project Ga0209988, IMG submission 183115) | Deep subsurface microbial communities from Kermadec Trench to uncover new lineages of life (NeLLi) - N075 metaG (SPAdes) (version 2) | ecosystem: Environmental > Aquatic > Marine > Ocean trench... | reverse complement strand
CGTCCGCGGCACGCGCCAGCACACCACCCAGGCTCGACGCGCGAACGCCGGCGGCCCACAGGATGGTTCGCGTCTCGAGAATCGTGTCCTCACCGCTGCCGGTGTCGCGCAACGTGACCGACCGTTCGCCGATCCGGTTCACCTGTGTATCGCAAACGACTTCCACGCCCAACTTCTCGAGTGCCCGGCGCGCGGCGGCAGGGAGCGGCTTGACGAAGCTGCCGAGCAGCGTATTGGAACCCTCGACCAGCAACACGCGTGCGTCTCTGGAACGGATCCTGCGGAAATCATGCCGCAAGGTATGGCGTGCGAGTTCGCCCACGGCGCCGGCCAGCTCCACCCCGGTCGGGCCGCCGCCGACGATGACGAAGGTCATCCACGCCCGCCGCGCCGCCGCGTCGTCTTCGCGTTCAGCGCGCTCGAACGCGTTGAGGATCTTGGCCCGGATCCGCGTCGCGTCCTCCACCGTCTTCAGGCCCGGCGCGTGAGCTTCCCAGTCGTCGTGGCCGAAGTAATAGGGTCGCACACCGGTCCCGAGGATCAACGTGTCGTACTCGAGTTCGCAGGATTCGAGTGTGATTCGCTTGCTCCGCGGATCGATGTCTGTCACTTCACCGTGGAGCACGCGGGTGTTGCGTTGGCGTTTGAGCACGGCGCGCAGCGGCGAGGCGATGTCGGCCGGAGACAGGCCCCCCGTGGCAACCTGGTAGAGCAACGGCTGGAACAGGTGAAAATTGCGCCGGTCGACCAACGTCACCGACACATCGACGTGGGCCAGGCCCAGCGCCGCGTTCAGACCGCCAAAGCCACCTCCCACGATCACCACGCGGTGCTTGGCCATTCGCGAAGACCTACTCCGCGACCACGGCCGGATCGGTCAAGAGGCCGGGAGGAAACGCGTCGTGCACGGCGATCTTCCAATCGAGGTCACGCCCGTGGTTCGTCGCCAGCTTGATACGGCCGAACATCTTCCAATCGTTCCACGGGCTGGCGAAGTTGGGTTCGTCCATCGATGCGTCGGCGAAGAAGTCCCATTGCTCGACGAGGCCGGATTCCTTGCCGACGTAGACTTGGTATCGGTTCTGGGGCGTGTAGCCGACTCCGTCACTGAACGTCAGATCGAGGACCCAGGCGTCGTTTCCCCCGACGGTCGACTTCTCGCCGGCGTAGGTCAGCGTGACGCCGGGATCGAGCAATTTGTAGGGCATGAACATCCAGTAGGCGTCGTTGATCCAGGTCTGGTGTCCGCCTTCCAGCGTCTCCGCGAGCTCGTCCGCTTCCAACTCCACACCGCCCTTGAACGCGCGCCCTTCCTTGGTGTGGATGTTCATCAGGATGATCGTCGAGATACCGTCGCTTTCGGTCTCGATGCGGATATCCCCCGTGTGACGGTCCCAATAGTGTTGTCGGCGGCCGAAGAACTTCCAACTGACGAAGCGCGTCGCATCGACCGCTTCCCAACCACCCATCGCTTGCACGGTTGCCTGGGCGATCTCGATCGCGCGCTCGGCGGAACCCTCGTTGACGTGCACCCTCGAGGGATCCGCCAGAGCGGCTCCTCCCACGGCGAGGACGGCGACGAGAAAAAAGACGGGGACGAGTCGGATTGGCTTCACGGCAGGATCTCCTTATCCGACCAATCAGCATAACAGCCGCTACCGAGAACGGGCTGCTAGGCCACGCACGCCGCGACGATCGCCGCGAAGGAGCCGGCGTCGAGCGATGCCCCGCCGATCAGGCCGCCATCGATATCGGAGCAGGAAAACAAGGCCGCCGCGTTGTCCCGCGTGACGCTTCCGCCGTACTGGATACGGACGCACTCGGCAACTTCAGCGCTCTCGATCGAACCCAACCGCTGCCTCAGGAACGCGTGCGCCCGTTGCCCCTGGTCGGGCGTGGCAGTGCGCCCGGTGCCGATCGCCCAGACCGGCTCGTACGCGATCACGAACCGGTCGGCGTCCGCGGTCAGCCCCCTTAGGCTTTCCGCGAGCTGGCGTTCCAGGACGGCTTCCGTCTCCCCGCTCTCGCGCTGCTCGAGCGTTTCCCCGACGCACACGATCGGGTGAACGCCGGCCTCCATCAGCGCCGCGGCCTTGCGCCGGACCGTCTCGTCGGTCTCACCGTGGTTCGCCCTGCGCTCGCTGTGGCCGACGATCGCGTAGCGGCAACCGAGGTCGGCAAGCATCGACGCGGCAACGTCCCCGGTGTGCGGCCCGGGTCCTTCGAAATGAACGTCCTGAGCGCCGAGACGAATCGTCCCGTCGAGGGTCGCGGCGATCGGGATCAGGTACGGGAACGGTGGACAAAGCACGACTTCGACGGACGAACCGGCGGTCTTGTCGCCGATTGCCGCCGCGAGCACTGACAGCGACGCGAGATCGCCGTGCATCTTCCAATTGGCCGTCACGATCGGCCGTCGTCGCTTGCGTCCGCTAGCCATCGCTCAACACCTCGACACCTGGAAGTGTTTTCCCTTCGAGTAGTTCGAGGCTCGCGCCGCCCCCGGTCGAGATGTGATCGAAGCGATCGGCCAGGCCCGACTTCGTCGCCGCCGAGGCAGAATCACCCCCACCGACGATCGTCAACGCACTCGATTCGGCACAGGCTCGCGCCACGGTCATCGTGCCCGCGCTGAACGCGGCCCACTCGAATACACCCATCGGGCCGTTCCAGATGACCGTTCCCGCCGCGGCAATGGCCTGCGCGTACACTCGCGCCGTGACCGGACCGATGTCGAGACCTATCCAGCCGGGCGGGATCGCCGCCGTGTCCACCACCTCGGGCGGGGTCGAGACATCGAACACGCGCCCGCACACGTGATCAACGGGCAACAGCAGATCGACGTTCTTCGCGGCGGCCGCAGCGACGATGCTCGCGGCGAGGTCCACCTTGTCCTGTTCAACGTGAGAGTCGCCGACCTCGATACCTTGCGAGTGCAGGAACGTGTAGGCCATTGCCCCGCCCACGATCAACCGATCGATCTTGTCGAGCAGGTGCTGCAAGACCAGGATCTTGTCGCTGACCTTGGCCCCGCCGAGGACCGCGATGAACGGCCGGGCGGGATCCGACAGGGCGCGGTTAAAATACTCGAGTTCCTTGACCAGCAAAAGTCCGGCGGCACGCCGTTCAAAGTGTTCCGCGACGGCGACCATCGATGCGTGTGCGCGATGCGCGGTCCCGAACGCATCATTGACGTAGACGTCGCCCAGCCGTGCAAGCATGTCGGCGAACCCGGGCTCTCGCTCCGGATTTTCCTCGCCGGGGTGGAAGCGGAGGTTTTCGAGGAGTAGCACGTCCCCGGGTTGCATGGCCTCGACGCCGACCGTGACCGCAGCACCGACGCAATCGTCGACGAAGCCGACCTCACGTCCGAGGTGCCCGGCCAGGCACGCGGCGACCGGCCGCAGACTGAGTTCACGTTTCACCTCGCCCCCGGGCCGACCCAGGTGGCTCATCAGCACCACCGCCGCGCCGTGCGCGAGCGCGTGGCGGATCGTCGGTAAGGCCGCAACGATGCGCTGGTCGTTGTCCACGACTCCGGCTCGAATCGGAACGTTGAAATCGACGCGCATCAGGACGGTGCGTCCGCCCAGGTCGAGATCCGCGATGCTCAGCTTGGTCATTGCTAGAGGTTCGGGTTGATCTCGGCCCATGCGTCGAGCGGCGGAAGTACTCCGATCTCGATCACCTCGTCGCGCAGTTTCGCCAGGTGTTCGGCGCTGGCGCGCAACTCGAGGATTTCCGCCTCGGTGCCTTTTGGCATCGTCCACGAAACGCCGTCGCTCCCGAGCGTCGTATCCATCGCCATCAAAGTCTGCGTGAATCCCAGCTCGGCGTCGTTGACATAGGCGCCGGCGGGCCAGTCGTAACCCCCGCCGTCGATCACGCCCTTGATCATCATCAGGGACTGATACGACGGACTCTGGAACGAGCTGCGGCCGCGCAATTGGATGATCCGTTTGCCGCCCTGCCGTACGTGTTGCTTGATCGTGTTCCACTTGTCCTCGGGTAGCTCGTCGGTTCCGATGAGATCCAAGAGAGAACGCCCCGAAACCCTGGCGGTGCTGGCGAAGACGGCCATCATCTCGCCATGTCCCCCGTACGTACGGCAGCCGGTTACTTCGTCTTGACGCACGCTGAAGTGCTGCGCCAACGCGGTTTGCAGGCGCGTGGAATCGAGCGCGGCAAGCGTCGAAATTTTCGACGGCGCCAGCCCGGAGTGCACCAACGCGACCAGACCCGTGATATCGGCGGGATTGAAGATGACCACGCCGAATTTCAGATCCGGAGCGTATTCCTTGATGTCGCGTCCGAGTTGCGCCGCGATCTCCGCGTTGCCCTGTAGCAGGTCCTCCCGGGTCATCCCCTCCTTGCGCGGCGCGCCTCCGGAACTGATCAAGTAACGTGTCCCGCGAAGCGCTTCGCCGGCAGCGGACGTCCACGTCACGTTCGCTCCGGGGAACGCGCAGTGGTAAATCTCCTCCGCAGCGCCCTCGTTGCCCTTGTCGTACGGATCGACCATCACGATATTCGGCGTCAAGCCCAGCGTCAGGGCAGCCTGGACCATGTTCGAACCGATCGCGCCGGCTGAACCGAAAATGGCGAGCTTGTCCTCGGTCAAGTAACTCATGTCTCGGACCCTTTGCGAGAGTGTCTGTTTTTGGTTCGTTGAAGCGCATACCTGTAGCACGGAACCGGCCGCGGGACCGACCCGCCCGATGCTACGATACCAGCACGATGTCGGGATCCAGCTCAACGACACGAGGCATCCGCGTGGAGGTCGAATCGACCTTCGTGCCGGAACGCTCCGACCCGGCGGGGAAACGCTGGTTCTTCTCTTACACGATCCGCATCACGAACGAGGGGCGCGAGACCGCACAGTTGATCAGCAGGCACTGGATCATCACGGATGGCGACGGCGACGCCGAAGAGGTGCGCGGCCCGGGGGTCGTAGGCAAACAGCCCGTGTTGGCGCCCGGCGAATCGTTCGAATACACCTCGGCATGCCCGCTGGGAACAAATTTCGGCACGATGCACGGGACCTATCAGATGATCACCGAGGGCGGCGAACGTTTTGACGTCAAGATTGCGCCGTTCGCGCTGGCCGAGCCCTACGCCATCAACTAGCGGGCTTTCGTTCGGGCCGGAGAATCCGGACGTCGGTGCGGACGACGGCGCACACGGCGCCCTGCTCGTCCAACGCCTGGACTTCGAAGGCGTGCGCGAAGCGCCCTGTTTCACCGATGGAGCGGAGGGCGTTGTCGACGGTCCGATCGTCGAGCGTGAACTCGATCGTCAGGTGCGATTCGGCGGGTCGAAGAAACGTGATCACCGCTTCTTTCATCCAGGCCTGGACACGGAAGCCTTCGTGAGCGCAGATCTGCCAGAGCAACAACGCGTGAAACGGGTCGACGGCGGCGTAAATCGTTCCGCCGAACGTCGAGCCCTGGAGGTTGCGAGAAAAAATCGAACGGCGTACGCGCACCAACGCGCGGCGGAACCCCGCATCGATCTCGAGCACCTGGATCCGTTGAAACAGCAGCGGGGGGTAAGCACTGAGCAACCAGCGCAACTGGCGGGCCGACCAGCGTCGCGGGGAACGGTGGGTGGACATCAAGGAACCTCATGTGAGAACGCGTCGAGGATACCGTAAAAACCCTGTAAAACGGGGAAACTGGAACATCGTGCGAAACCAATTGCAGGACGGAAAGGTGCAGCGTGAGCACCACGAACGGCGCGATGCGGTGGACCCAGCGTGGGTCTGACGGTATTATTCCCACACTTGAAAAGCAATTTCATAGTTCAAGACTAGCGGAGGATTCCATGCGTTCACGTGCACTCGTTCTTGCCCTTTTCGCCTTTGCGGTCATGGTCGCCGTACCGTCCACCACGCTGGCTCAATCCGGTTCCGACATCAAGGCGTTGTCCGACAAGGTGGATGCCCTGGAGCGGCGCATCGCCACAATGGAACGCAACCTGACGCAACAACTGTCGAAGATCTCGAAACAGTTGGCCGACGGCGGCGGCGGTAACAGTGCCGCCAAGGAAGCCGAGGCGCAAACCGCCCTCGCCGCGGTCAACCGGTTGGTCGCCTCCGGCGACCCCACCAAAGCCAAGGCGGAGATGACGGCGTTCATGCAAAAGTACGGCACCACCACAGCCGCCAAGGGCGCGCTCAAGACCTACCGGGAACTCCAGATCGTCGGTAAGGCTACCCCTGAGGATTGGGGCATCGAGAAATGGTTCCAGGGCGAGAACGACGTCGATCTCTCCGGAAACGATACCACCCTGGTGGTGTTCTGGGAGGTTTGGTGCGGGTACTGCCAGCGCGAGGTCCCGAAGCTTCAGGCGTTCTACGACTCGCTCAAGGACGACGGTTTGCAGATCGTCGGTTTGACCAAGATCAACAAGAGCGCGACCGAGCAGAAGGTCGAAGACTTCATCAAAGAAAAGAATCTGAGCTACCCGATCGCCAAGGAGAACGGCTCCGCGAGCCAGCACTTCGGTGTCGCCGGCATCCCGGCGGCGGCCGTGGTCAAGGACGGCAAGATCATCTGGCGCGGGCATCCGTCGCGGTTGTCCGAAGAGCAGCTTAGAAACTGGCTCTAGACCACATAACCCACCATGAAGCGAACAAGGGCGGTGCCGTGGGCACCGCCCTTTTCTTTTGGGGTTACCATGGCCCGCGATGACGAGCGAAGGTGCCTACCGCGATCGCGGCGTTCGGCTCAGGCTTTTCGGCTTGTTGACGATCCTGGCCGGGATCGGCGCCGTGCTTCTCGGTCTGTCGCATTTCGCCCTTCCGCTGCTCGCCGACTCGATCCCCGACTTCCGCATCACCGCGTCCCAGATTGCAACCGGAGTGATCACGTTCGTGGCGATCGGCGTCGTGCTGGTCGCCTGCGGGACCGGTTCGATACGCGAGCGCCGCTGGGTCCGGCCAGCGATGCTGACGGTCGGATGGACCTGGCTGTTCGTCGGGCTCGCCACGCTGGGCTTCGTCGTGACCAACCTCGACGACCTGACGATCCTCGCGGGTTCCGAGCTCGCGGATCGGCCACCCGAAATCGAAACGCTGATCCGCTGGATCTTGCTGCTCCCGTGCGCCGGATTCGGCATCGTGATGCCGCTCTTGATCCTATGGGCGTACAACCACAGAGATGTGCTGGCGACATGCCGGGCACGGCACCCCGACCCGGACTGGAGCGATCGCTGTCCCTCGACGGTGTTGGTTCTGGCCCTGGCGCTTGGCTTTGCCGGACTGCTGTCGTTGCCGATGGCGCTGCGCCCGTTGCTGCCCTGGTTCGGTGATCTGCGAACCGGGGTCGCGGGGTCCGCATTGACGCTGCTGAGCGGCGCAGGCTTCGTCTGGATCGGTTGGGCCTTGTTCCGTTTGAAACCGTCTGCTTGGTGGGCGACCGGGATCAGCACGATCTTGGTCGCGGCGTCGACCGTCTGGACGTTGCTCGAAACGCCGCGCGCCGCGTGGTATCGCGCTCTCGACTACCCGGAAAGACAGATCGAACTACTGCTCACGTCGGACGAGCCGTCGAAGTGGCCAGGTATCGTCGCGACGCTTGTGCTGACGTTCGTGACGCTGGTTTACCTGGCGTCGATCCGCAAACACTTCCGCAAGGGGGTCAGGTCTCACGTTTCAACATCCAGTTATCGCCAACCCAAGCCTCCGAAGTAAGGGCGGCCCTGGTCTCCTACCGAATGTAGAAATGTGAGACCTGACCCCTTCAGACGGACCCCTTCAGATGATCCAGGAGCCGTCGCGCATCAAAGTTTCACGACCTCCGCCGGCATCCTCCAGCACGAGTTCGTCGATCCGCACGTCAGGTTGCGTTTGCGGCAGGTAAATGTAATCGATGTGGACCACGCGGTCCGGCCGCGAGAAATCGTCGGGACCGACGGTGCCACCGGGGAAGTGGTTGCTGCGGCCAAAGGCAATGTGCAGGCCGAGCTTCTCGTCGAGCAAAGTCTCTCCGACCGGCTCCACACCGTAGTCCGCGAGGATCCCCAGCCCCAGTTCCGCGACGTTGGCGTACGCCGGTTCGGCTTCAAACGCCTTGCGCCGATCGGCCGCCACCGGACCCTCGCCCTCGACGGCAACGACACGGTTCGCCTCGATGTTCAGGAAGAATAGCTCGCCGTCGAGTTGGAGCGGCAGCACCCCGGCTGTGTGGCTCGACATCTCAGGTTGTTCGCCCTCGTAGGGAACGATGAACGTTTCCCCCGACGGTAGGTTTGCGGCGATCCCGGGCTCGCGTATCACGCCGCCGCTGGCCACCGCCAGCCGGCCGCGAAGATCGATCCGAAGCTCCCCGTGCCGGTCCGCTGCGGTCCAGACCACCGTCGCACTCTGACTGGCGTCGAGCCGCTGCTTGATCGATTCGCAGCGGCGCTGAACATCGTCGAAGTCCAACCGCAACGCGGGCACCATCGCGCGCGAAAAGCCGGGCATCGACGCCGCCCGAAAACCGCAGCGCGGTGCCGCGATCTTGAGCGGCGCGGACGCCGACAGCTCAGTCAACGCGATAACGATGCTGCAACGTGAGAAGATCTCATCGAACGCGACAGCATCGCCGTACAGGTTGGTCAACTCCTGCGGTGGCGCGTCGCCCTCCCAGAGGAACGCCGCCGGTGGCAGATCCGCGTTGTTGGCGTGAACGTTCGGGTACACATAGAGTCGGATCGATTCGAACGCCAGCCCACCCTGGCGCAACCCGTCGCGCCACTCCAACGCCAGCCTGCGACGGTCCAGCCACTCGGGCCGGTCCTTGACGGAAAGATCCGGCTGATCGATCAGGATGACCAGGTGTGTGTCTCCCGCTCCGGGCGCGAACACGCGCCGCACCAACGCGGCCAACTCGTCGATACTCAAGCGTTCGCTCATGACCAACTCTCTACGAAACCGGACTCGGGACCGGGTCGTGCCGGCGTGAGTGGGCTTGCGGGCAGGATGGGATGTTCGTCGGGGCGGTGGTAGGCAACCGGTGCAACATCGTTGGGACCGTCGCTGTGGAACAGCGACGCCAGTGTTTGGATTTGATGCCGCCCGATGTCCAACTCGAACTGGCCGCCGCCGTACGTCGTGATGCGGTGTCGCGCGCAGTAATCGTAGGCCTCGCACAGCCGCTCCAACGTGCCGAACCTGGACGGTTTGAGGTTCATCGCGCGCGGCTGGAACGGAAGCGCTTCGATATCGCTCACGCTATGGATCGCCGCGTCCCATGCGATACGCTCGTGGTACGGCTCCAAGGCCACGGCAGTCTCGGCGATCCACGCTGGGTCTTCCAGGATGGCTTGCGGGAGCGTTTCCGCCACACGCCGGTAGAGTCGCGCGTCGGGCACGGTGTCGACGGGCGTGCCCTTGTACGCGCCCTTGAAGTCAACGATATCGATCGCGTTCAATGCCGCGATTTCGTCGAGCAGGTCCTGCGACCATTCGGAGTTCGCGTCCAGCTTGAAGCGCGTGCTCGGGACGCGACGAATCAACCCGTGGACCTTGTCCAGCGTCGGGGAATGCCCTAACCCCATCGAAACGACGAACCGGACCGGACGCGGCAATCGGCCAAGTTGCGCCGCCAGGGTCCGGCCGGACTGGCGTAGCGCCAGATCCAGCGCCGCCGCCTCGACCGCCCAGCGCCGGTAGTCGTGGTACGCGAAGAGTTGCGGGGGCTGCCCGAACAACTCGATACCGTCGAGCGCGGTCGAAAAGCCGGCTAGGTCGAACTCGCCTCGCGGCCACGCGATCGTCGCCTGCTGGAATCGTTCCTGGTCGCCGTCGTCGTAGCTCACGTCCTCTCCGAGGCCGTGAACACCGGCCCCACCGAGACGAACAACCGTCGTACGCCGGTCGAACTGCGGCGTGACGCGCAACGACCGCGGCTGCAGCTCGACGCTATCGATCGTCAACTTCAGACCGGCAAGCTTGGACCAAGTACCCATCGGGCCGGCTATTGTACTCGCGTGGTGGGCTAATCGGTCAGACGCAATTCCCCCAACGAGTGGCTCACCCTGAGGCGTACGACGGGGGCGCCCACGGGAACTTCGCCGCGTCGGCGAGCCCCTCGTGTGTCGGATTCTCCGAACGTGATCGATGCTCCGACCAATTCAAGTCCGATTCCTTCCGCGGGCAAGTTGACATGGCATTTTCCGATGCTCGAATCAACGAAAACGTCGGAGTCGTTTTGCCAGGCACCACGCAGATCCACATAGAGTGCACCGATTGAATGATCGATGCGAACGTGGGCGGGACTCGCGTTACCCAGGAGCCGGATCCTCAATTCTCCGATCGAGCCGTCGATCTCGAACCGGGTCATCGGAACGGCAAGAGGTTTGTCGAAATCGATGCTGTGGTCGCCGATCCCGATTTCAAGATCGACGCTCTCGATCCACAGGCCACCCAGTTCGAGTTGGGACTTGCCGCCGCCGAGTTGGCCTTCCAAAACGATCGGCGTTCCCTCGGGGAGGTACAACTCGAGGCGATTGTCCGGGTCGATGTGAAAAAACTGGAACATCGATCGTTTGCCGAACGTGAGCCGGTACGTCCAACCCAACTCGCCCGAAGATGCGAACGTTTCCTTTAGCTTGTACGAACCCGAATTGTAGTGTGCATCGAGCCGAACGGGGGTGCCGGGAGATGTGGGGATGATCGTGAAATTTGCCAGGCTGATGTCGAGAATCACCCGGCCCATCTGGCCCGCATCGACGATCGGCGGTTCGCTCGTGTCCGGGACGATCCAGTTCCCTTGCGGGATATCGTGGGTCAACAGGTCCGATTCGCGCACGACTTCCTGCTTGCCGCGAGCGACCGTGATCAGCGCCCACACCGTCACCAGCACCAGACAAACGCCCAGGACCGAGAAGCATCCGATGAAACCGCGTTTGAAACAGCCTTTCCTGGCCGCTTGGGTGGCGTCCGCCATGTCCGTATCCCTCCCGGTCAACTCTACGTGCGAGCGGCCGATTAGGTTCCCGTCACTTCGCCGGGGGCCAGCCAACGGTGCAGAAAACGTTCCATCTCACGGTAGAACTCGAAGCGGTTCTCCTCGTTGACGAATCCGTGCCCCTCGTTTTCCTTGACCATGTAGGTCACCTCGACCCCACGGGCGCGGAGCGCCGCAACTATCTGGTCGGATTCCTGCTTGCGGACCCGCGGGTCGTTCGCGCCCTGGGCCACGAACAGGGGCGCGACAATCGCGTCGACGTTGAAGAAGGGCGACGTCGCCTCGAACCGCTCGCGATCCCGCTCGGGATGCCCGACCATCTCGTAGAGCATCTCGAGATAGGGCTTCCAGTACGGCGGGATCGACTCGATCCAGGTAAACAGGTTCGAGACGCCGACGTAGCTGATCCCGCAGGCATAGAGGTCCGGTGTCTTGGTCAAGCCCACGAGCGCGGCGTAGCCACCGTAGCTACCGCCGTAGATCGCGATCCGCGCGGGATCGGCGATGCTCTCGTCGATGGCCCAGCGGACGCCATCGGTGATGTCGTCCTGCATGCCCAACCCCCACTGGCCGAAACCGGCCTCGAGGAACCGGCGGCCGAAACCGGCCGAGCTGCGGAAGTTGATCTGCAGCACCGCATAGCCGCGACTGGCCAGAAACTGCAGTTCGGGGTCGAAGCCCCAACGGTCGCGCGCCCACGGCCCACCGTGGGGGTGAACGATCAACGGCAAGGATTTCGGCTCGAGTCCCGGCGGCAACGTCAGGTAGCCGCGGATCGCGAGTCCGTCACGCGCGGTGTAGCGGATGGGCTGCGTCTCGGCCATGTGCCGCTCGTCAAGCCAGGGAGAGATCTTGAACAGATGGGTCAGCGTGCGTGCCTGCGCATCGAGCAGGTAGTACTCCCCGAGCGTACGATCGCTTCCCGAAAGCACGATGGAGTGGTTTTCGTCGCGCGAGTGTGAGACGACGGTGTTCTGACGGCCCGGCAGTCGACCGTCGATGAACGTCTGGAGCTCGGCGCGCGCCTCGTCGAAAAAGTGATAGTCCAGTTTATCGACCTCGAATGCGACTCCGGTCAAGCACTGGCGCGCGCGAGAGAACATCAGGTTGTCGACGTCCACCTCATCGTGTTCGAACAACACCTTGGCCTCGCGACCGAGGGTCAGATCGTATTCGGCAATCGCCAGCGTGTCGCGGCCGAGGTTCGAGGCAACGTAGATCGCGCGATTGTCGAAGGTGAAGAGTTGGGGCCGCACGTATTCTTTGAAATCGTAGGTTGCCACGGTGCGCCACTTGCCGGCTTCCGTTTCGCGGACGAGCAGGCTCGTGTTGACTCCGTCCGTCGTCATCGCGAGACGCAGCTTGCCGTCGTGATCGGTGAACCAGCTCTGGATGTTGCCCGGGTTCTCGCCGATCAGTGACATCGAGCCGTCGTGGACGTTGAGCCGGTAAACGTCGAACACCTGCGGGTCCCGCCGGTTCATCTGGAACAGGATGTGATCGTCGTCCTGCTCGAGATCGTCGACGATGTCGCACTTCACGCCCGGAAACGGCGTCAAATCGATCGGATTCCCACCATCGCGGCTCACCGCGTAAAGACGGTAGTTCTCATCCCCTCCCGTGTCCTGCACGTAGACCAGGCGGTCGCTGCTGACCCAGACATAGCCGCTCAGATCACGCTCGCGAGCCGCCGTCACGCGTCGGGAGCTCCCGTCGGCGAGGTTTTGCACGGTGAGGTTGAGACGCCGCTCCCAGGGCTCCAACCAGGCGAGCGATTTACCGTCGGGGGACAACCGCAGGGCGATCTTGTCCGGCTTACGGAAGAAATCTTCGAGGGGGATCATGGGGCCTCCAGGAACGAGAGCTGTTCAAGGCTCGTCGGGAAGGTAGCGCGCCTGCTCGGCGGTGCGGAGGCCGAGCGACCGCCAGGCGAATCGCGGCGCCCAGCTATTCTCGACGTCCTCCACGACATCGGCGATCAGCCCGCCGAGAATCGGAGCGAACTTGAATCCGTGCCCGCTGCCCCCGGAGGCCACGATCAAGCCGGGGTGGTCCGGGTCGCCGTCGATCAGGAAGTTGCCGTCGAAACTGTCACAGTAGAGACAAACTCGGCTCTCGACGAGTTGCGCGTCGGCGAGCGCCGGAAACGTTCCGCACAAGAACTCTCGACAGCGCTCCTCGTGGCCATCCGGGATCCGGCGCTCCGCGTCGGGGTGCATGCGCGTCCCGCTTCCGTGGTGTCCGACCTTGACGACTCCTTCGCGTGACAGCGGGAACCCGTACCAGCCGCTATTGGAGATATCCGCGCCCCAGACGGGGAACCGGTCGCCGCGAAAGTTCTCGGGATCGTGCGGGCGGAAATACAGTACGGGCTGCCCCACGGTCCACAGCCGATCGGCGAGCCAAGGCAGCAACGCCGGGGTCCAGGCCCCCGCGGCCATCAACACGCGATCCGCCTCGACGGTTTCGCCACCCACTAGTTCGATTCCCCGCACGCGTCCGTTCCGTTCCAGTAGCGAGGCGAAGCGCGAGCCTTCACGGAGAAGAACGCCGCGCCGCGTGGCCTCGCGGACGAGTCGCTCGATGGCCCGGCCGCTCTCGGCCCATCCGCCGTTCGTGTTGAAGTACCCATCGACGTAATCGTCCGCGCGCCACGCCGGAAAGCGGGACGCCAGCGCGGCCGGGTCGATCCGCTCGACCGGATGTCCCCTGGCACGTAGCAGGCCGAAGCCGTCGTACTCGAAACTGCCGGGGCTCATCGATGTGCGCGTCATCATCAGGAAGCCGTCGGCATGGTAGAGCGGTTCCTCCCACTCGACGTTCCAGCGGCACCACCCCTCGATGCTGGCCTCGGCCATTTCCGTGTACAGGACGTCGGCGCCGTAGTCCATGCGTACGGCCTTACTGATATCCGTCGACGAGGCGTCAGGATGCGGCAGGGGTCCGGGATCGCATACGGTCACCACCCAACCGCGCGCGCGGAATTCGATGGCCGCGCTGATCCCGAACACGCCGCCGCCGACGATCACGATGGAACGGGTTGGGGTAATCACACAGGGATTCTACCCAACGGCCCACGGGCCTCCGTGGTAGCGTTAAAGTTCTGATGCCTCGGACCCTCAACTACACCCTCCGCCTGGTCCTGTGGGTCGTGTGCGTGGTCTGCGCCGCCTGCGCCGGCGGGCGCAGCGTCCCGAGCCCCGATCAGGGACGCTTCGACGCCCTGTCGCAGGATTTCCTCCAGTGGTACCTGGCGCTGGATCCGGTGCGCGCGACCGAACTCGGCGTCCACGACTGGGATGATCGCTTGCCGGACGTGTCCGCCACCGCGATGGAGGCCGCGGTCGCCGAATGGCGCGACTGGCTCGCCCGCGTCGAGGAGATCCCGCGAGTGAGCCTGGACGGCGACGCTTACCACGACCACCGCATCCTCGAGTACGGCATCCGCGCCGCGTTGCTCGAGCTGGAAGATGTGCGGGGGTGGGTTCGGAACCCGAATTTCTACAACAGCCTCGTCGCCCGCGGGGTCGCCGCGTTGATCGACCGCGATTTCGCGCCGCTCGCCGTGCGCGCCGAAGCGCTAAGCGGTCGGCTTGATCAGCTTCCGGAGTTCCTGGCGTCCGCGCGCGAGAACCTCGACGACGTGCCACGGGTCTGGGTCGATCTTGCGCTGCGGAACGTCGCGGGGACCGCACGTTTCTTGCGTGACGAAGTGCCCACCGCCCTGGAACGGCAGGGCCTCGGCGATTTGCCCCATGACGTTGCCGACCGGTTGCACGAGACGCTCGCACGGGCGGCGGAAGAGATCGATCGGTTCGAGATCTGGTTGCGCGACGAATTGGCTCCGCGCGCCAACGGCGATTTCCGGCTCGGACCGGACCTGTTCCGCCGCAAGCTTCTCTACGAGGAGCACTTCGATATCGATCTCACGACGCTCCGCGAAATGAACGACACCGCTATCGCGGATTACCGGAACTGGGTCGAGCGAGAAGCAAAGACGGTGGACCGTCGGCTCCCCGCCGCCGAGGTGATGGCGCGGATCGCCGGGCAACACCCGGCCTCCGACAAGCTGATCGAAACCGCCTCACGGAACGTCGAGCAGGCGCGCAGGTTCGTGATCGAGCACGACCTCGTGACGCTACCCTCCGAGGAACTTCCGGTGATCCGTCCCACACCGGAGTTCGCGCGCAGCGGCTTCGCCTCGATGTCGACACCGGGGCCTTTCGAGACGAACGCGACGACCGCCTACTACAACATCACCCTGGTCGACCCGGATTGGAGCGAACGACAGAAGAACGAGCACCTGACGTATTTCAACTACCCCGGTCTGCTGGGGATCTCGATCCACGAGGTCATGCCGGGTCATTTTGTGCAGCTTCTTTACCGCCAACAGGTGCCGACCGACCTGCGCAAGGTGTTCATGCCGGCCTCGCTGATCGAAGGTTGGGCCCACTACGCCGAACAGATGATGATCGACGAAGGATTCGGCAACTGGAACCCGGGAACCCGGTTGGGGCAGCTTCGGCGGGCCTTGCAACGCCACGCGCGGTGGCACGTCGGGATGGCGATGCACGTCTCCGGAAAGTCGATCCTCGAGGCTGCGATCGAATTTGCCGAGATCGCCTATTTCGCAGAGTTTCCGGCGCTGCGGGAGACGCAACGGGGCACGTACGACCCGACGTACCTGTACTACGCGCTGGGTCGCATGGAGATCCTGCGTTTGCGCGAGGACTATCGCACCCACGTCGAATCGCAGGGCGGAACGTTTGCGATGCGGGAATTCCACGACAGTTTCCTGCGCCTGGGGCTGCCGATCCCGCTGGCGCGGGAGGTCCTGATCCCCGCGGCGCGCTAGCTGCCCCACTCCGGCTCGGGATCGATACCCAGGCCGTCGGCCAATCGATCGTAGTAGTTGAACAACGCCGTCGTCTGGACGATGTCGTTGATCGCCGTGTCATCGAACCCCTGCCCGCGTAGACCTTGCACGTCACTCTCACGCATCGACGAGGAGCGCGTGGTCAGCTTGACGCAAAAATCGAGCATCGCGCGATCGGCGGGCGTCAAGTCCGCCGCGGTGTAATCGCTCTTGATCTTGCCAACCCAGTCGTCCGCATCGCTGTGGTCTTGAACCTCGACCCGGAGGTCCTCGGCGTGCGCCGTCGTTCAGTAAAAACATCCGTTGGTTCGCGATACGACCGTGGCGATCATCTCTCGCTGCGCGCGACTCAAGGGACTGTCCCGGGAATGCATGACCTCCATGTACAACTGCGTGGACGCCCGGAGCACCTTGGGCCGGCGGCTCTGCAACTTGATCACGTTGTAGACGCGTCCGGAACGCCTCACCGCGGCGGCGTACAACTGCTTGAGTAATCCCGTCGCCCGCTCGGGAGCGATGAGTTCGATCCAGGCCATGGGATCTCCAATCTCAGCGTGCGACGGCGGTCCGGAGCGACCGTGAAACAGGTTCGAACTGCTCGTCGATCGCCGTATCCGCCGGAGCACGCGTAGCAAACAGGTAGGCGGTCTGGTCGTCCGAGACCGCGTAGAACGCCACGTCGATCGCGGTGTCGTCCCGGATCGCGCGACCCACGAACGTCCATGCCGTGCAATAACGATGCGGGTGCGGGGTCCACTGCGGCTCGGCCACGAGCCGCAGGGGTCTGAGTGTGGCGGCGATCTCCTCACGCAGCTTGCGGCGGCCCGCCTTGCCGAGCCGGCGGCAGGAAAACCCCTCGCCTGCTTCGAAGCGATCGAGAAACACGGCCCGCTCCGAACCATCGTGGATTGCAGCGAGGGCCTGTCGGGTACGCGCCTCGTCATTGCGCGCCCCCTTGAGATCGACCGGCGAGAAGATCGTCCGGCCCCACATCGGGCGCCCTTGTACGTAGGTGTCGCTGACAGCGTAGGGATGCCAGCCTTCCGGCACCGCGAGCGTGAATTGGAGGAACGGCGTGATGTAGACGGAATAGCCCTGCGTTACCGCGAACGGACCGGCGTTCGCCCGCCGCAGGCCTTCGACGATCGTGTCGAAGACCTTCGTCGTGTCACGACCGTAACCAAGTTTCTGCCCGTCCCGGTAACCGATGAAGCTCCACTGCTCGGCGACGGGATTCAGCGAGAGCACGACCCACTTCGTATCGATGTCCCCGGACATCCGTCCGTACGAGATCATTTCGATACGAGACCACGGAAGCACGTGGGATTGTTTCTTCGCCGAAAACTCCAACCCGCTCTCGGACACGGTGAGCAACCCCGACTGCTTGCCACTCCCGAGCCCGGAGTCGCGGCCGGGACGGAACCAGACCTTGTCGAAGCTGACGGGAAGCGCGATCGAGGTCTCGGCCTCGCTCGGCTGTGCGCGGACCACCGGTGCGGCAACGGCGAGGACCGATCCGATGGCGAACGCCGCGAATGTTCGAACTGCCCATCGCACGATCCTGAACCTCCTTACGTCACCGCTGGATGGCGCGTGCCGCCGCGAATGCGGCGATCCCGAACGCTACCGCGACGTTCAACGAATCCTTGACCCCGAGCATGGGTAACGATAGATGACGACTGCATTCGTTCAGTACCGGGGCACCGACTCCCGCCACCTCGTTCCCCACCACCAAGGCTACCCTGTCAGGCCATTCGAAGCGATCCAGGCGGACAGCCCGGGGAGACGTTTCGAGGGCCACCGGCTCGAACCCTTCGCGGGCCAGACGACGTATCGCCTCGACCGGGTCGGCGAGGTAGCTCCAGGCCACCGCCTGTTCGGCTCCGAGGGCAGTCTTGCTCAATTCGGGCCGCGGCGGATACCCGGTGACGCCGGTCAACAACATCTTTTGAACGCCGCAGGCATCCGCCGTACGGAACATCGACCCGACGTTCCACAGGCTACGTACGTTGTCCAGCACGACGGCGAAGGGCAACCGTTCGATCTCCGCTCCCTCTCCGCCGCCGATGCGAGCTTGCTGTTCCAGCAGTTTGCGTTCGACCTCGAGCGGTCTCGCCGTCATCCGAATCCCGCAAGACGGGCAGTGCACGGAGCGACCGAGCCGACTCGCGGCGAGAACAAACTCCGCGGCGCAGGATTCGGACGGGCAACGTACCGGAGTTGAACGCGTCATGGAGCCTCTCTAACGAGAGCATGATGGTCAATCGGGTCGGCTCGGGCAAGTCTGCGCACGAAGTGCGGGCCATTGAACCGAGCAGTAGAAATGACGGGCAAGGCAAGCCGGGCGGACGGCCGTCAGTCGGCGCAGAGCAAACGTCCCGAACCGCAGCCGGGATAGATCCGGCGGTTGGCCCCGCAGGCCGCGTACCCGTTGATCAACGCGCGACGCGGTTGGTCGGAGCGGTTGGGTTCGCTCGAATGGAACGTGTAGGGTCCGAACATCACGACGTCGCCGGGTTCCATCGTCAGCGTAACGGCCAGCTCCTCGGGAACGCGGTAATCGGGGTTCGTCACATGGCCCAGACGGCAGCTGCCGGGGATGAACCGCAGCGGCCCATTACACTCGCTCATGGCGTCGATCGCCATGGCCGTTTGCACGTAGCTCCCCCGGCCGTTGACATCGGTCCACACGGGCTGCCCGTAACGTCGGTGCGTGCTGTCCTGATGCCATGGGAATTTCACGCCGTCGCCGGGCATCTTGAAGTGCGCCTGGTTGATCAACTGGTTCATCGTCGGGGAGCCGAGCAATTCCGCCACCGGCCTGAGCAGCCGCGGATCGGCGCCGTATTCCGCGAGCACAGGCTCGCAGGCGCCGCACCACACGACGCGGTGAATCCGCACGGCGCCGTGCAAACCCTCACGATCGATCACGAACCTCGAACCGCGATAATCACCGCCGGTCGGAAGACGCTCGGCGCGGCGGCCCAACCGGTCGAAAGCGCGACGCATTCGTTTGATCTCGCGAGGCTTGAACAGCCGCGGGAGCAGCAACCAGCCGAGCGAGAAGAATCGCTCGATCTGGGCTTTCTCGAGGAACGCGCGGCGCGTCGGCCGCGACGTCCGAACGGCGATCTGGGGCTCCATGGCTCGAAAATACGCACCGCACCGACGATTGCCTCCACGGCAGGTCTTGGCGTCGGAATTCCTCTATGCATGGGCCCTTCGATGGGATAATGCCGCCGATGAGAGCACTGACGTACCATGGCGACAAGACCGTTCGTCTCGAGCAAGTCCCCGACCCGGCGATCCTCGAACCCGGCGATGCGATCGTTCGAGTCGAGGTCTGTGCGGTGTGCGGTTCGGACCTACACGTCTATCACGGGCGGGAACGGGGGTTGGACCGCGGCTGCGTGATGGGTCACGAGTTCGTCGGGGAAATCGTCGCGCTCGGTTCCGCCCCCGGCGGCCTGTCGGAGGGCGATCGGGTGTTGAGCCCGTTCACCACGAACTGCGGGGACTGCTATTTTTGCCGGATCGGTCTGACGTCGCGCTGCGTGTCCGGCGAGTTGTTCGGCTGGGTCCAGGAGGGTCGTGGATTGCAGGGCGGCCAGGCCGAGTACGTGCGGGTCCCGTTGGCCGGTTCGACCCTCGTATCGATCCTCGACGGCGTCGACGACAATGCCGCGCTTCTGCTCGGCGATGTCTTCAGCACGGGGTGGTTCTGCGCGGAGCAGGCCGCGCTCCAGCCGGGAAGCGTCTGCGCGGTCGTCGGGTGCGGGCCAGTCGGTCTGTGCGCCGTGATCGCGGCCGGCGAAATGAAGGCCGGTCGCATCTTCGCCCTGGACCGTGTGCCGGAGCGGCTGGCGTTGGCCGAACGGTTCGGCGCCCTGGCGGTCAACATCGAGCAGGACGATCCGGTCGCCGTCGTGCGCGAGGCGACCGCCGGCCGCGGCGCGGACGCGGTGCTGGAAATCGTGGGCAGCGCTGCGGCCCATCGGGTTGCGATGGACCTGGTCCGCCCCGGAGGAACCTTGTCGGTGGTCGGCGTCCACAGCGAGGACGCGTTCAGTTTCTCGCCGGCCGAGGCCTATGACAAGAACCTGACCTACCGGGTTGGACGTTGCCCGGCGCGGCGGCTGGCATCCGAGTTGCTCCCGCTGGTGCGGCGCCGGAACTTCGATTTCGCGGCGATCCTGAGCCACCGGCTCGCGTTGGACGACGGGGTCGAGGCCTACCGGATTTTCGACGAAAAACTCGACGGTTGTATCAAAATCTCACTGATTCCTTGAAAAAACACCCCGCTTACCTTGCGCGCGCCAGAACCTAAATTGCGTCATCGATGCCGCATCGGTCGAAGACAAGATCGACGATGTCTTCGCGAAAGCGAAGAGCCCCGGCGAGAACGACCGCGATGCGTCGGACGTGCTCGTGGCGGGGATCGAAGTTCAGAACTTGGTCGGCGCAGACGACGGCCGGACGGACGGCAAGACAGGCTAACCGCCCAGCGTCAACTGCACGCCTGCCGGTAAGCCGTCGGGGAACCAGCGAAACTCGCCCCGGCGGAGATGCAGGTGCACCGGACCGGGTTCGAGCGTCTGACCCAGGTTCATCGTGCGCACTTGAACGACCGTGCTGCCGTCGAGCGTCACGTCGTGCAGGAGGTCGTGCCCGAGGTAGTGCGTCCGCACCAGCCGCGCTGCCGGCTTCTGGGCTCCCGCAAGCGCGCGCAGTTCAAAATTCTCGGGGCGCACGAGCAGGAAGCCCTGTCCGCTTGCGGTGGTGGCCGGCCAGGAGCCCAACGCGCAACTCAACCGGCCTTCCTCGATGGTGGCGGGCAGCAGACGCCCCGCGCCGACGAACCGTGCAACGTCGAGTGTTGCCGGCTGCTCGTAGATCCGCGGCGGCGTATCCGTCTGCACCACCTTGCCGGCCTGCATCACCGCGACTCGGTCGGCGAAACCGAAGGCCTCCTGCTGGTCGTGGGTCACCAGCACCGCGGTGGCCCCGGCCGTGCGCAGGGTCTCGCCAACCTGGTCGCGGATGCGCTCGCGCAACCCGATGTCGAGTCCCACAAAGGGTTCGTCCAGCAGGATGACGTTAGGACGCGGTGCCAGCGCACGTGCGAGCGCCACGAGTCGCTGCTGCCCGCCCGAGAGTTGATCGGGGTAGCGCGCAGCCAGGTCGCTCAACCCGACGCTAGCGAGCGCCTCCTCCGTGCGCTTCTTCGCGGCGTCGCCCGATAGGCCGAAGCCCACGTTCCGTTTCACGGTCATGTGCGGGAACAACGCTCCTTGCTGGAACACCATCCCGATGCGCCGGCGCTCGGGCGGCACGCAGCGCGTCTCGTCGGAAACGCGTTCCCCCGCCAGGTCGATGCTGCCCCGTCGCAGCGGCTCGAAACCGGCGATCGCGCGAAGGAGCGTGGTCTTGCCGCAACCGCTGGGTCCCAGGAGCGCCAGGATCTCTCCTTGCCGGACCTCGAGGTTGACCTCGCGCACGACTAGGTTGGAACCGTAGCCGATGGAGGCGTCGCGAATCGACAGCAGTGGCGTCATGAGCGACTCTCGCGATCCCGGAGTGCCGGGCGGATCGAAAGCCACCAGACGGGCAACACGGAAACGACCAGCAGCAGCAGGGCCGGTAGCGCGGCTTCTGAGAAGATCCCCTCGTCGGCCGCGGCCCAGATACGCGTGGCGAGCGTTTCGAAACCGGTCGGCCGCAGGATCATCGTCGCCGGAAGCTCCTTCATCGTCGTCAGGAAAACCAGACCTGCGCCCGCGGCGATGCCCGGCGCGATCATCGGCAACGTCACCCGCCGCCAGGCCGACCACCGCGAATGCCCCAGGACGCGCGCCGCGTCCTCGAAATCGGGTGCCACATCGCTCAGGGCCGAGCGAGTTGCCGACAGCGCCTCGGGCAAGAAACGCACCACGTAGGCCAGCACCAACAGGGCCGAGGTCTGATACAGGAACCCGGCGTGGCGCGTGACGAAGAAGACCAGCGCCAGCGCGACCACCAGACCGGGCAACGCGTACCCCGAGTAACACAACCGCTCCGCCGTGCGAGAGACACGGGTGGGGAAGCGCACGGCCCAGAACGCCACAGGGAGCGCCAGGATCGACGCCGCCAGCGCCGCGAGCAAGGACACCTGGAGCGAATGGCTCAACGCGGCGCCGATCGCGCCCAGCGGGTTGCCGACCGCGATTGCGCGCAGTCCCCAGGAGATCACCACACCGCCAGGGATGCCGACCGTGACCAGCGCGAACAACGCTAGGCCGAATTGCGCGGGCGCTTGCGCGCGTCCGAGTACAACCCGCGGTGACGGGCGCGTGGCACCCCGGCGCACGGCGCGGAAGCCACGTTGGGCTCGCGCCTGCAACACGACCAGCAAGATAGCCACGGCGATCAGCACCGTCGCGGTCGCGGCGGCGATCGTGCGATCGAACAACGAACGGTACGCGTGGAACACCGACAGCGTCAGGGTGTTGTACCGCACCAACGAAACCGCTCCGAAATCCGACACCACGTAGAGCGCGACGAGTAGGCCGCCGGCGTAGAGCGGTGAACGGAGTTGAGGAAGCACGACCCCGCGCCAGGTGCGGAGTGGGCCGGCGCCGAGCGTACGGCTACTCTCCTCCAGCGCCGGATCCAACGCACTCCACGCGGGCACCAGCAGAAGATAGATGTAGGGGTAGGTAAACAGGGAAAGCACGATCAGCGCGCCCGAGTAGCCGTAGACGATCCCCGGGAGCCGTTCGACACCCAACGGTTCGAGCACGCCTTGCAACAGACCCGAAGGTCCGAGCACGGCAATCAGAGCGAACGCCGCAACGTAGGAGGGGAAGACCAGCGGGAGCGCCAGCACGGTGGCCCAGAAACGCCGCCATTTCAGATCGGTGCGGACGACCAACCACGCGCCGGTGAGCGCCACGGGGACGGCGACGGCGAGCGCCCCGGCGATCAGGATCGACGTACGCCACAGCAGGCCCGCCATGCGCTCGGTGGCGACGGTCTCGATGTATCGGGCGATCCCGCCTTGGAACGCTCGCAGCACGACGTACGCCAGCGGCAGCGTGACGGCCGCCACGATCAGACCGGAAACGCCGCTGAGCGCCCATGGGGCGCGCCGCGGCGTTGCGACTAGAAGTGCCACGACACTCCCGCAAGGATCGAACGCGGTAGACCCGGTCGTAGACCGGCAGGCCGGCGCGCGACGCGGTAAACCTCGTCGGTGAGGTTGCGCGCCTGGATGAAGCCCTCGAGCCCACGCGCAAACGCACGTTTGACGGTCAAGTCGAGTCGCAGCTGGGCGTCCGTCGCCGTCCCGGGCATGATCGGTCCCTGCCCCACCTCGGTGCGCATCCGGTCGCGCCACGTCACCGCGGCGAATCCGGACCACCGTTTGCCGACGAGGCCGGCATGAAGCGCGACCGTGTGTGGCGCGACGTACGGGAGTTCGTCCCCCCGGACCACGGTGTCCCCCCAGCCGGCGAAGCTCGAATCGAAGTTCGAACGGAACACGGCGCGTGTCCAGGTGTAGGTCAGGCTGAACGGCACGCTCAGCCCCGCGCCGCTCGCGGCGCCGAAATCGTGGTGGAAAGCGGACTCGATACCGAACACATGAGCGGCGCCGCCGTTGTGCAGATCGCCGTTCCCGGTTCCCCCGGAAGAAAGCGTGTCGGCGCCCAGCAGATTCTCGTAGTCGTTGAAGTAGGCCGTCGCCTCGAAGCGCATCGCACCGGCTTCGCGCCGGTAGCCGAACTCGTAGTTCACGCTGCTCTCGGCTTCGGTCTCGACTTTCGCACCGGGTCCGGGCGGGGCGAACCCGCGGTGGACGCCAGCGAACACGTAGGAGTCCCCGTCAATCGAGAAATTGACCCCGAACCCGGGGATCCACTGCCGCACGCTGTTGGTCCGGAGCGACAACGCAGTTCCGGTGCGGTCGGGATCCGTCGTTCCGAAGTCCCGGCGCGTGAAATCGATCGCCTCGAAACGGATCCCCGGCGAGAACGTCCAGCGCCCCGACTGGATCGTATCGCGCACGAAGAACGCCAGCGCCTGCGCCTCGCTGATCCGGTTGGCCTGGCTACCCGGAGCCCCTTGACTGGTCTGTTGCATCGTTCCGCCGACGATGCGGAAACCGTCCTCTTCCTGAAAGCGATCTTCCGAGTCTTCGTGGTAGCGCAGGCCGATCTCGACGTCGTGACGCCGGCCCGCGTGAATGCCGAGGATCGTCTGCACACCCTGGGAAAGGTAGCTGCGGCGGTTGTTGCGGACGCGCAGCGCACCGTCCCCGCTGTCGAGGTCCCCGCGCAGGTACGCCAGTTCGATCGCGTACGCGCCCGGTTCGTCCAGCACCGAAGCGAGCCCGACTCCGTTCACCGACTGCAACTTACGCCAGTTGCGGAAGAACTCGTTGCGATAAACGACCGTCGTCAAATCCGTGGATTTCGAAGGCCTCAACAGGTGGAGGAGTTGGACCTGTTCGTGATCGCTTTCGAGCCGATCCTCTTGAGATCCCGCGTAACGCCGGTAGGGCGTCGCTTCGAAATCTGCCTCGGTCAGCCCCAGGTACGTCTCGTCGGCGGTCTGATCGGTGCGGCCGAGTTTGATTTCGAGCGATTGGTAGCGGCGGGTATGCAAACCACTGTTGACGCGGAACTTGACCAGGTAGTCCACCAGCTCGAAACCGGTCGAACCGCCGCCATCGAGATCCTTGAAACCGGACGCCTGTTGCTGGAACGTCTCGATCAACCAGCCGAATCTCGAACCCGAGCCGCCGATGCGCCCACGGCCGCGACGCAGGCCATCGCTCCCACCCGCGAGACTGAAGTCACCGGAAAAGTCGGACGGGATGCGGGACGACAGCAGGTTGAGCACACCACCGTTGGTGTAAGGGCCCTGGCGGATCGCACTGGATCCCTTGCGCACTTCGATCCCGGACATGCGTCCGGTCGTGGGGAAGTAGTAGGCCGCCGGCGCCGAGTACGGCGCGGGCGCGATCAGCACGCCGTCCTCGAGCAACGTGATTTTCTGGCTGCGCTCCGACCCGCTCCCGCGAAGACCGATATTCGGGCGCAGACCATAACCGTCCTCGTCCTGGATGTTGACTCCGGGGACGATGCTGAGGACGCTATGGATGTCGTTACTCGGCTGGCGTTCGAGGATGGCCTCGCCGAGGTAAGTCACTGACCCGGGAGTCCTGTCGATCGGGTCGCTGATCACGCGCATGCGCTCCTGGATCGGGGGCGGCGCCTCCCCATCCTCCCCCGGCGCGCTCTCCGTCGGTGCGTCGACGTTCGGTGAAGATCCCAGTACGGGCAACCCGGACAAACCCAGAGCGACCAACGATATTGCGACTAATTCGCATAGAGAACTGGACAACCCTGCAGATCCGTGTCGTTCCAGCGTATGCATCGAATCTCCTACTTGCGAATAATTCGCATTGGAATGCAACAATCACCTGTTCTGCAGGAAAATTCCGCCTGCGGGTTCCACCGGTGCTGTCTCACTCAAATGCGAACTACTCGCAATAAGGTGCCAACCTCTGACCCAAAAAACTCGTTTAAACTCAAGTGGTTGCGACCCAGTTGCAACTACGATCACCAAACCCGACTAGATCAGTCCACTATTTCACCGATGTGGAGGTGGGTCAAGAGTTCGAGCGCAAATCGGTGTCGTGGAAAACCGAGATCAGCGACAGCCGGCCGTTTGACCGGTCATCTCGCACGCCTTCATGCGAACGCTTTCTCGCACGTCCGGTTCGCGGCTCAGTTGCAAGAGTTTGGACCTGTTGAGCTTGCTCATTTCGGCGACGACTTCGCTGAACATCGCGTTGGGGTGAGTCACAAACAACCAGCGTGCTTCCTCGTTCGAACGGGAGGCCAGGGCGCGGCAGATCGCCGAGAGCACCCTTGTCGGGAGATTGCGGTTGCGCAACATCTGCATCAGGTGCGTCGGCGTGAGCCTGGGAGAACTGAGTAAGCGGACCATGACGGTCGGGTTGGCGTCACGGATCAGCGCACGAATCTCCTCGGAGTTCGCGACCGTGGCGAGCATGACCTTCTGGTCGGCCGGACGGTTCCGCAAATCCTGATCGAGGGTGCGCTGCCCTTCCCTCACGCTCTTGCGAATCGCCTCGACGACCGACCCGGAGCGAACGCCCCCCACCAGGTCCTCGAGCTTTTGCTTCAGTTCGTCCACCAGGTCGAGGAACTCGATCCCCAGCCCGGGAGGTTCACCAGCGGCGAGTTCGGCCTCGGAAACGACACGAACCACCCGTCCCGAGATCGTGAAAGGTTCCTCGAACTGGCTGCTTCGAAACTTGATGGTGCCGACCGTGCCCCACGGGCAGACGTGGTCGGTCAGCAGGAAAATACCGCCGACGGAGAGGTCCAGCGTGAAGTCCCGGACGGTGAACGACTCGCTTTCGAAGCTCACCAGCAGCGGCACCTGGACCCGCAACGGGCGGTCGACGGTCGCTGTTTTCGTGCACGTCATTTGATTGCGGCCCTCTCTTGAAGGCGAATATAGAAGCATGGGGGGATTGTGCCAGGGGGTCCGAAAATCAGGGTTTTTTGGCCTAAAAACCGACGCGTAGCCCGAGCTGGAACTGGCGGCCGAAACGTCGGGTCCCGCCCAGGGTCGAATCGATTCGATCCTCGATCCGCAGCGTCTTGTCGTCGAGCAGGTTGAACACTTCGACCGTCAACTGCATGTTGGCGCGTCTGTCGAGACGGAACTCCTTGGCCAGCCGCAGGTCGAGGTTCCAGTACGCCGGGTTCCGCTGATCGTTTCGAACGCCGGACGGGTAGCGGAAGCGGAATTTCCTGGACTTGTCGCCCGCGTCGAGGAGCGGCGAGCGGGCCCAAATCGTGGCGCGCGACTGGAGCACGGAGAAGGGAAGGCCGGACTCCCAGCGTACGACGCCGCCGACCCGGACTCCCCAGCGCGTCACCTTCATCGCGTTGACCTTGACCACGTGCGTTTGATCGTACGAGAGGAAGCCGCGCTCCTGGTCGAGCAGGTTCCGCTCGTTGCCCAGGATCTGATCGAAGTCTTCCGCATCCCCGATGGCCTCCGACCAGGTATACGAGGCCGCGAGTTGCCAACCGTGGTACATCCGGCGCACCAACTCGAGCACGAAGGCCTTGTAGTTCGTGGAGTTGTTGTTCCCGATCTCGAGGATCTGGCCCCAACCGGGATTCAGGATGTAGAGGTCCGGCAAGCCGTCCGGGACCTCGAACAACGTACCGAAGATCGGGATCGGGCCCTCGCTTCGGACCTCTCCGGTGCAGTCGTCGATGATCCCGTCGCCGATGCCCGGGTCGGTGTCCGTCACGATCTCGCCGGTGTACGGGTCGACGTACGTGAAACCCTCGCCCGGCGAGCTGACGACGGTGGGGCGACCGACTTGACCGTTGAGGATGCAGCGCCCCTTATCCGCAGTGACGTGATTGCGATCGACATCCTGGATCTGATCGCGGTACCTCCGGCGCACATAGGTCACATGCAGCGACGTTTCGGGGGCGATCTCGCGCTCCAAGCTGAACGTGAATTCGTCCTGGTAGGGCGTCCGCAGGTCGCGGTCGACCGTGTTGACCGTGATCGTCGGGTTGAACCCGCCGAAGAGACCCTGGTTGACGAACCTTCCCTCCTCGTTCTTGAAGGAAATGAACTCGAGTTCCGCGACCGGCGGTTCGAGTTCGATCAACGGTATGGCGAGAACGATCTTGTCGTAGTAACGCCCGGCGGTCACCGCGACCTTGGTCTTCCCGTCGCTCCACGGATCCCACGCAACCGATAGCCGCGGCGAGAAATTGTTGTTCGTGATCGCGATCGATTCGGCGCGCCGGTGCTGCCGCCAGAACGCGCTCTGCAGCGCTATGCTACCGAGCGGCAACTGACCCGGTCCCGCGCCGGCCGCCGCTGCCAGATCCCGCTGGAAGTTGAGGATCTGGGGGAAACCGGTGAACGTGCTGACAAGGAGAGCCCCGGCGTCGATGCTGGGCACGGACAGGATCGTGTTCTCGAACGCCTCCGCCTCCGCTTCGGGCGACAGGGCCTCCATCCCGCGTGAGAAAATCTCCTCGCGATCGAAACGCAGCCCCAACGTGATCGACAGGTTCTGCGCCGGCTTGAACTGATCCTCGACGTACACGGCCCAATTGTTCCCGGTTGCCGAGTTGGCCGCATCCGGCGGCGCGGAGACGCGCACGAACGTCCGCCCGATCTCGGTGAACGCGTCCCGTTCCACCTCGAAAGTGATCGACGGGGTGCGATGCAACCTGCGGAAGTAGCGCTCGTTTTCCGAGACTATCCCGAGCTTGAAGCGGTGGCTGAACCCGAACAGCCGGTTGGTGAACCAGGTGGCGTTCGTCCTGACCGTGAGGCGTTGCCGGCTGTCCTCCCACGTCTCGTGATGGCTGCCGGAAACGAGACCCGTGCCGCTATCGAAGCAGCGTGCGGTATTGAACGGCAGGAAAAACCCGGCGATCTCACCGAACACCGCGCAGCGGTTTTCCTGACCCTCGACCATCGGGAAGAACCCGCGCTCCAGGTCCTGGTAAGCCACGGTCGATTCGATCAACAGGCGCGGGGATAGGGGCGCCGTCCAGTTGACCGTGTAGGTCGGACCATCGCGGCGGACCCTTTGACTGGAAGCCGGAGAAATACGACTGCTCACGCCGAAGTTCTCGATTGTCGTCGGGTCGAGTTGAAGCGAGAACGAGACCTTGTTGCGCGGAGACAACTGCCAGGTCAACTGGTTCGACGTGATCGCCTGTCGTCGCGTCGTGGTCACCAACCCGGACAACGTGACGATCGGGTCTTCCCGCGAAATCGACTCGTACGAAAGCCGGTACCACAAGCGGTCCTTCACGATCGGACCGGAAAGCTGGATCGCCGGTTGGAGCCATTCGAACTCGTCGCCCTCCGGCGTGGACACGATGTCACCCGAAGCTCCTCCGTCGAGCTTCGATGAACGCCAAATGAAGCTGAACAGCCCCTCGAAATCGTTGCTCCCCTGTTTCATGATGATGCGAGCGAAGCCTCCCGAGGCGCGGCCGTATTCGACCCCCGCACCGGTCGTGAGGATCTCCATTTCCTCGATTGCGTCGGTGTTCAGCAGGCTCAGCCATTCACCGGTCAACGGATCGGTGTTGGCCACGCCGTCGACGACGGCGCGGAAGTTGCGCTCCCGCGCCCCGTGGACGTTGGGATTTCCGTCGCCATCCCCGTCCTGCACACCGGGTGCGAGCGTCAGGATGTTCTGGTAGAACCGGCCGGGAACCGGCAGGTTCTCGATGAACACTGCGTCGAAGCGGGTGGAACTCCCGGTCTTGTCGAGATCGACCACGGCCACGCGGCCGGAGACCTCCACGCGTTCGGTCAACTGCTGCGTCAACACCACGGTCTGAGTGGTCGTCTGAGCGCTGCTGACGCGCAGTCGCTGGTAACGTCGCGTGGCGAAGCCCGGCATGGAAACCTCGACCCCGTAACTACCCCCGACGCGCAACACCGGAAAGGCTGCGCAGCCGTTTTGACCGGTGAGATCCGCGACCACGGGAGAGAGCTGCTGCTCGTTCGACAGCGTGACCGTGACCCCGGGCAGTGGTTGGCCGTCCGCATCGGACACGCACACCTCGATCCCACCGGTTTGGGCGACCGCTGGGGCCGCGGCGATGAACAAGCCGAGCCACAGGACACGCTTCAGTGCAATCCACGTTTTGCCGCTTTTCATCCCGCGCCTCTTTCGTCGGAAACGCGAATCTTACCCCGGATCGTGCCGGATTCGGCCCGAAAACCGGTTCTACCGCCCTGCCATCCACGCGGCGTAGAGTTCGGGACGGCGATCGCGCAGGAACAGCGCCCGCGCGTGGGATCGTTCCGCCCGCCGGCAGTCTATCTCCGCCAGCAGCGTCGTCTCCTCGCCGAGACCGGCGCGCGCGGTCACCAGGCCATCGGGATCGCAGACGAACGACTCGCCGGCGAACGTGACGTACTCTTCCTCGCCGACACGATTGCACAACGCGACCCAGTACCCGTTCTGGAACGCCGTGACACGCATCTCGGCTTCGTACAGACCGTCGGGCCACTCGCCGACGGCACCCGCCTGCGGCACCAGCACAAGATCGGCCCGTGCGAGCGCCAGAGCGCGCATGTACTCCGGGTAGTGACGGTCGTAACAAATCGCCACGGCGATCCTACCGGCAGCCGTGTCGTAGACCGGCGCACCCGTGTCCCCCGGGGTGTAATAGCCCTGCTCGTGGAAGCACGGGTAATCCGTGATGTGCACCATGCGCGTACGGCCGAGCAGCGTGCCATCGGCGTCGATGACCGGGGAGCAGTCGTAGCAGCGGTCGCCATCCCGTTCGAAGAGGTTGAGTACGACGACAACGCCAAGCGCCTTGGCTTGGGCGGCGAACGCCTCCGTCATCGGACCCGGCACCGGTTCGGCCGACGCGGCGTACCCGGCCTCCGCGGGCTTTTGCGGCCAGAAGCGTTCGAACGCCAACTCCGCGTAACAGACCAGCTGCGCGCCTTGTTCGGCAGCCTGTTGGAGCGCGGCCAGGCCACGTTCCACGTTTTTTTTCTTGTCGGGACCGGCCTTCTGTTGAACCAGGGCGATCTTCATCCGCTCAGTCTACTGCGCGCCGACACACCCACAGCCGTTTTCGGCGAGCCAGGCTTCGGCCTGGTCGGGGTAAGGACCTTGCGGATTGCGAGGGAGGTCGCCGGGTTGTACGTTTACGGGTGAAATCGAGACCCCGGGACATCGACGTAAGAAACCTCGGCTTCCAGGAAGCAAATCAATGACGATCGGGACCAAGGCCCAGCATCAGGAAGACGCCGTCCGCCGGCACCAGGAGTGGCTGGGCAGCCCACGCTTCGCCGGCATCACGCGCCTGTATTCTGCCCGCCAGGTGATCGAACAACGCGGCACCATCGCCAACGATCACACCGTGGCGCGCGAGGCGGCCGACGCGTTCTACGCCCGCTTGCGCGAACTCTTTGAGCGGGGCGAGAGCATCACCACGTTCGGCCCCTATTCGCCCGGGCAAGCCGTGACGATGAAGCGCATGGGCATCGAGGGGATCTATCTCGGTGGTTGGGCGACCTCGGCCAAGGGTTCAGACACCGAGGATCCGGGGCCCGACCTGGCCGGATACCCGCTCAGCCAGGTGCCCGCCGAGTGCGCGACGCTGGTGCGGGCGCTGCTGACCGCCGACCGCAACCAACAGTACCTACGTAGCCGCATGACCGAGGGCGAACGCGCCGAAACGCCGGAGGTCGACTTCCGCCCGTTCATCATCGCCGACGCCGACACGGGCCACGGCGGCGACCCGCACGTGCGCAACCTGATCCGGCGCTTCGTTGAGGTCGGCGTACCCGGCTACCACATTGAAGATCAACGGCCGGGTACCAAGAAGTGCGGCCACCAGGGCGGCAAGGTGCTGGTCGCCCAGGACGAGCAGATCAAGCGGCTCAACGCCGCGCGTTTTCAGCTTGACGTGATGGGCGTGGCGGGCATCATCGTCGCCCGAACCGACGCCGAGGCCGCGTCTTTGCTCGACGGCCGCGGGGACGAGCGCGACCAGCCGTTTATCCTGGGCGCGACCAACATCGCCCTGCCTTCCTACAAGGTGTGCATGCTGGCGATGATGCGGTGCCTGCACCAGGCCGGCGTCGAGGAGATCAACGGATACCTGTTGTACTCGATCACGGAAGAGGAGTACGCCGAGGCGGAAACCTGGCTGCTGCAGGCCGGCGTGATGAAGTCGCTCCAGGAACAGGCGGGCGCGTACCGCGACGGCGACGGCGTTTCAGCCGACGCGGTGCTGGGCGCGTTGAGCGATCACCTGGTCATCGCCTGGGAGTCCGAGGCGGGGCTCGAAACGTACGGCGAGGCAGTGGCCGAGATGATGGAGTTCCGCATCGGCGAGGGCGAGCGCTTCGAGATGAGCGTCGACGCGTGGCGTGATTTCGCGAGCAACGCGTCCCTGCAATGCGCCACGGCCCGCGCCAAGGAAATGGGCATCACGATCATCTGGAATCCCGAGCCGGCCAAGACGCCGGAAGGCTACTACCAGATCCGCGGCGGCATCCTCTACGCCATCGCCAAGTCGCTGGCCTCGGCACCGTTCGCCGACATCCTGTGGATGGAGACCAAGACCGCCAACCTCGACGATGCGCGCCTGTTCGCCGAGGCGATCCACGCCGTCTACCCGGACCAGATGCTGGCCTACAACCTATCGCCGTCGTTCAACTGGGACACCACCGGGATGACCGATGAGGAAATGCGCCGTTTCCCCGAAGAGCTGGGGCGGCTGGGGTATGTTTTCAACTTTATTACCTATGGCGGGCACCAGATCGACGGCGTCGCCGCGGAAGAGTTCGCCACCGCGCTGAAGCAGGACGGGATGCTCGCCCTGGCCCGCCTGCAGCGCAAGATCCGCCTGACCGAATCGCCGTACCGCACGCCGCAGACCCTGGTAGGCGGCCCTCGCCTGGATGCCGCTCTGGCCGCGTCCTCCGGCCGCACCGCCACCACCAAGGCGATGGGCGCGGACTCCACACAGCACCAGCATCTGGTGCAAACCGAGGTGCCGAAGAAACTGCTGGAGAGCTGGCTGACGATCTGGACCGAGTACTACCGACTGCCCGGCGATCTACGCGTGCAGCTTCGCCCGCACCGGGCCGGCTCCGAGTTGCTCGAACTGTGGATCGATCGCGGTTCGGACAAGCTGGCCAACGTCGTCTTCGGAACGATCCACGATCGCAAGGAACGCACGATCCTGTCGGTCCGCGACCAGAACACTTTCGACGAGGCGCTGCGCAAGAAACGTCTGATGACCCTCGTCCATCTCTTCCTGGTCCACCGCTACAAGGCCGACTCGGTGCATTACGTCAGCCCCACCCAGGACAACCGCTACCAGACCGCCAAGATGAAGACCCACGGCATCTTCAGCGAGGTCAGCAGCGAGATCGGCGACATCATCGTCGCCACGGTGAACGCCGACCGCATCGCCGAACTGCTGAAGCCGGATTTGAAGGCGTTAAGAAGACTGATCGAAAAGAAGGTTGTCTGAATCTCAGGCTGAAGCGGCCAGATCCTCTCGAAGCACCCGGGGATGCACAGTCCGTCGGCTCGTTTCCTTTCTTGGGGGCTCGCCGGGGGCCGACG
>Ga0209988_10000224_pt1 | contig 33029 bp, 25 predicted proteins | sample N075metaG_FD_183115 | JGI IMG/M metagenome (GOLD analysis project Ga0209988, IMG submission 183115) | Deep subsurface microbial communities from Kermadec Trench to uncover new lineages of life (NeLLi) - N075 metaG (SPAdes) (version 2) | ecosystem: Environmental > Aquatic > Marine > Ocean trench... | reverse complement strand
AGCCTGCAAGAAAGCTCGACCCGAGGAGGACGTGCGAGCGCGAACAACGCCGCGACCACGAGAATAGCCGCGGAGACGGCAAACACCTTGAACACCTGGCTCCCGCGGGTGTCGAGACCCATCATCGCGAGCGCCGCCGTGAGCCACAGAACATACCGCCCCCGAGGCGTTAGCCGCTCGCGATATTGTTCGAAGACCGAGCGGATAAAAGGGAAAGGCCGCCGCACGGATCACACTCCGACTGGCACCCTGTCCAGAATCTCGCGGACGACATCTTCTTTCTGGGTGCCCGAATATTTGGCCTTGGTGTCGAGCGCGAGGCGATGCGCAAGCACGGGAACCGCGATCGCCTTCACGTCTTCCGGGATCACGAAGTCCCGCCCGAGAATGAACGCTCGCGCTTGCGAGGCCCGGAAAAGCGACAACGTTCCGCGAGGCGAGCAACCCGTCTTGAGCGACGGATGCTGCCGCGTCGCGTCGGCGAGCTCGACGAGATACTGCCCTATCTTGCGATCGAGCCTTGTTGCAAACACCGTCTCCTGAATCGCCACGACGTCCCGCACGTCGAGCACGGGCTCCACATCCTCTAAAGGATGATGATGAAACTGGCTATAGAGCATCTCGACCTCTTGCTCTTTGGGCGGATAACCAAGCCCCACTTTCATCCCGAACCGATCGAGCTGAGCTTCAGGAAGCGGATAGGTACCGTGAAACTCGATTGGGTTCTGCGTGGCGATGACGAGAAAAGGCAATGGAAGCGGCCGCGTCTCGCCTTCGATCGAGGCCTGTCGCTCGCTCATCGCCTCGAGAAGGCTCGACTGGGTACGAGGAGAGGCCCGATTGATCTCGTCAGCGAGCAGAATGTTCGTAAAAATCGGACCCTTCTTGAACCGGAAGCTCCCGTCCTTGGGGTTATAAATCGAGCTCCCGAGAACGTCCGCGGGCAGGAGATCGGGCGTGAACTGGATGCGGCTGAACTCACCTGAAATCGAGCACGAAAGCGCTTTGGCGAGCGTGGTCTTTCCCACCCCCGGAACGTCTTCCATCAGGATGTGGCTCCCGCTAAAGAGGGCTACGAGCATGTTGTCGAGCACCTCGGGCTTTCCCAAGATGACTCGAGCAAGCTGCTCTTCGAGCTGGTCGACCTGGGCAGGTCTTGTTTCTCGTGTGAGCATGGAGGAACCTCGAACAAAACGTCACGGGAACTTTTGGGGACCGCGTGGCAAGGCTCTTTCGAGTATGTGGACCAGTTTCCAGGGTGTCAATTCTTAGCGTGCTGCAGCCACGCGCAGGGCTCCGGCGGGCGACGCGGGAAGCCGATGGACTTCCGGGGCGAGAACCTCATACACTTGCGCCCGAGCTCGCGGAAGCGAGCAAAGAAATCAGGGGTGGAATCATGAAGAAAAAGAACGTTCTCATTGCAGCAGGGCTCCTCACGACCCTCATAGCACTCGGCGTAGGGCAGCTCCGGCTCGAGCGTGTGTCGGCCTCCCAAGCGAAGGGTGCCGAAGCACCGATGTTCGAAGTCGATCCTTTTTGGCCGAAGCCCTTGCCCAATCATTGGATCATCGGCTCAGCAATTGGGGTCACCATCGATTCGAGAGACCACGTTTTCATCATCCATCGGCAAGGCACACTCAATCCTTCAACCGAGGCCGACGCTGCGGCCGACCCGGCGACGGCCATCGAGTGCTGTACCCCGGCCCCTCCCGTCCTGGAATTCGATCCCGAGGGAAACCTCGTCGGCCACTGGGGCGGCCCGGCCGATGGCTATGATTGGCCTCAGTCGAATCACGGGATCACGATCGATCCGATGGACAATATCTGGATAGGCGGCAACGGTGCGAGCGACGCCCATATGTTGAAGTTCACCCGTGACGGGAAGTTCCTGAAACAGTTCGGCAAACCCAATGCGCGGCGCGTTGCGGGCTCCTCCGACGAGGAGCCGAGCTTCGTGGGCGATAGCCACGACAAAGAAAACTTTGGTAGGGTCGCCAAGATCAGCTTCGATGCGAGCGGCAAGGAAGCGTTCGTCGCCGACGGTTACCTGAACAAGCGCGTCGCGGTCCTCGACTCGGAAACAGGCGCCTTGAAGAGGTATTGGGGTGCTTACGGCAACAAGCCCGACGACAGCAACGCTGGCCGTTACAGCCCGACCGCTCCGCCGGCACAGCAGTTTCGCAATCCCGTGCACTGTGCCGACCCGTCCGTCGACGGGCTCCTCTACGTGTGCGATCGCGTAAATAATCGCATTCAGGTGTTCCGCCCAGATGGGGAATACGTGGACGAAGTGTTCATCGAGAAAGAGAGCCTCGGAAGCGGCGCCGTTTGGGACGTCTCCTTCTCGAGCGATCCGGAGCAGCGCTACATGTACGTTGCTGACGGCAAGAACCAACGGGTCCATATCGTCGAGCGGAAAACGCTCACCGTGTTGACGAATTTCGGGGATGGCGGCCGGCAGCCCGGCCAATTCTTCGGCGTGCACAGCATCGCCACCGATTCGAAGGGCAACATCTACACGACCGAGACCTATGAAGGGAAGCGCCTCCAGAAATTCGTCTATAAAGGGCTAGGCCCAGTGCGCAAGAAGAACCAGGGCACGATCTGGCCGACCTCTTCGAATTAAAGTGATGTACGCCAAAGGCGAGTTCCGAGACGTGCTGTTCTACCGGGAGGACGTGGAAAAGCACATCGAGCGAGAGTACCACCCAGGACAATAACCGCGCATGGCGAAGCGGCTTGCGCTGGGGTTTCTCACGCTAGGGCCCCTCGTCATCCTCGGAATGTTCTTTTTCACTCCAGCGGCTCTGTCGTGGCTCTTTGCTGTGGTCGTGATGAGCTTTCCGATCGCGCTCGTAACGCTCGCGGTGAGCCGCGACGGAGGCGTGGGACGGCGCCTACGCTTCCCTCTCCTGGCGCTCTTTGCAATGCTCCAGGCCGGTGTCATCGGTGTGCTGGCCTTCAGCGCATCGGGCGTGAATGGCTTCTACGGATTCCCCCTCTCGCTACACTTTCTGTTACTGCTTATCTGGCTCGGCCCTCTCTGTGTGACGACCATCACCTACGCCGTCACGTTTACGGAGTTCGGCATCGACGACGAGCTTCTCGACCAACTAAAAACGATGCGCCGCGACCGCGAATCCTAGATGACAGGACTCGACAGGCCGCTCATCATCGGAGCCGCGAGCGTTTATCTACTCCTCGTTCTGGCGGTCGGTCTCTGGTCCGCACGACGCACGCGCACGGCAAAAGACTTCTGGATTGCGGGTCAAAACATCGGCCTCTGGACGACCGGGCTCGCCACCACGTCCGCCGCCTTCAGCGGCTTCGTCTTCCTCGGAGGCCCGGGACTCACCTACCAACTAGGCACGGGATCGCTCTTCATCGTGGTCGCCGGGGGCTTCACTGCCAGCTTGATGTGTTGGGTCCTGGCGAAGAGACTTCGCCTCCTGGCAGCGGTGCGTGAGATCTACACGATCCCGGACGTCATTCTCTGTCGATACCGAAGCCGCGCCGCCTCCGGGATTGCCGCCGTCGCCGTGATCGTGGGGACGGTGGCTTATTTGGGCGCGCAATTTCTGGCGCTCGGGCGGCTCGTCGAAGCGGTGTTCGGCATGCGTGAGCTCTTCGGCCCGCAAAGCCTCACGATCGCCGTCACGGCGGGCGTTGTGGTCGTCGTCTTGTACGCGTGCCTCGGCGGGATGATCGCCGGGGTCTATACCGACCTTCTTCAGGGATCGTTGATGACGCTCGTGGCCAGCGTGGTTTTTGTCCACGCGATCGTGGAAGGCGGAGGCCTCGAGCGCATCGCGACGAGCATCGCGGCGAGTGAAGCCTTCGGAAGCTCCTTCCTGGAGCCGCTGGGACGCGTGCCGATTTGGACCGCCGTCGGTTTTTACTTCGTCTTCGGGATCGGCATCCTGGGCCAGCCGCACATGCTTCACAAGTTCTTCATGATCAAAGACCCCCGCGACTTGAAGTGGATCCCGTTGGTTGTCGGCTTCACGCAAACGCTGTGCGTTCTCATATGGTTGGGCCTCGGCCTCGTCGTCCCAGCCCTCGTAGCCCAAGGCCGACTCGCCCCTCTCATGCAGCCCGACGACGCCGCACCGATCTACTTGCTGGAATTCGCACCGACACTTCTGGCGGGGTTGGTCTTTGCCGGCATCCTCGCCGCCATCATGTCGACGGCAGATTCTTTCGTGAACATCGGCGCCGCCGCCCTCGTTCGCGATCTGCCCAAGGCATTGGGTCGCGAGCTGAAGCGCGAGCTTTTTTGGGGACGCGTGGCGGTCGTCGGCATTGCCGCGGGCGCGGGTGCGCTCGCAGTCCTTTCCGGAGACTTGATCGCGATACTCGGCACCTTCGCCTTCGGAACGTTTGGCGCAGCGCTTGCGCCAGCGCTTGCGATAGGGCTGAACTGGCACCGCGTCACCGCCAAGGCCGCTGTGGCCTCGATGCTCACGGGCATCACCCTGAATCTCGGGCTCGAACTTTTCGCCCGAACAGGTGTGGTGCTCCTGAAGCCGGGCGTACTCGCAACGGCGGTCTCCCTGGCGGCGTCGTTCGCAGTGCTTTTTCTCGTGAGCTGGCTATCCGAGCCCGACAAGATCGACGAAGACGTCGCCTTTGTGATGGATCATTAGATTCCCTACGGCGTCAAATATCAAAACACGATATGGCCTGTCACGCAGCTTTCCGCTCGACTCCTTTTTCAACTTTGAACCCCGCGACAAGGCTCTTGAGCTCTGTGGCCGTTTGAGCAAGCCCCTCCGCTGCATTCTGGGTCTGGCTGACGCCGGCCGAAGTGTTCTGCGCCGCGTCAGCAACACCGACGATGTTCTGAGCGATCTCGCTGCTGCCCTTGGCCACCTCGGCGACGTTCCGCCCCATCTCAGCCGCGGTCACAGACTGCTCCTCGACGGCGCTGGCGATGACATTCTGGGCGTCATTTATTTGGCCAATGATCTCGCTGATCTTACCAATGGCCTCGACGGCGCCCTTGGTATCCGCTTGAATCGCCTCGATTTGCTGGCCGATCTCATCAGTGGCCTTGGCCGTTTCCCCTGCCAGTTCCTTGACCTCGTTGGCGACGACAGCAAACCCTTTGCCGGCCTCTCCCGCCCGTGCAGCCTCGATGGTGGCGTTGAGAGCCAGAAGGTTGGTTTGCTCGGCGATCGAGGTGATCACATTGATGACCTTGCCGATTTCCGCGCTGCTTTCGCCGCGCTTGGCGATAGTGGAGTTTGCGGTCTGAGCCACACGCACCGCCGTCGTCGCCACGCTGGACACCTCAGCGACATTATAGGCAATCTCCTTGATGCTGATGCTCATCTCCTCTACCCCGCTGGCCGCCGCCTGAACGGTCTGGCTGACCTGCTCGGCGGCGACCGAGACCACCTGGGACTGGGTGGAGGTCTCCGATGCATTGCTACCCATCTGAGCGCTCACCGCGGTCAGGCGCTCCGAGGAGTCGGTCAGCGCCTGAGCGTTTCGCGAGATCGCTCCAACGGTTTCGCGAAAGTAGGCCACCATCTCTTGCAACGCGACCATGACCTGACCAACCTCGTCGCCGGACTTGGCCTCGATATCTGATTGGCTCAGATCGCCCGCAGCAATGCGGTCGACCACGAGCAAGACGTTGCGGAGAGGCCTCGTAATCCATGAGGTCATCGCTGTGGTCGCCCCGACCGAGAGAAGAATAGCCGCGATCGCGATCGCCCACGTCGTCCGTACCTGTGCGGCAATCGACGTTGCCATTCTCTCGGTCGAGATACCGACACGACTCACTCCGAGCTTCTCGCCTTCGCGCGAAACGAGCGGCGTGACGATCTCGAACACGGTCACGCCCCCCTGGGTCTCGAAGTCTGTGACCGCGACATCGTTCGGTCCCACGCGAAGAGATTCTTGCGCGAGCTCACTGGGAACATTCACATTGCCACTGCCCTCACTCGCGGCCAATTCACGGCCGCTCGTATCCAGCAGGATGGCATAGGCGACATCGAGCTGCGTTGCAACGGCGTCGCACAGCACCGCCAGTTGCGTGCTGTCGGCGAGATCGCCGAGACTCACCTCCGGCGTCGCCACTTGGGCGAGGTTCAGGCTCAAGGCCTCCGCCCGCCGAACGAGCTCCTCGGTGAGAACCGTTTGCTCCCTCGCAACGAAGTACCAGCTCATCGCCGCGACGACAAGTGAGACCACCGTGAGAACGAGGAGACCGTACTTCGTCGCAAGCCCCATGTTCCGAAGACGAGAAGTGCTTTCTTTCGTCGTCAATTCAACCTCCGATCATTCCGGCCCATCGGCCCTCGGGCGGCAGGCTCTCGTCCCTGTCGTCTGAGAAGGCTGATTCCGGGTCTAATAGGCCAAAGAGCAGCGCGAGCGTGATGTTCCATCCTGAGCCCGTTGCGTGGCACGTTTCGCGGAAACGCTCCTTTTTGTAGCGACAATGTCACTGGTCGTTGACAAAATGCTCTCGTAGCACCGTGATTGGTTACTATTCTTCTTTGGCAGAAAAAAGGTAAAAGAATGCAGAATGCATGATGTCGGTGTCGAGGCGGTCGTGGATGTTTATTGGTGACGCCGCGCGCCTCCGGACATGGGAGACGGAGCAGTTCTCTGTGCCATCGGCATATTGTTAGTATCGGTCCCGCGCCGCAAATGATTAGGAAGACCAAGAACTCTGCTGGAAATGGACACCGTCGAAGCCTCGCTAAATCCCGACCGCGCCGTCCCGTACGCGGTCGACGCGTCTTCGATGTCTGGCGTCGCCCACTTACAGCACTTGCCGGGACACATCTATCCCCAAGTCGGGCAATGGAAGAAGGCCGTAGATATTAATATTGATGCTGCTCATATCTTGCAACGGTAACGCCGGCAACCCGACTCGGCGGTAGGCCACCGATGTTGATGCCCCTCTAGACCCCTGGCTTTGAGCCAGAGCACCACAGCAACTTCGACAACCACGAGTTCTATCTCGCGGCGAGTGCTTCTATCTCGGAGAAGATCAGCTTCCCCGCCGAGATGGAGTTCGAGCACGCGGACGAGAAGCTGATTTTCCCATCCAGGCCTTCGGTCGTTACTACGTAACCGAAAACCACATATTCCGGGCGGGTCTGTTCTTCGTGCCCATCGGCTTGCCGAGAGCCTACACGCTTTGCGGCAACACGAACATGCTGATCCGTCAAGTGGCGCTTATCGCCACGGCTCTCTTAGGCTCCGCGACTCCCGCTGGGGCTACGGCAACCGGTTCAAACTGGCCTGCCTCGGTCGAGCCAGTGAGAGCGGTCGTGGAAGACTGGCCTTCCTGTATCGCCTGGGTTATCCGGTCGAAATAGCCAGCCCCGACTTCGCGCTGGTGGCGAGTGGCCGTGTAGCCGAGCTCCTCCGCGGCAAGCTCCCCTTGTTGCAATCTCACATAGGCCGTCATCTGCTCGTGGGCGTATTCGCGTGAGAGTTGAAACATGCTGTAGTTCATGGAGTGGAATCCCGCGAGCGTGATGAACTGGAACTTGTAGCCCATGGCACCCAGCTCCGTCTGGAATTTGGCGATCGTTCTGTCGTCCAAGTTCTGCTTCCAGTTGAAAGAAGGAGAGCAGTTATAGGCCAAGAGCTGGTTCGGATATTCCCGCTTTATGGCTTCGGCGAAACGCTTTGCTTCGGCGAGGTCGGGACGGCCGGTCTCGCACCAGACCAGATCCGCATAGGGCGCATAGGCTAGACCGCGCGCGATAGCTTGACCTAGGCCCGGACGCGTGTAGAAAAAACCCTCCGTACTGCGCTCGCCGGTGAGGAATCGCCGATCGTACGGGTCAATGTCCGAGACGAGCATACCGGCCGATTCCGCATCGGTGCGCGCAATGATCAAGATGGGTACACCAGAGAAATCGGCAGCGAGTCGCGCGGCGACAAGCTTTTCGATCGCCTCCCGTGTGGGTACCAACACTTTTCCGCCCATGTGACCACACTTCTTGAGGGACGCCATCTGATCCTCCAGATGGACGGCGGCGGCCCCTGCCTCGATGAGATTTCTTGTTAGCTCGAACGTGTTCAGCACGCCGCCGAAGCCCGCTTCGGATCGGCCACGATGGGCACGAAAAAGTCGGTGTCTCCCTGCCCTTCCGCCCACTGGATCTGATCGGCGCGACGGAAGGCGTTGATGACACGCTTGACGACGATCGGCACGGAGTCGACAGGGTAAAGACTCTGGTCCGGATACATCTCGCAAGCTCCATTGGCATCGGCGGCGACCTGCCAGCCGGAGAGGTAGATAGCCTTTAGTCCGGCCTTCACCTGCTGGACCGCCTGCGCCCCGGTCAGGGCACCAAGAGCATTCACGAAAGGCTCACCACGGAGGAGATCCCACAGCTTTCGAGAGCAACGTTGTGCGAAAACATGCTCGGGTTGTACGGAGCCGCGGAGGCCGATAACGGTTTCCGCATCATAAGTGCGGGTGACGTTCTGCCAACGCGGGTTAGACTGCCAATTCTGCTGGAGCGACTGGATTTGTTGCTTGCGGCTTTCCGTCATGGCTCTCTCCCTTGCTCATCGGTTTGTTGCAATTTGTCGGGTCGAAGGCTGGGTGTTCGTAGGCTCGAAGCGTGATGAACTCCACGAGCTCGTCGTCCGTGACGATTTCCTCGAGAAGATCGGCAGCGTTCCTGAGTTGCTCGCTCTGAAAACGGTCGTGCTGCCTTTCGGCACGGATCTCCGACAGCTCGGCTCGCAACAACCGGCTCACGAGCGTTGGGGTCACCGTAGTTCCGTCGAGCAAGCTGGCGCGGTGTCGGATCAACTGCCAGAGTTGTGTTCGTGAAATCTCCGCGGTCGCCGCGTCCTCCATCAAGTTGCGGATCGTGACCGCTCCCCTGCCGGAGAGCCAACTGGCTATGTAGAGGAGCGCGACACGAATGTTGTTTCGCAGGCAGCCTTCCGTATGCGCCGCTGTGGTAGGCGGTGTCAACAAATCCTTGGCCGTGATGGGTGCGTCTTGCTCGAAACGGCGGTGCAGTTGGTTGCGCTTCCCTGGTTCGATGACGGAATCGAAAACGTCCCTCGCGACGTCGGCGAGGCCTGGATGAGCGATCCACGTCCCATCGTGACCGTTATTCGCCTCGAGCTCCTTATCGGCGCGTACTCTCTCGAGCGCCACCTCGTTGGCGGCAAGGTCACCCCTCACCGGGACGTAGGCGGACATGCCGCCAATGGCGAGAGCCCCGCGCCTGTGGCAAGTCCTGACCAACAAACGAGAATAGGCGTTCAAGAAAGGTTGGTCCATCGTCAATAGGCGTCGGTCTGGCAACAGGTAATGCCCATTGTGCCGAAGCGTTTTGATGTAGCTGAAGATGTAGTCCCAACGGCCGCAGTTGAGACCCACGATGTGGTCTCGCATCTCGAAAAGGATCTCGTCCATTTGGAACGCGGCCGGAAGCGTTTCTATTAGAACCGTAGCCTTGATGGTTCCGTGCTCGAGAATCAGTTGCTGTTCAGCGAAAGCAAAGACTTGGTCCCACCAGCGCGCCTCGCGGTAGTTCTCGATCTTGGGGATGTAGAAGTACGGTCCCGTTCCCTTCATGAGCAATGGACGGTAGTTGTGAAAAAGATACATGCCGAAGTCGAACAAGCTGGCCGGAATGGGCTCGCCCCGCCACAGGATTCGAGTCTCGCTCAGATGCAGCCCACGGACGCGGCAAATCAGCACGGCCGTGTCTTCATTCAGACGGTACTCCTTGCCGGAGACCGGATCCGTATACTCGATGGTTCCCGCCACGGCGTCGCGCAGGTTGATCTGACCTTGGATGACGTTGTCCCACGTCGGAGACAGTGAGTCTTCAAAGTCCGCCATGAAGGTGCTTACCCTGGCATTCAAAGCATTGATGACCATCTTGCGATCCGCTGGGCCCGTAATCTCGACCCGTCGATCCTGCAGATCCTCGGGTATGTTTCCGATCTTCCACTCTGATTTCCGAAGCCCCTCCGTCGTTGGGAGGAAGTAGGGCAATTCGTGAGAATGGTCCGCGCTCGGAGACAGGTTGGAGTTACTCGGATAGGTGCGCGCTTTGAGCAAGAGCTCGAGAAGGGGCGTGAAGCGCCGAATCAATTTGCCAACGAAGCGCAGCGCCTCGTCGGAGAGAATCTCCGAATATTCAGGTTTGACCGGCGCTGCGATCTGGAGCTCGTCCGTGATGCTCGTGCTCGATAGCTTCTGTTTCATTTTATTCTCCTGCTGTCTTGCATAGCAGGCTTCATGCCATCGCGCCGAGCTGTCAGGGCGGCGATTCGCCTTCTCGGAGGGGTTCAATCCAAGGTCAAACGGATCGTTTCGAAACGGTCGAGACGGTCGTTGACTCAGATCGATACACGCGATCGACGATCGCCACTTTTGCTGCCACAAACACGATGCGCGTCTCTGGCACGTCGGTTGCAATGACTCGCGATTACTATGGGAAAATCCCGACCAACCGAAGAAACTCTCGCTCCGCTATCGGACAGCGTCGCGAAATACTACGAGAACATCGAAGAGCTCGACAGAATTCGGCGCTACAAGGGGATTCCGATGATATGCGTCGAAGGGCTGCACGAATTGGTCCACGAAATCGCAGTCAAGTACGTGGACCGGGGACAGCAAATTCTAGATGTCGGTTGCGGTCGAGGAGCCTTCGCCCTCCGGATGGCGGACGCCGGGTACAAGGCCGATGCCTGTGACATCCTTGACCATTGCATGTGCAAAGATCACGTGAACTTCTTCTGCGTATCCGCAGAAGAGGCGAGATTCGACAAGAAATACGCGGCTATTTTTCTGCTGGAAATTCTCGAGCATACCGATTCGCCCTTCAGCGTCGTGCGGCAATATGCGAAGCACCTGGAGCCGGGCGGATATCTAATCGTTTCTACTCCCAACGTCGATTCGAGCATTAGCCGCTCGTGGTTCATGCTCAGCGGGCGTCATTGGTACTTCGAAGACATCAATGTGAAGAGTGATGGCCACATCAATCCCGTTCACGATTTTCAGTTGAACCACATTTTCGCCGAGCTAGATCTGGAACAAGTAGAGCGCGCCAGTGTTCATGAATCCCGCGTTCTGCGCTTCGGTATCCACTGGCTCACCTACCAGCTGTTGCAGGCCTATCAGAGCGTCAAGAGAATCCCCCGCAACAACGGCCCCGCGACCGTTACCGTTGTCCGAAAGGCAAGCTAGATGCAGGCTCAGCCAACGAAGGAGCAGACGATGAGCAGACATGCGACGATGTTGGATCGCCAAAGGCTCAAAGCGCCCGCCTCTATCACAGACACAGCAGCTCGTGCGCTCGGAAGCACGTTGTTCGGTCATCTATGTTGCGGGCGCTTGCGCATCTTTCTGGACATGTCGGGCGTGAACGAGATCGATGCTGCCGGCATCGACATGCTCATCCAGACGGCGAAGCGCGCCCACGGAATGGGAGGGGACCTCGTTCTCGTTCGGCCGTGCCCGCTCGTGAGGAACATCCTCGGCCTCGAATACATGACAAGAGGTCGGCAGAGGGTGACGTCGTTCTAACCACAGCGCGGAGAGAGGCTATCCATCCACAAAGGTCACGATGAACTCGTCGTGCTCGGCTCCGTCCGCTTTGGAACGCTCGTGGGTTACATCGACCTTCTGACCAAAGTGCTCCCCGACGCCCTTCACGAGGCCGATGACGAAGGGCGCCAAGCCCGGCCGATCCGAATAGTAGTGGAGCCGCAGCCCACTGTTGGTGATGTCGGAACATTCGAATGACGGAGGCTTGAGATCGGGGAAGCTCAAGGCAACCCGGGTGTGCATGTGATCGAGGCCCTGTAGAAACTCGCTCACCGAGCCCCCGGCCAGCTCCAAAAGCGACCCGTAGCCTTCTCTGGCCGCAAACTTCATCCAAAACAGGCCAAAATCCTCGAGCAATGCGCTTGCCTCGACTTGGAACAGCTCGCAAGCTTTGCCTACGAGGGAGTACGTGACCGCATCGTCGAAGCTGTCCATGGATTGGAAGCACTCGACCCCAACCCCGGCTCCCTCTCGAACTTTTTCCCAACCATCTTTGCCGTATTCGGCGACGAGGTAATCTTGGAGCCCTTTATTGACTAGGCCGTACATGTTGCTCTCCCTCCAAGGCAGGCGCCGTGGACGTCGGAACCCTTCGGTTTCAAGTATCGTATTTCCTATAACGAAACAAAAGCGGATTGAGGACATCCACTGAGCACCGTACCATCCGCTACCGTGACCTGCCGAGGAGACCTGTTGATCGTCCTCTTCTCCATCAACGAAGGCTGGGTGTGCTCGCCCACGCGCGTCGCGTCGTAAGGAACAGAGCTCCGCGGAAGAGCCAGTACAGATCGGTTCTCGTTCCGCGAGTCGCGGCGTAGAAACTGTCGGCCATTCGGCGTTCGAGGCGCGAAGCCGTTGCGGGCTGGAGCGCGCCCGGGGCGATGAGTCCAGAAGGCGCCTCCTCCGACACCCGCTCCCAGTCTTCTGTCGGTCGCTTTCGGTCCTCCTTGGTCGCCGGACATACGCCCACGAACTCGAGGTCGCCGGTCGCCACCGAGAGTAATCGGGGCAAGTGCCGAAGCCAAGGAATCTTCGTCGCGCCTTCCCAGGTCGTGAAGGCGCGACGTGTCGGGCTTCCTCCGACATCTTCCGCTTCCCGATTGCCCATGAGTCTCACCGGCCGAAGGGGGTTTCGGAGGTTTGCGGCGAGAGAGCAAACGGTGAATAGCGGCCATAGAGGAGCCGATAAACCAAGGGCGACAACAGCCGCGAGTCGGCGGGCGGCCTCCGCAAGGGCCCGTGTGACTGGGTTCTGTTCCATGCTCGCGAGCAGCGAAGGGTCGCGTACCGTCGCCGCTTTACCGACGTCCAAATGAATCACTTGGTTGCCCCAAACGATGGCGTTGTCGACTTCCGTGGAGGCCCCGATATAGGTGCCGGGCAGCACCACGACCGAGCGGAGTCGCGCACCCGCATCGACGATGACGTCTTCCGAAAGCACAACATCGTCTGAAAGCCTGGCCCTGGGATGGACCCGGCTCCGGGAACCAACGAACACGTTCTCACCTCGAATGCTCGTGGACGGAAGGACCGACCGTCGTCCGACATGGACGTGCGGCGAAACTTCGCGGGCACGGAGGTTCAGCCCTGGAAACGTTCCTCGAACGACTTCGATGCTCGTAACGTGGAAATCCCCGAGATCCGACAATACAGACAGTCCCTCACCCACGAGGTCGATCCACTTCGTCGGCCGCGCATCTTCTCGCAGACGAATCAGCTCGAGCCCCGCGTCGACACCGCCGACGCTGGCCGCAAGCCGGCTCGCCCCTGGCCGCATGCTAGCCAGGTCCAGAAACCGAGTGAGAAACGAGCTCCGAATCACGTCTGCACGGATGAGCAAGATCTCGTCTTCGTTTTGATGGCGCAAGCGACGGCAGATCGACGCGACGCTTTCGTCTCCGCGTGAGAGCCAATAACGCAGATCCATCCCCCAACGTTCTCCGTCGCCGAGCTGGGCCTCCACCTGGTCGGGGAACTCCGAGATGACGACATAGGCCTCGCGAATATCCGCATCGAACAGTGCTTCCAGCGTGTGCTCGATGAGAGGCTTACCGCCTACCGGAAGCAGTGCCGCGCATGTTCTTTCCGTGAGTGGTTTCAACTCCGGACGGGAGCGATCGGCCAAGATCACAGCTTTCATACGATGCCTCCTCGGTTCAGCAAGCGCCTCGACCGAAGACGACTGCCGGAACGGTTTGTAGAAGCAGCCGAAGGTCGAAGCGGATGGATTGCGCGTGGATGTAGTCGATATCCATCTCGACTTGACGGTCGAAGGGGATCTCGGAGCGGCCCGAGACTTGCCACGTGCAAGTGATGCCAGGGGGAACGTCGAGGCGACTCCTCTCGGTGAGCGTGTACGCCGCCACTTCTAACGGGAGAGGCGGCCGCGGCCCCACGAGAGACATGTCGCCTCTGAGAACGTTCCAAAGCTGTGGGAGCTCGTCGATCGAGGCCCGTCGGATCAAGCGGCCGATACGCGTGATGCGCGGGTCACCCTTCATCTTGAAGCGGATACCGCCGCTCAGATGTCCCGCGTTCTCGAGGGTCGCGCGCCGCGCCTCCGCATCGACATACATCGAGCGAAACTTCCACATCGCGAACGTGCGTCCAAACTGTCCAACACGAACTTGCCTGAAAAAGATCGAACCCTTCGATTCGAGCCGGACGGCCAGGGCCACGACCGCAAAGAGCGGCAGGAGAAGCAACAAGATCACCGCCGCGCCCGCGATATCGATACCGCGCTTGGCGCAGTGGAATCCGTAGAGGTTAGCGCGCCACGCCGCGCGCGTGATGAAGGCACGGGTACTGTGCATCATGCGTCTCCCTTCCGTCGCTGCATCAAGACCCGCCACAAGAAGAGCGGGTTTCCGACCAAGTAGCGTCGCCACATCCGTTGGGGCTCTCGAGCAAGGCGCCACACCCATTCGAGACCCAGCTCGCGCAGAGCCATCGGGGCCCGCGGGATGCGCCCAGAGTAGAAATCGAACAGACCGCCGACGCCGACGCGCACGGGAACGCGCAGCCGCGCCTCGTGCTTCTCGAGCCAGAGCTCTTGCCTCGGCGCTCCGAATCCCACGAGAAGAATGTCGGCATCCGAGCGGTTGATCGTCTCGACCACGTCGGGCTCTTCCGCTTCTTCGAAATAGCCGTCGCGCCAGCCAGCGATACGTAGCCCTGGCACGCGCGCCGTCATCGTCTTGGCGGCGGCACGTGCGATCCCAGGGCGCGCGCCGAGAAGAAATAGCGAGAGACCCTCTTTCGCGGCCCGCTCGCAGAGCCGGGGGAACATGTCGGTCCCGTTCACGTTGGCCTCGAGTGGTGTCTTCAACATGCGTCCCGCGAGCTGCAAGCCGATGCCATCTCCCATCACGAGCGCCGACGAGCTCACGGCCGCGCGATAAGTTTCGTTCTCGTAGGCGAGATTCAGACAATCCGGGTTGACGAACGTCGCGCGCAGGGGCGTTTGTCGGTCGTGCGATGTCAGCCGCGCCACGGCTTCGTCCATCGCGATGTTATCGATGGAGACGCCGAGCATCCGCACCGTCGGTGGTGCCGCGGCGACAGGTTGGGCGCTGGCGACAAATCTTGCTGGGATCCACCGCAGAAGAAGGCTCACGTCCCCGGCCAGCGACTGTTCGAGCGCATATTGGTTCTCCGCCACACTCTCGCTTTCATGGGCGATACCGACACTGCGCTGCAGTCGAAACGGGGAGATCAGCCCCGGTCGCGTGACGAATCTCAGAAGTGCCGCGGAGGACATCGCGCCGAGCTCCGAAACGGCGACGGGTCGAGGCCCCGCCAACGCAAGATCGCCACGGATGACGTTGAGCAAGCATGCCCAATCGGAGCCGGGGGCCACGCGGGCAAAGGCGAGCTTGTCAAAACAGCCGTCGCGTCCGAAGTACCGCGTCCGGGCAAACACGGTCCCGCTCACGCACCAGGCCACACACGCCTGGAGGAGCATCCAGGGAGAAAGCACGAGCACTAGCAGGCTCGAGACCGCGATATCTAGGAAGCGACCGAGCCGCTCCGGAGCCCCGCTAGAAAATCCCCCCAGCGACAGCACGCACGTAGCGCGAAGACGATGGCGTCTCTCCTGATTCATAGCGATGGCCTCGAGGCTTCCCTGCGCTTACGCCGCGTGTACGACGTCGTTCAACGGAAGAGCGGTCAGCGTCGCGTAGGCCGCGCGCTCGTCGTCGACGATATCAACAGAACGGTGGATGCGGGTGAGCTCTAGGATGTTCCTCACCGGCGGGCTCGGAAGAACGAGCACGAGCTCGCCGCCCTCCGCGCGCGCGCGCCTCGCGGATTGAATCAAGACGGCGAGTCCGCGCGAATCGATCCTCTCCACGGCCGACATGTCGAGAGCGATACGACAACGGCCGGCACCTGCGTGCCGACACATCTCTTCCTGCAGCCGCTGCGCCGCGGCGCCCTCCACGCGCGACGGCGCGATCACTCTTTGAATCTCGGGCAAGGTCTGTTGTCTTTGCATTGTGTGTCTCCTTGAGGTCGTCCTTGTCATCACCGCAAAGACACTGCAACGGACTTGCCAATTCCTAGACCTAGTGAGAGCCGAAACCCCTTAAAAAGGTTGAGTTGCCGAGCACCTCAATCGGTCGTGGCTCAAAACAATACGGCGCTCGAACAGACCTGTCTCAAAGCAAGGCACGTCGGTAGATTTCAAACGCCTAGAGAGGTCTTTGGGCTGGCACAGGAGTTGCTGTAAGAGTCCGTCATGGCGCTACAGCGATCGTACGGCAAAAGAATTTATATTTCAGTTTTCATCGATGCCTTTGGCTGGGAGCTGCTGGAGCGGCACTCTTTTTTGGACGACCTTCTGGTCACGAAGGCACCGCTCCAGACCGTGCTCGGCTACAGCTCGACCTGCATCCCGACCATCCTGACAGGAGCTCCTCCGCGCGAGCACGGACACTTCGCTTTCTTCCGCTACGCGCCGGACGCGTCCCCGTTCGGACATCTCGGCCGCTTGCTGGGTGCTTTGCCCGCCTTCGTAGAAGAGCGGGCGCGCGTCCGGCACTGGATTAGCCGCGGGCTACAGGCCATCTTCGGCTGGGACGGTTACTTTCAGATCTACAACACGCCCTTCGAGCATCTGGAGTTTCTCGATTACTCGGAGAAGCGGGACTTGTACATGCCTTTTGGCATCAACGGGGGCCAGAAGACGCTCTTCGATCGCCTCCATGACAAAGGCGTTCCGTTCCACGTATCGAATTGGCGTCTATCGGAAGAAGCCAACCTGAGCCGGCTCGCACGCGCGCTCGACGGCGCCGATATCGAGTTCGCTTATCTCTACCTCGCGGCGATGGACGGCTTGCTTCACGCCGAGGGAACCGGCTCGGCGCAGGTCGCGGTGAAGGTGGCCTGGTACGAGCGAAAGCTTCGGGACATCGTAGCGCTCGCCCATCGCCGCTACCGCGACGTCGTGCTCTCCGTCTTCTCCGACCACGGGATGACGGATACGCGCGAGACGTCGAACCTCATGCTGCGGGTCGAAGCGCTCGACCTTCGCTACGGCCTCGACTATGCGGCCGTTTACGACTCCACCATGGCCAGGTTTTGGTTCATGACGGAGCGTGCGCGGAGGCGCATCGTCGCGCTTCTCGCGACGGAGGATCGCGGCCGCGTCTTGGCGCACTCGGAGCTCGTCGAGCTCGGTGTCGATTTCGAGAACCACGAATATGGCGAACTTATTTTCTTGATGGATCCTGGCGTGCTGATCTGTCCGAGCTTCATGGGAAGACAGCCTATCGCCGGTATGCACGGGTTTCACCCCGATGACAAAGATTCTGTCGCCATGTTCGCTTCCAGTGAGACGCCACCCGTCCTGCCTCAGCGCCTCATCGACCTTCACGACGTGCTCCTCGACGGAGCCATTCACTGATGGAGACGCCAGTGAGAAAAGCCTTGGACGTCGTCATGCGCAGCCACAACGACATGCCCATCGTGGCGCGCACGATCGAAGCCCTCCGAAGGCAATCCATGCCGTTTCGCTTGACCGTATTCGACAACGCCTCCTCCGACGGAACGCGCGCCGTCCTATCCGACCTGGCGGAGCGTGTCATCCACGTCCCCGCGGGCGCTTATGTGCCGGGGCGCGTCCTCAATGAGGCGATGACGTTAACCGAGAGCGAGCTAGTCGTTTTCTTGAACTCCGATTGCGTCCCGCAACACCCGGAGTGGCTCGAGAGCCTCGTCCAAGGGTTCAAAAAAGACACGACCGCGGCGGTCTTCGGGCGTCAGATTCCGAGGCCAGACTGCCATCCGCTCTTCGCTCGGGACACGGAAGCGACCTTTGGAGATGGTGAGCGCCAGGCAAGATGGCGTCATTGCTTCTCGATGGCATCCTCGGCCATCCGCCGCTCCGCATGGCGCGCCGTGCCCTTCGACGAAACGCTCGCCTATTCCGAAGACATCGACTGGTCGTGGCGAGCGCGGAGCCGCGGGTTCGACATCGGCTACGTTTCCGAAGCCGTGGTCGAGCACTCGCACAACTACACGCTGAAGCAGTTCTATCGACGCCATTTCGGCGAAGGCGAAGCGGAAGTGTCGATTTTCGACTGGAGTCCGTGGCAGCGCAGCTTTCTGCGTTACTCGTTATTACCCTATCTGAGACAGGTGGGCGAAGACTGGCAATACACACTTCGGCAAGGCGCCATCGCTCACGCGCTATACGCGCTCGTTCTCCGCACGGCCCAGCTCTCCGGCCGCCGCGCCGGCTTCCGAAAAGGCCTGCGCTCACAGAGGTTTTGCCCATGATTTTTGCGCCGGAAGCCAGCGACGCTTTCAACCTCGAGCTCGGGAAACATCTTCACCAACTAGGAGTAGATGTAGCGGAGGCTCTCGGACCGAACCTCGAGGCGCTCATCCTGGGCGGCGGCTACGGTCGTGGCGAAGGCGGCGTGGTGCGGTCCGAAACGCGTGAGCGCCCCTACAACGATCTGGATCTCTTCCTCGTCTTGCGGCGCAAGCGCAGAAACGTTGGTGAAGCTCTCCACTCAATCCGGGAAAGTTACGCGAACGAGCTCGGTATCGACGTGGACTTTAGCCGCCCGGTCACGACGCACGACATCGAGCGGTGGCCGCACTGGTTGATGTGGCACGACCTTCTCGACGGGCATCTGGTGCTCGCGGGAGAACAAGACGTGCTCACGAGCCATGCGCCACGGCACTTGCGCAAGAGCCCCCCTCCCGTCGAAGCGCTGCGCCTGCTTCTCAATCGCGGCGCTGGCCTCTTGTGGGCGCTTCGTGTCGTGCGGGGCGTCGAGCCGGCACCTGACGGCGACTTCGTGCGGCGCAACTACTACAAGTGCATCCAAGCTTGCGGGGACGCTTTGCTGCTCGTCCATCGCCGCTACACTCCTCGCTGCGCCGGACGCACAGAGCTTTTCGCCGAGCTCGTTTTGAGCCTCCCGTCCGTCCGCGCCATGTGCCTGGAGAGCGCTTATGCGGGCGCGCTTCGGTTCAAGCTTCGGCCGGACTCCTGTTCCTCCAACGGGCTTGGCGAGAAAGAGCTTCGTGCCGCGGCCGGTCTCTGGGGTCGCGTCTTGCTTCACGTGGAGGAGCGCCGCGCGGGACGTCGTTTCCCGACAGCAAGAGATTACGTTCTCGATTACTCGGCGCGTGAAGTGGCGACCAACACTTTTCGATGCTGGCCCGCCAATCTCGTCCGCAACCTGCGCCGCGGCGTCATCTCCGTGAAGTATCCGCGTGAAGAGCTCTATCGCGAGCTACCGCAGCTTCTCGGACTCACAGCTCCTGGCCCAAAAGACTGGACTTCGAGGAGCGAGCGCTTTCTCGCGCTCTGGCGTCAGGTGAACTGAGACCCTCCATGAAGTATCACGTCTTCTCCGTTTTCGTCCTTCTGGCCACGCCGACCATGACGGCGATGGCCTTGATGTCGCCCCGTCTGCGCGGCTTCCTTCTCGGCGCGCTCGTCTTTTCGACGATGCTGGGCGACGTAGCCAACATCAACTTCATGTCCATGGAGACCTACCGAGGACCCGATCGCGGCTACGAAGTGTCGCTTACCGATGTAATCGCCTGGGCGCTCGTGCTTGCCATGGTGTGGCAGCATCGGCGACGGATCCAGTGGATCCCTCTCAACACCTTCTGGATGTTTCTGTTCTTCGTCTTGTGCTGCCTATCGACCCTCCTTTCGCCCGAGCCTCTGCTCGGAAGCTTTACCTTGTTCAAAGCCGTGCGCGTCTACCTCGTGTACTGGTGCGTCACAAACGCGCTCCGGATCGGCACGCCGCTCGCTTCGATCCAGCACGGCTTCGTCGCCATTGGGCTTCTCGCCACACCGCTAGCTCTTCAGCAAAAATACTTTCAAGGCATCTACCGCATTCCGCTCTTCTTCGATCACTCCAATACTGTCCCGCCTTATCTGAATCTGATGTTCCCCATGCTTCTTCTGTGGGGTCTCTGCGACCAGACGCAGAAAGGTTTCACCAAAGGGCTCTCGATCACCGCCGCGATGAGCATGGTCTTCGCCGTTGTCATGACCTTCTCGCGAGCGGGAACCGCCATAGCGGGCGCGGTCGTGGTTGGATGCTTGTGCTTCGCCGTCGTCTTCCGACCGTCACGCCAAGTCGGTATCGCCTCCGCGCTCGTCGCAGCGGGGATGCTCGTCGGAGCCGTCAAGGTCTATGACAGCGTCGCCGAGCGAATCAAAAGAGCGCCGAAAGAAAGCGGCGACGCGCGTGACGAGTTCAACTACGCGGCCGAGCTGATGGCGGCGGACCGGTTTCTCGGCGTTGGGTTGAATAATTTCTCGCACGTCCTCACCTCCACACCTAGGTATCGCGACCATTTCGACGTGATGGCGAGCGAGGAGCAGGCTGGGGTGGCTCACCACATCTACTGGTTGACTGCCGCCGAGCTGGGCTACCCCGGCCTGTACTTGTTCCTCATGGTCCTGCTGCGTTTTTTCTGGACAGCTTTCCGCTTTAGCATCGGGCATCTGTCGCGAGAGCGGCTGGCCTTGGTCGGCGCAACCGTCGGGTTTCTCACGTTGCACGTGAGCGGATTTCTCGAATGGGCGCTCCGCATCTCTCCCGTCACGTTTCAATGCGCCATCATTGCCGGCATCACAACGGCGTGCGCCGAGAGTCTCCGGCGCGCGCCACGCTTGGCGGCGTCTAGTCTCGACGGAGGCCTATCGTGAGCCTCGCCTGGAATGCGGGCTCGAGCTACGCGCGTTTCGTTGTCTGCGCGGTCGTCTCTTTCGCGCTCACACCTGTCGTTCTCGAAAGCGTCGGTCGGGACGACTTCGCCCTTTGGGCCTTGAGCTTCTCGATGCTCGGCTTCCTCGGGCTCCTCGACTTCGGTTTGACGACCACCGTCATCAAATATGTCGGCGAGTCCTGCAGCACGGGCAAGCTCGAACGGCGGAACTCGATTCTGAGCGTCATTTTCCTCGTGTACCTCGCGCTAGCCGCCGTGGGAGCTCTGGCGATCGGGGGCCTCAGTCTGGTCTTCAACGATTTCTTCCAGATCCCGGCCGCGCAGCAGGAAAAAGCGACCACGCTTCTCTGGATTCTCGGCCTTCGCGCGGTGGTCTTGAACTTGCCGCTCGGTTTGTTTCGCGCCATCTTGTTCGGATCGAAGCGCATCGGTCTCGTCAACGTCGTGCAAGCGTGCGGGATGGTGGCCTACGGTGTCGCCGCAGCCGTCGGGCTGTCGAACGGCATGGGCTTGGTCGGGCTCGCTTGGGTAAATCTAGGCGCGATGCTCGTCGAGAACGTCGCCTACCTGATTTTGTGCTTTCGCCATGTGCCCGACCTTCGATTCACCCTGGCAGGCGGCGACCGAGCGACATTTATACAAGTGGCGCTCTTCGGCGGCTCGCAGCTCATCGTCAATGTTTCGGCGCTCGTCCTCTTGCGCGCTGATCCGCTCCTCATCAAGATGTTCCTCCCGCTTTCCGCGGTAGCGGTCTATGCGATAGCTCTCAAGATCGCGGAGAGCGTGCACTTGCTCACCAAGCAATTCATCAACGCTATGGCGCCTTACATCGCGGCGCTCGCGGCTAACGGAGAACGCCGAGCGATCCGCAACTTGTTCCTCCAGGGCAGTAAATGGGCGCTCGCTCCCGCCGTGCTGCTGGCTACGAGCCTCTCGGCACTCAGCGACGAGTTGCTCGAAGCTTGGGTTGGACCCGATTTCGTGGCCGCGGCGCCGATCCTCGTTGTGCTCCTCATCGCCGTGACCTTCGGTGTGATGGAGATGATGGCATCGGCGGTGCTCACGATGACCGGTCGTCACCAGCAAACGGCGCGCGCCGGGGTCGTGGCCTCGTTCGTCAACGTCCTCGTGAGCTTGCTACTCGTAGGCTCGCTAGGTCTGATCGGGGTTGCGTTCGGGACACTCATCGCGACGATCGTCACCAACTTCGCGCTCGTCCTGCGCCCCGTTTGCCGCGAATACAACATCCGCTTTCGCAGCTATGTCGCCGACGTCCTGCTGCCCGTCCTCTGGCCAGCAGCGCTCGCGCTCGTCGCGACGGAGCTCCTCGCGCTCCTGTACAAACCGACGGGCCTTCTCGAGATCGTCGAGGTTGCAACGCCGGGTGCCCTCCTCTACGTCGGGAGCTTCTTTGCGCTGGGTCTCTCCCGTCATGAGCGGGACGAGGTGGTCTCCCGGCTTCGTCTTGCCGTCGTGAAACGCCTGTGCCTGGGAGAGGAAACATGAGCACCTACGCGGCGCAACCCGTCGAGGGTCCCGTCATGGAGCTCCCTATCGACATCCGCACCGCGCTTCTGGGCATGTGGGGTCGCCGCCATATCTTTTTCGCCTTCGTGCTGCTCGCCGTCCTCGCCGGGCTTAGCGGCGGGTGGCTCCTCGGTAAGAAAACCTATCAGGCCGAGACGCTTCTGTTGTTCCAGACGGATGCGGGAGCGGTCGAAACGGGCGATGTCGGGCCAGTATCCCTCGAAACGCACATGAACATGGTGAAGATCCCGATCAACTTGGAAGAGGTCCGGGACCGCCTCGAGCTCCCGGTTGCTGTACAAACGCTCGGCGCCGGAACGGAAGTGCAGATCCAACGGAGCACGAGCCTTTTGTCGATCCGTACTCGATGGGAGTCGGCCGCCGGAGCGGCGGCCATCGCCAACACGCTTCGTGACGTGTTCATCGAGCGCCACCTCACCTTGCTCTATCAGGGCGAGAGGAACGCGCTCGGACCGATGCTAGAAGACGCTCAAAAAAGAAAAGCGCTCATCGAGCTCCAAATGTCACGTCTCGGTGACTTCGAGAAAAGTACCCGCAAACGTGTGGGCGACGAACAGAAGGTGCCACCTGAGCTCGAAGGACTCGGCGACATCAACATTCGCGTGGAGCGGCTGAGAGACGCCATCTATGACGACCAAAGGCACCGGGCCAACGTCGCCGATCTCACGAGGGCCGAGATCGAGTACGAGAAGGCGCGCAAGCTCTTCGAGCAGAGCCTCTTGTCGCAGCTGGAGCTCGACAAGGCGCGAACGTCCTATGAACGTCACAAAGCACTCACAGTGGACACCGATCAGATCGACGCGTGGCGTACCGAGCTGGAGCGACTTCAATCGGTCGCCATGCCGGACAGCAACGTGGCGACCAGTCCTTCCGCAGCCGTCCTTCAGGACATGTTGCTGAAGGATTTCTATATCCGACTCGAGCTCATCGAGCTCGAGGAGAAGGTTCGGGTATTGGCTCGTCGAGACGCCGACGCTGTTGCGATTCTCGACGCGATCCGACATCGAAAGCTCCCCCGCGGGTCCGACCTCGCTGAGCGCAGCCGCTTCCGGATCGTCTCTCCGGCCAAGGTTCCCGTGTTCCCCCAATCCTCGACGCGACGGCTCTTCGCGATCGGCATCTTTGCGCTCTTGACGCTCGCGGGACTCGGTCTCGTCGCGGGTCTCGAGGTGCTCGACACACGCGTCAAATCCCCGGCAGATGCTGAAATCAAGCTGAAGCTCCCCGTCCTCGGCGCCGTGTCGCGCGCGGAGCTTCTAGGCAAAGATCGGCTCCTCAATCTCAGTGGGAGCGACACATTTCGCGCTATCGCTCGCCGCGTCCGGCTCACCGATTCCACGGAAGGCGGAAGTCTTCTCGTCACGAGCTACGAGTCCCAGGAAGATCGCGTCGAGATTCTGCTTCATCTTGCCGCCGCGCTGGGCCGTCAGGGAGAGCGAGTTTTGATCGTGGATACCAATCTCACTCACGATGCGCCCACCGAGTCCAAAATTCCGGCGAGCGTGACCGAACGCCTTCTCGGCGAGCGCGCCTGCTCGAGCGGCCTGTCCGAGTTTCTCGACGGAAGCGCTCGCGAGCTCGCGAACGTGACGATCAACACGGTCCTTCCCGGCGTGGATATCCTCCCCAAGTCGCGCGGCCGCCTCGAGGCGGATGTCTTCGCCGGTTCTCGGATGAAGGACTTGCTCGAGCAAGCGAGTAAGCGCTACACGCTGACGATCGTTGACGGACCCGCCCTATCGGAGGGCGCGGCGAGCGAGCTCCTTCTCACGTGGTGCTCGTCCATCATCTTCGTCGAAGCCTCACGTTCAGTGCCGAGCGGCAAGATCCGAAGCGGCGTAGCACGTGTCGAGAGCCATCGACGCTCAGTGGCCGGCGTCATCCTGACACAGATGGAAGACCCCTTTCGCACGATTGTGTGAGCGCCATGCAGATACTCGTCATCTCTAACTTGTTTCCTCCCGACGTTCTTGGCGGTTACGAGATCCTGTGCCAGCACGTGGTCGACGAGCTGAGCGCGCGCGGCCACGACGTCCACGTCTTGACGGCGGCCGGAGCGCTCGGAGAAAAGACTCCGTCGCTCGGGCTCGACCCTGAGACGCACGTGCATCGCGGGCTCGAGCTCCAGACACCCTTTCCGGACGCACCGAAGCATCTACGCCGTCTCAGACGCCGCGTCGGTAAGGCCAACGCTTCGATCACAAGGGCGACAATCGCGAAATTCCGGCCGGACGTGATCTTTCTCTGGAGTCAACTGCGACTCACGGTTGGACCCGCCCGCGCGGCGGAGGCATCGCAGGTCGCCGTCGTCTACGCCATCAATGACGAGCATCTCGCTGGCTATGCGCCGTCGACTTTCGATCTCTCGGCCAAAGGCATTGCGCGCTACATCATCGACAACGTTCTGATGCGGGACATCACGCTTCACGCCTTGCGTCTCCGAAAGGCCGCGATCATCAGTCGTTGCCTGAAGGGCAAGCTAGCGAGCCGCGGCGTGGCGGCCGAAGCTGCGGCCGTCATCTACCAAGGCATCCCGATCGAGCGGTTCCCTGTGAAAGAAGAGATCGGCAAGCTGCACGATCCCGTGCGTCTTCTCTACACCGGTCAACTCCATCCCTATAAGGGCGTTCACACGCTCATCGACGCCGCGCACGCCCTCGCCTCGAATGCGAGCTTGCCCGCGATCCGGGTGACGCTCGTGGGTGCGGGATCGAGCACCTACGAAGACACTTTGCGACGCCTCGCCGCGTCGGGCCCGGCTGCGGTGCGTTTCACGGGCAGGAAGAGCCACGAAGAGCTTCCAGCCATCTATCGCGACCACGACTTGTTTGCTTTCCCATCGATTTGGGAAGAGCCCTTCGGACTGACCCAGCTCGAAGCGATGGCCTCGGGCCTTCCAGTCGTGAGCACGGCAAATGGCGGTCAGGGCGAAGTCCTGCGACACGGAGACAACGCGCTCCTGTTCCAGCCGGGCGATGCGGCCGGTCTCGCCGAATCGCTCGGGACGTTGATCCGAGATGGCGGTCTTCGAACGCGCCTCGCGAAGACCGCGCGTGACGAAGTCGCGAAGCATTTCACTGTCCGTCGCTACGCCCGACAACTGGAAGACTTGTTAGAGCTTTCCATCAAGGAGGTCGCTCAATGAAAAGCGCACAATTGACCAGGCGTTTCGTCGCCGAGACTTGGGGCGGCATGGAGACCGCGGTCCTCGAAACGAGCCGCCGTCTCGTAGCGAAAGGCCATCCCACCGAGATTCTGTGCTCGAAGGCTCTGGCGACCCGCGACCGCGACGTGATCGGCGGCATTCGCGTGTCACGCTTTCCGTATTTCTATCCCTATCTCGGGCTCGACGCGCGTGCGAAGCACCGGCTGGACTTGAAAGGCGGGAACCTCTTCTCCTTTCGGCTCATGCAGGCGCTCGCCCGTCGCACGCCGATGGACCTTCTCCATCTCCATACGGGAAAACGCATGGGAGCGATCGGCCGCTACGTGGCCAAGAAGAGAAACATCCCCTATATCGTGAGCTTGCACGGCGGCGTTTACGACGTTCCTGCGGAAGAAGCGAGGAGCTGGACCGCGCCCACCGCGAGGAGCTTCGAATGGGGCAAAGCTCTGGGCTGGTGGGTCGGCTCGCGCCGCGTCCTCGAAGATGCCGACGCCATCTTGTGCGTGGGCGGGGTCGAGGCGCGCGAGGTCGCTCACCGTCTTCCGAAAAAGCGCGTCGTCCACTTACCGAACGGCGTGGACGCTGACCGCTTCGCTTCGGGAATCGGCATGCGCTTCCGCAGTCGATACGGTATTGCGAGCAATCGGCACGTGCTCTTGACCGTCGGGCGCATCGATCCGCAGAAGAACCAGCTTCTCGCGGTGGAGGCTCTCGAGGCGCTCCTGAACCAGGATCGACGGTGGCATTTGGTGCTCATCGGGCACGTCACCGACCCCGCCTATGGGGAACGCCTCGCCGAGACGATCCGGCGTAAGGGCCTCGAGGAGCACGTCACCCTCATCGAGGGTCTCGACGCGGCAAGCTCGGATCTTCAAGACGCCTACGCGGCTGCCGACGTCTTTCTGCTCCCATCGATGCACGAGCCTTTCGGCATCGTCATCCTCGAAGCCTGGGCGGCGGGCCTTCCTGTCGTCGCGAGTCGCACCGGCGGCGTCGCCTCCTTCGTACGGGAGGGCGTCGACGGGTTGATGTTCACCCCGGGCGCCGTCGCAGAGTGCATTCGTCTTCTCTCGGCGCTCCACGACAGCCGCGCGATGAAAGAGGTGATTGGCCGCAACGGCTATGTCAAAGCGCACACCCATTACGATTGGGATGTCATCACGGATCGGCTGTTGAAACTCTACGGCGAGGTCATCGATGCGCATCCTGTTCATTAACGAGAACTACGGGCTTCATGGCGGTGTCGAGCAGAACATCCTCGATGCCGCGAAAGGACTCCGTGCGCGCGCGCACGCGTGTTATCTCGCCTACGGCTCGGCAACGAAGCGCGGGACTAAGGCCTTCGACGCCGCATTCCACGAGACCTGCGCTATCACTGAGCTCGGCGCAGAGGGTCGAAGGCTCGAACGATTGCTTTCGGAGCTCGAGCCGGACGTCGTGTTTCTTCACAAAACCGGCGCGCTCTCGATCGGAGCGCTCCCCGAAGGGCGCTTCCGCCGCGTTCAGATGGTGCACGACCACGACATGAGCTGTCCGCGGCGCCACAAGTACTCGCCATTCACGGGAAAGGTTTGTGACAAGGCTGCTGGCTGGCGATGCTATTTGGAAGGCGCCTTTCTCGCGCGGGATCCCGAGGCACGATTCGGTTTTCGCTACGAGAGCATCGGGCAAAAACTGAAGCGCTTGCATGCGCTCGGACGCGCGGACTGCATTCTTGTCGGAAGCCGCTTCATGAAAGACGAGCTCGCACAAAACGGGCTCGGTGTAGAGAAGATCCAAGTACTCGCGCCGGCTGTCCCGAAGCCGAGAACGACGCCGTCACCCGTCCCGTCGACGCCGCACATTCTTTTCGTCGGCCAGCTCATTCGGGGCAAGGGGGTCGACCTGCTCTTGCAGGCATTGAGTCAGCTGAAAGTTCCGTTCGAAGCCACGTTGGCCGGGACGGGGAATGCGGAAGACGAGCTGAGACAGCTCGCGAGCGAGCTTGGCCTCGCCGATCGCGTGCGCTTCGCGGGGTTCCTTTCCCGGCGGGAGCTTACGACGCTCTACGACGGCGCACGTTGCGTGGTCGTACCTTCGCGTTGGCCCGAGCCCTTCGGCATGGTCGGCCTCGAGGCCATGTGGCACGGACGGCCCGTCGTGGGTTTCGACGTCGGCGGCATCGCCGACTGGCTGCGGCACGAAGCCACAGGCCTTCTCGCCCCAGGAGGAGATACGAACGCGCTGGCCTGCGCGATGGCGTGCGTCCTTTCGGATCTGCGCTTGGCGCGTGCGTTCGGAAGCGAGGGCTATCGGCGCGTGACGAAGCATTTTAGTTTCGATCGGTACTTGAGCGAGCTCGAAGATCATCTGAGCGGCTTCCCGAAGGAGCGTATCGCATGAGAGTCGGCATCTGTCTTTTTGGCGCGGACGGTGGCAAGTCCGGCATCAGCCGCTACATTTTGCAGCTTCTCGCCGAGCTCGCACGGACCCGGCCCGGCGCCGAGCTCGAGCTCGTTGGATTCGAGAGCGAGCGCGAGCTCTTCTTGCCCGAAGGGGTGTCGTGGTCGTTCATCGGCTATGGCGACTGGCTCCGTCACCCCGTGGTGAACCTTGTCTGGCATCAGATCGTGTTGCCGGTACTCTGCCACCTCCGCGGGTGGGATGTCGTCTTCATCCCGTCCGGCAATCGACGCCTGCCGGCATGGGTGCCTTGCCCTGTCGTAGGGACGGTCCACGATTTCGCGAGCCTGCGAGTCGAGGGAAAGTATGACGGGTGGCGCGGGTTCTATATTGCCAAGCTCTTGCCCGCGCTCGTGCGAAGACTGGATCGGGTGATTACAGTGAGCGAGAGCAGCCGCGCGGACATCTTGGACATCACCGGCGTCGCCCCGTCGCGCGTGGACGTCATCCCGCTCGGCGTCGACGGCTCACGATATCGGCGGCGCTCCGCGAATCCGGCTGCCCTGTCCAAGTACGGGATCCGCACACCGTTCGTGCTCTACGTCTCACGCATCGAGAGTCCCGGAAAGAATCACATCCGCCTCATTCGCGCCTTCGACCGGGTCAAAGTCCCGCACCAGCTCGTCATCGCAGGAAGTGACTGGACGCGCGCGGCAGACGTGCACGCGGAGGCGGACAAAGCACGGTGCCGCGAAGATATCCGCTTTACCGGCTTCGTACCCGACGAAGACCTAGCCGCGCTCTACAGCGCCGCCGATGCGTTCGTCTTTCCGTCTCTCTACGAAGGCTTCGGCCTCCCCATTCTGGAGGCGATGGCATCAGGCATTCCTGTCGCGTGCTCGAACACCTCATCGATGCCGGAGGTGGCGGGAGGCGCAGCGCTGCTTTTCGACCCGTACTCACAAGACCAAATCGAGTCCATCCTCGCGGCGCTTCTCGGGGACGAGAAGCAACGGAGTCGATTGGTGGCGGCCGGAAGCGCGCGCGCCACAGCCTTGCGATGGAGCGCCGTGGCATCGCGAACGTGGAGCGTCCTCGAACAGGCCACGTACCGGAAAAGTGACGCCGGCGAGCTCGCCTCTCGGCAGGCCGTGGACGCGCAATGAGTACTACCGCATCGAACTTGTGGTACCTTGATGGCGTCCTCGAGGATGCGAGGGATTCTCCTTGCGGGAGCGTCGCGATACTGGTGTCTCGTTCGAAAAACACGAAACCTCTCATCGTCGTCGTCGAAGACGACCGACGCCAAAGGGTGCTCTTCGAGCGTTGGCTGGAGAAGGCCGATTACGCCACCGAAGGCTTCGAGAACGGCGAGAGCTGCCTCTCCGGCCTTCGAGAGCTCCTTGCGGACGCCGTTGTGCTCGACCTCCAGATGCCGGGCATGGGCGGACAGAAAACGCTCGAGAGGCTCAAGGCCCACCATCCGCAGTTACCTGTCATCATCCTCACCGCGGTCGCCGACGTCGAGCAGGTCGTCACGACGATCAAAGCCGGCGCCTACGACTATCTGGTGAAGCCGGTCGACCGTACGAAGCTATTGACGACCATCCGAAACGCGCTCGAGAAAAACCAGATGGCGCTGCGCCTCACGCAGCTCGAACGCACCGTCGAAGGCACGGGCTATCGGGAGATCATCGGAGACTCGCCCGCGATGCAGCGCGTTTTCCGCGCGCTCGACCGCGCCGCTCCGTCGGACGTCACCGTGCTCATCTACGGCGAGAGCGGCACGGGAAAAGAGCTCGTTGCCCACGCCTTGCATCACCATAGCGGCTGGAAAGACGGTCCTTTCGTGGCGATCAACTGCGCCGCCATTCCGGAGTCGCTTCAGGAGTCGGAGCTCTTCGGTCATGAGAAAGGGGCTTTCACCGGAGCCGTGACTCAGAACATTGGCCGTTTCGAGCAAGCCCATCACGGGACACTCCTTCTGGACGAGGTCGCGGAGCTCAGCCCATCACTGCAGGCGAAGCTTCTGCGCGTGCTGCAGGAGCGCGTCATCCGTCGTCTCGGAGGCCAGCGCGACATCCCCTCCAACTTTCGATTGGTCGCCGCCACGCATCGCGACCTCGACGAGGAAGTAAAAGCGGGTCGCTTCCGCGAAGACTTGTTCTTCCGGATTGCCGTATTCGACTTGAATCTGCCGCCGCTTCGTGACCGCAAAGAAGACATTCCCGCCCTCGTTGCCAAGTTCTTGTCCGACCTCGGCGCGGACGGCCACGTGTCTCGCGTCTCTCCCGAAGCCATGGAGGTGTTCATGGCGCATCGATGGCCGGGAAACGTTCGAGAGCTCGAAAACGCGTTGCAACGCGCGGTGGTCGTCGCGAATGACGGTGTGATTCGACCAGACGATCTCCCGGCGCGCATCTTGACGCCGAAGGACGGGGAGCCGGCCTCGAGGGAGAGAACAGAAATCCGCGCCGCGCCTCTTCTCGATCACGTCGAGAAGCGCACCATCGAAGAAGCACTCGACCGCACCGGCGGCAACCTGGCCGGGGCGGCGCGACAGCTCGGGATAGCGCGCGCGACACTTTACCGAAAGCTGAAAAAATACGGTTTGCGAAGCTAGTGGACTGTAACAGTCCACTAGCGAGCTGATGAAACGCCGCGCCAGCAGGAGCGGATGCTCGCAGAGCGAACGAGCATTACACTAGATCCATGACGACCCCCGATCCGCCGTCCGAGAACGAGGAGCCGACGCGGGCGCTCGCTGTAGGGATAGCCGTTTTTCGAGACGGCAAGCCACTTGACCACGTGAGCCCGATACTCGAGATGATGACCGCCCCTTGGGGCTCGGTCGGGCGTTGGTGGGACGAGGTCGTCGAGACGGCGGGGGCCGAGCTCGCCAAGGCCGCGAGCGAAGCGGGTACGGGGCTCGAAGTGGATGTGCGAACGAGCGAGAACGAGCCCGCCCGGTTTCGACTCGTTTTCGCGCCAGAGCCCAATAGCGGGTCAAAAAGCTTCTTCATGATGGTGACGGACATGACATCCGAGAAGCTGGCCGAACGCGAGCGCGGGGAGAGTGAGGAGCATTTCACGAACCTCTTCGAGCAATCGAACGACGGCATCATCCTCTTTGATCTAGAAGGTGCGGTCGTCAACGCCAATCAAAAAATTCTGACCCTGCTTCGCTACTCAAAGAGCGACTTTTGTCACGAGAAACACTTAAGGGAGCTCCACCCGGACTCGGATGTGCAAAAAGCCGAGCAGGCGTTCGAGAAGGTAAAAAGCGTGGGACAGCATCGATTCGAAGTGCTGTTCATGCGCGAAGATGGCACATCCTTTCCGGCGGACGTTTCGGGGAGTCGCTTCAGCGCGGGTGCTCGGCAACTAGTCCAAGCCGCCGTACGCGACGTCACGGACTTGAAGCTTGCGGAAACGTTCTTACGAGCGAGTGAGGAACGCTTCAGTAATCTTTTTCAGCAGTCGAACGACGGCATCGTCCTCCACGATCTCGAGGGGAACATTCTCGAGGCGAATCAAAAGATCCTGACGATGTTGGGCTACTCCCGGGGCGAGTTCAGACGCCTGGAACTTGCCAAGCTCCACCCAAAATCCGAGCTGTCAAAGTCGAAGAGCGCTTTTCAAACGATCGTTAAAGAGGGGTTCGTCCGGTTCGAGGTGATTTTTTTGAGAAAGGACGGCACGAGCTTTCCCGCTGAGATCTCCTCGAGCTTGTTCACAGCTGGAAGCAAGAAGCTCGTGCAGGGCATCGTCCGAGACATCACCGATCGAAACAGGGCCGAGCAAGCGCTTCGCGAGGCGAAAGAGCTTGCCGAGACCGCCAATCGCACCAAGAGCGACTTCGTCGCCGCGATGAGCCACGAGCTTCGCACGCCGTTGAACGTGATTCTGGGAATGACCGACCTCGCGCTCGATACACGCTTGAGCTCCGAGCAGGAGGAATTTCTGGAGGCCATCCATGCGAGCTCAGACGCGCTCTTGCACCTCATCAATGACGTGCTCGATTTTTCGAAGATCGAAGCGGGAAAGATCGAGCTCAATACCGAGTCCGTGGATCTACGGGAGCTCGTACAAGATGTGCTTCGACCGCTACAGTTGCGGGCTCTGACCAAAGGACTAGATCTCGGCGCGAAGGTAGAAGCAAACGTACCCGCTCTCGTTCTGTGCGATCCCAACCGAATGCAGCAGATTCTCCTGAACCTGGTGGGAAACGCCATCAAGTTCACGCCGGAAGGACGGGTGACAATAGAGGTCCGAGAGCGCGGCAGCAAAGAGACAGGATGGGCCGACCTAAGCCTCGACATCATCGACACCGGCATCGGCATCCCACCCGGGCAGAGAGAAAGGATCTTCGAGAAATTCTTCCAGGTTGGCGATGACCGCCGGCAAGGCGGCACAGGCCTTGGATTGAGCATCACGAAATCACTCGTTGAGCTCATGGGAGGTACCGTCACCGTCATCGAGACCGCGGAAGGTCGCGGCACGACCATACGGGTAGCGCTGAAACTACGGACCTCGACGACGAAGCGCGAAAAGAGCGCAGGCGAAGCGCGTCCGCGAGCCCGGGATACCCCGACGAGCTTCCGCGTCCTGCTCGTTGAGGACAACCCCCCAAATCGCCGGTTGACGCAGAAGATTCTAGAAAAAGCCGGCTGCCGCGTGGACACGGCCGCCCGTGGCGAGGAGGCTCTAGAGCTTGCCAGCGGCGGCGTGTACCACCTCATCCTCATGGATCTCGACCTACCGACTGCGAGCGGATTCGAAACGACGAAACGCATCCGGGCGCTCGGCGGATGGGCGGAGCGAGTACCGGTGCTCGCGCTGACGGCCCACGCGGTGGAGGGCTACCGCGAACGCTGCATGGAAGCCGGGATGGACGACTACCTGACGAAACCGATACGCGCGGAATCGCTCGTGAAGCGCGTACGAGAGTGGTCCGCCCCGACCATTCTCATCATCGACGACTCCGCGCCGACACGAAAGCTCATCGAGAAATTTCTGGAGCGGGAGAAAAGCTACGTGCTGGTCCCAGCGCCTAGTGGAGAGGCTGCGATCAAGCTGTTCGAGAAGGAGCCGGTATCGATCGTCCTCATGGACATGGAGATGGAGGGAATGGATGGCTACGAGACCGTGAAGCGACTCCGC
>Ga0209988_10000223_pt1 | contig 33067 bp, 29 predicted proteins | sample N075metaG_FD_183115 | JGI IMG/M metagenome (GOLD analysis project Ga0209988, IMG submission 183115) | Deep subsurface microbial communities from Kermadec Trench to uncover new lineages of life (NeLLi) - N075 metaG (SPAdes) (version 2) | ecosystem: Environmental > Aquatic > Marine > Ocean trench... | reverse complement strand
CGGTTGATTGCTCCCGGCCCCGCCCGCAGACTCCGGGCCACCGCCAGGCCACCCTGGATGGTGGTAACGCATGGAACAGCGTGCCGCCGGGCAGACTGACGGATCTTGCTTCCGTCTGACCGAGCCCTCCCTCCGCGTGGCGTGTTCACAACCAATTGGACTTCACCGTTCTCGAGCCTCTCGCCTATGTCCCGGTGGCCCTCGCCTATCTTGTTCACCGCTTCGGCTTCGATCGCATGATGGTGGAGAAAGCGCGCTGTGCCCTTGGTGGCCACCAGATCAAAACCGAGCAAGGTGAAGGCCTGAGCCACGGCAAGACCCATCGGCTTGTCTCGATCGGCGAACGAAAGGAACACCCGCCCCCGATCCGCCAGTACGTGGCCGGCACCGAGCAAAGCCTTGCCGTAGGCGACACCCACATCGGAGCCTATCCCCATCACTTCACCCGTCGACTTCATCTCGGGACCGAGTACCGAATCCTCTTCAGGAAATCGGTCCCACGGGAGAACGGCCTCTTTCACCGCGACAAACTCGGAGCCACCACGCTCCTCCGGGATCAGGCCCTCGGACCGAAGCTCCTCGATTCTGGAACCCATCATGACCCTGGCAGCGATACGGGCGAGCGGAATACCCTTCGCCTTCGAGATGAAAGGGACGGTTCGACTTCCCCGGGGATTCACCTCGAGGACATACACGTCATCACCCTTGACCGCGAACTGGATGTTGATGAGGCCTTGGACTGCGAGAGCAGCTGCCAACTCCCTCGTCGCCCTGAGTATCTCCTTGCTGGCCTCGTCCGAAAGGGTCGGAGGCGGAGTGACACAGCTGGAGTCGCCGGAGTGGATTCCAGCCTCCTCGACATGCTCCATGACTCCTCCCACGAGAAGCTCATGGCCGTCGAAAACCGCATCGACGTCTATCTCGACCGCAGATTCCAAGAAACGGTCGATCAGTATTGGATTGGAGACGACTTCGGGGTCACCCTCCCCGTAGATCTCCCTCACATAAGTGCCCAACTCCTCCGAACTGTAAATCACCTTCATCTTGCGCCCCCCGAGAACAAACGAGGGCCGAACCATGACCGGCAGGCCAATCTGATCTACGACGTCATCGGCCTCGGCAGCAGATGTTGCCGAGCCGGCCGGCGGCTGTTTGAGACCGAGATTGCGACAGATCTCGGCAAACTGCTCCCGGTCTTCGGCAAGAGCGATTGAAGCCGGCGACGTCCCGGCAATGACGACTCCCGCATCAGCGAGTTCCTCCGCCAGGTTGAGAGGCGTTTGGCCTCCCAGTTGAACAATCACCGCGTCCGGTTTCTCGACGTCAATGACGGCGAGAACGTCTTCTGTCGTCAGGGGCTCGAAGTACAGACGATCAGAAGTGTCGTAATCGGTTGAGACCGTTTCGGGATTGCAGTTGATCATGACCGTCTCGTAGCCCGCGTCGCGCAACGCAAAACTGGCATGAACGCAGCAGTAGTCGAACTCGATCCCCTGACCGATGCGGTTGGGCCCGGAGCCGAGCACCAAGACACGCGGCTTTTCGGAGGGCCTGACTTCACTCTCTTCTTCAAAGGTGCCGTACATGTACGGAGTCAGCGCCTCAAACTCAGCCGCACAGGTGTCCACAGTCTTGAACGTGCGCACAATGCCAACTGAGCTTCGCAGTTTCCGCACGTCTATCTCTTCACGATCCCATAGATGGGCGATCTGACGATCGGAGAAGCCATACCGCTTCGCCTCTAGCAAAACGGCAACATCGGTGGAGGTTTCGAGCTCCTCCCGGACCTCGACGATCTCGCTCATCTGGTCGACAAACCAGGGATCGACCTTCGATAGGTGCGCTACATCATCGACCGTCCATCCCCGGCGCAACGCCTCACCCATGGCAAAGACCCGATCCGGCGTTGGCACCTTCACCGCCTCGGCAAGTTCGTCGTGATCGAGCGAGATGACCCGGTCCTCCAGCGCATCAGCATTGAGTCCAGCTCGTCCATTCTCGAGGCTTCGAAGAGCCTTCTGCAGAGCCTCCGGGAAGGTCCGACCTATCGCCATTGCCTCACCAACACTCCGCATTGACGTGCCCAGCCTCGTTGGAGCCGACGGGAACTTGGCAAAGTCGAATCTGGGGACCTTCACGACGACATAGTCGAGCGCGGGCTCGAATGAGGCGGGAGTCGCTCCCGTGATGTCATTGGTGACCTCGTCGAGCGCGTAACCGACGGCTAACAGTGCGGCGAGCTTGGCGATGGGAAACCCGGTCGCCTTGGAGGCGAGGGCGGATGATCTGCTCACACGGGGATTCATCTCGATGACAAGCCGCCGCCCCGTCTCTGGGTCAACTGCGAACTGCACATTGGAGCCACCGGTTTCAACACCTATGGCCTGCAAAACCTTGATCCCGTCGACCCGCATCTCCTGGTATTCGCGATCGGACAGGGTCTGAATCGGAGCCACCGTGATCGAATCTCCGGTGTGAACGCCCATGGGATCGAAGTTCTCGATCGAGCAAACGATCACCGCGTTACCGACGCCGTCGCGCATGATTTCCAGCTCGTACTCCTTCCACCCCAGAACCGACTCCTCGACAAGGATCTTTCCGACCGGTGAGGTCGCAAGCCCGTCCTTGGCGATGTCGAGTAACTCCTCTTCCGTGTCGGCGATTCCAGTGCCTCTACCCCCGAGGATGAAAGACGGGCGCACCATCACCGGGTAGCCGACGTCCTTGGCGATGTTCAACGCCTCCGCCATCGATTTGGCATATCCGGCCCGGGGCACCTCGAGACCCACCGTCTCCATTGTTTCCTTGAATTTCCCCCGATCCTCGGCCTTGGTGATTGCTTGGAGCCCGGCGCCAATCATTTCGACCCCGTAACGCTCGAGGATCCCACTACGGGCTAGTTCGGTCGAGACGTTTAATGCCGTTTGCCCGCCAAGGGTCGGAAGTAGTGCGTCCGGACGTTCCCGGGCGATCACTTCGGCCACAACCTCGGGTGTAATCGGTTCGATGTATGTGGCGTCGGCGAACTCGGGGTCGGTCATGATCGTCGCAGGATTCGAGTTGACGAGTATGACCCGGTAGCCCTCGGCCATGAGTGCCTTGGCCGCCTGCGTGCCGGAATAGTCGAATTCGCACCCCTGACCGATCACGATCGGTCCGGAGCCGATCACAAGGATCGACCTGATGTCGCGACGAGGCGGCATCAGCCGGCCTCGTCCATCAATCGGACGAAGTCATCGAACAATCCTCCGGCGTCGCTGGGGCCAGGAGCTCCTTCAGGGTGGTATTGGACGGAGAAAGCGGGGATCTCCTCTAGAACCATTCCCTCCAACGTGCCGTCGTTGAGATTCTGGTGTGATGGGCGCATACGGCCGAAAGGTGTCTCAACCACCTCGGGCAGAAGGTTTCGTCCGACCAGTTCTCCCCTGTCGGGTTGGTCGTCGTCGCTCAAAGACCACAAATCGACGGCAAAACCGTGATTCTGGGTGGTGATATACACACGGTTGTCATCCAGGCGCCGGACGGGATGATTTCCCCCATGATGGCCAAATGGGAGCTTGAAGGTGGAGGCGCCGACGGCAAGCCCGAGAACTTGATGACCGAGGCATATACCAAACAGAGGCCGTTGGCCTAGCAAGTCTCGTAGAGACTTGGTTGTGGCTGTCAGAGGCTCCGGGTCACCGGGTCCGTTGGAAACGAAGACTCCGCTGGGCGACATCCCGAGGATCGTCTCGGCATCTGTCGCCGCTGGAACGACGACAACCTCGAACCCGCGGCCTGTCAGATTGCGAAGGATCTCCCTCTTCAGGCCAAGGTCAATGGCCACCACAAGACCCTGTGCGTCTCCTTCAGCATCGAGCCGGTACGGCTCACGCGTGGTGACCGAGGAAGCGAGGTCCTGGCCAGCCATGGTCGGAGTGTCCGCGGCGATGTCTATCAGCTCGGTTTCGGACACATCCGAGCCCATGGCAATCGGCATGGCACCTCGATCTCGTATGTGTCGGGTGAGCCGACGGGTGTCGACCTCACTCACGGCAACCACATCATGACGCAAGAGGTAGTCGGCGAGGCTGCCCTCCGACCTCCAACTTGATTCCCTTCGCGAGAGTGATCGCATGATGAATCCGGAGACGGCCGGGCCCGAAGACTGGGCATCGAACTCGACAACGCCGTAGTTGCCAATATGGGGATAGGTCATCACAACAATCTGCCCCGCGTATGAAGGGTCGGTCAGGATCTCCTGGTAGCCCGTCATCGAGGTGTTGAAGACAGCCTCTCCGCTGGCGACACCGGGTCCGCCAACCGAGTTTCCCCGGAACACCGTTCCGTCTGCCGTCGCCAGAAGTGCCGGCACCTTTTCTCTCATGCGGCTCCAACCAGGCTGTAAACGATCCTCCCGTTGTGCACTGTGAGCAGCGGACGCCCCTTCAGAGGATGACCCTTGTAAGGACTGTTCGATGATCGGGATACGAATCTGTCAGGTGTCCATTCGTGTCGAGGATCGAAAACGACGATGTTCGCCCGCTCTCCAACAGCAATTGGCCGACCTTGGTCTTTGAGGGAGGCGATCGAAGCTGGATTGAGACTCAGCGATTGAAACATGCGTGCCGGATCGTCGACGACTCCCGACACGACGGCGGCGGCCGTTTCGAGACCGATGACCCCCCGTGGCGCCTCCCCGAACAATGTGGACTTCTCTTCGGGCAAGTGGGGTGCGTGGTCGGTGGCCACCACATCGATCGTCCCGTCGTTTAGTGCCTCCCTCAATACCCTTCGGTCGTCACCCGACCGAAGGGGTGGATACATCTTGAAGTCGGTATCGAGATCCGCCAGCGATGTGTCATCAAACGAGAGATGGTGTGGCGTGACTTCCGCCGTGATTGGCAGGCCTTCGGCCTTGGCGTGCCGGATCAATTCGACCGTTCCCGCTGCTGACACGTGTTGACAGTGATAACTGGCTCCGGTCTCACGGACCAGGTCGAGGTCACGTCCAACCACCTCGATTTCCGCTTCTGCAGGAAGCCCACCGACATCCAACCGGGCCGACATCGACCCCTCGTGCATATGCCCGTCGACGGTCATCGCCGCATCCTCGGCATGCTGGGAGACGACGGCGCCAGGGAGAGCAGCTATCCGCATCATGACCGAAAGGAGAACGTCAACGTCCTCGACACAGTCCCCGTCGTCGGTGAAGATCCTCACCCCGCACTCGTAGAGACCCTCGATGTCGGACGGAACCACACCGGCACGGCCTTGCGTCATCGCGCCGGCTACTGATACCTCCACCAGACCGACCTCGGCTCCACGGCGTATCACTTCTTCAACAATATTCGCCTCGTCGATCGGTGGATCGGTGTTCGGCATGGCCACGACAGCCGTGAAACCGCCGGCAGCAGCCGCTGCGGACCCTGAGGCGATGTCTTCCTTCCAGGTGTGGCCCGGTTCGCGGAGATGGGTGTGCATATCCACAAATCCAGGACCGACCAGACACCCGGAAGCATCCACGACGTCACTGACCTCGTCGACATGAACGCGTCCCACCGCTGCGATTCGATCGCCGTCGATCAACACGTCTTTGACCTCGAAACCCCCTTTCGACGAGGTGCTGGCCGAGAACACGCTGCCCCCCCTGATCAGAATCATGAGAGTCCATCCCTGAGCGCTGCCAGCACAGCCATCCGAGTCGGGACGCCGTTGGCCACCTGGCTCAGAATCAGCGAACGGGGCCCATCGGCAACATCTCCGGTTATCTCGACGTCACGATTCATTGGACCAGGGTGCATCACTACGGCCTCCGGTTTCATGGCGGCTGCCCTTTTCGAGTCAATCCGAAACCGCTCGATGTAGTCGTCAGGGATCCGGGTGCCTCTTTCCCGCTGGACTCTCAGTAAATACACAATGTCCAAGTCACCGAGATGGCTGTCCAGGTCGGTGGACATCTCAAAGCCGGCTGGTTCGTTTTCGGGAAGAAGGGACTCGGGGCCGATCAGCATGGATTCGACGCCAAGAACCGGCATGGCATGAAACAGGCTTCCCGCGACTCGACTGTGCCGGATATCCCCAACAATGCCCATGCGCAGGCCTGCGAGCGACCCGAAGCGTCGATGAAGCGTCACCGCATCGAGAAGCGCTTGTGTTGGATGTTCATGAGTCCCATCACCGGCGTTCACTACCGGCACCCCAGTCCAGTCGTGTATGGCATCCGGAACCCCGGCCTCGGAATGCCTGACCACGAGGATGTCTGCGCCCATTGCGGTGACTGTCAGAGCCGTGTCTCTCAGAGACTCCCCCTTCTCTGTCGAGGCGGTACCCGGATCAAAGGTCATCAGGTCGGCTCCGAGACGCTTGGTGGCGAGTTCGAACGAGAGGCGAGTGCGGGTGGAGGACTCAAAGAACATCATTGCCACCGCCCGACCGGACAACTCGTCACCGGGCGCCTCATTGCTCTCAGCCTGGTCCGCGTGTACCAGTGCAGACTCGATCAACTCATTGAGCTCCAATCGGCTCAGGCCACGCAGCGTCGTCAGAGTCTTCAAGCCAAGGCTGTCCTTTCGATCCAAACACCCTCTTGGCCGTCGATGTCGTGAACCCGCACTCTCACCGTCTCGTCTCTTGCGGTGGGCAGGTTCTTGCCCACATAGTCGGCCCGAATCGGAAGTTCCCGATGGCCACGATCGACCAGGACGGCCAACTCTGTCGACACAGCCCGGCCAACGTCGGTGAGTGCGTCGAGGGCAGCTCGGATGGTGCGGCCGGTATAGAGAACATCATCGACAATGACGACGCTTCGGCCATCTATCCCGCAGGGTATGTGGGTGGCTTTGGGTTCGATATCCGGGCGTGAATTCCTGTCGTCGCGATAGAGACCAATATCAAGCTCGCCGATGGGGACAACGCAGCTCTCGAACACTCCGATGGTTTCTGCCAGTTCCCGAGCAAGATGGACCCCACGTGTGTGAACGCCAATGACCACTATCTCGTCGGCGCCGCGATGAGTCTCCAGAATCTCATGGGAGATGCGGCGTAGCGCCCGGTGAATGTCTTCGCCTGTCATCACCTGTGGCATCTCTGAGCCTCAGGTCGCAGTGGGGAGTTCCCCATGGTTTTCCTTTCCGGCCTCGCTGGACCGTCCTTAAAGGTTGGAGACGACCATAACTTGGCGGATGCCCGTCTGGTGGTCTGTCGGACAAAATGGTGTGGATCATGTGCAAGACGGCCCGCTAGCTCATTCGTCACGAACCGACCTTGCCAGGGTCGCCAGCACGCCGTTGACAAAAGAGCCAGACTTCTCGGTCGAATAGACCTGCGCCAGACGAACGGCCTCTGAGACAATGACCGCGGTCGAAGGCTCCGGGCCGCTCTGCAATTCGAAGAGTCCCAAGCGGATGATGTTGCGATCGACAAGAGGCATCCTTGCGACACTCCAGTGCTCGGACACCGATTCGATTTGGACATCGAGATCATCCAGATTCTCGATCACCCCCTCGACAAGCCGCCCGACTCTGCCCTCTGGATAGTCCCCCGTCTCGCCGCGGGTCTCACGCTCATAGAGGAGCTCCAGGGCCAGGTCTCTGGGCTCGATCACCACCTCCACACCCAGGACACCGGCCGCGGCGACGGCGAGATCGGCCCCGAGTAGTTCGCCCGGACCGTTGGGTTCGTTGCGAGCGGTCAGCACAGACTGGACTTCGCCGACTTCCTTCTTGATCGCATCCGCGAGGTCTCTGACTGAAACGCGAGCAGGGATCATGATCGACTCGGACGCTTTGATCATGCCCTTGTCAGGTACTCCCCGCTCCTTGTGTCGACCTTTACCCTCTCGCCTTGCTCGACAAAGAGGGGGACCTGGACGGTGATCCCGGTCTCAAGCGTGACCGTCTTCGTTGCACCCGTCCGGGTGTCACCCTTTGCCCCCGGCTCGGCGTATGTCACTTCGAGTTCGACCGAGGCCGGCATTTCGACGCCGATAGCTGTCTCCTTGTACATACTCAGGCTGACGGTCATCCCATCAACGAGGTACTTGGCGGCTTCGGCGACGTCATCGGGTGGCAGCACGATCTGTCCGTAGTCAGAGAGATTCATGAAGTGGAATCCGAGGTCGTCTGAATACAGGTACTGGTGCTCACTTCGATCGATGATCGCCTGCTGCACGTCCTCGTCGGCCCTGAATGTGCGATCGATGACTTGACCGGTGTCGAGCTTCTTGAGCTTCATCCGGACGAAAGCCTTCCCCTTTCCGGGTTTGACGTGCTGGTACTCGACGATCGAGAAGAGCCCGTCGTCGAGTTCCATCGCCATACCGGGCCTGACATCGTTTGTGCTGATCATTTGCGCTTCCTGGGATGGCGTCGGAGACGGTACCTGGCTCAAAGTCCTACGGCCGACATGCCGATCTCGATGTCACTCTCCTCGACGTGCTCGAGCACAGGATCTTCGATTTCTCGCAGAAGGACCATCCGAAGTCTGTCTCCGTCGCGCTTCTTGTCACGTCGCAGGAGGTCCAACACACGCCCAACGTCGACACCCTCCACAGAAGTGGGGAGACCCAGCCGATCAATCGTCGAGACGACCATGTCCATCCCATCGAATCCGTGGATCCTCTCGGACACACGTGAAGCGGCGATCATCCCCAAACTCACGCTCTCACCGTGCGATAGAGCCGACGCATACTCAATGGCGTGTCCGATGGTGTGGCCATAGTTCAGGTACACGCGCTCGCCATGCTCCCTTTCGTCACGGGTGACGATGGCCGCTTTCACCGTGATGGCGCGTCGCACTACCTCGTCGAGCGGAGCATGGAGACCTTGCGACACGATCAAGGAACACAACTCTGCGTCGCCCACCAAACCGGTCTTGAACGCCTCGGCCATTCCCTCGCTCAACAGGGTCGACGGCAGTTCGTCCATCACGCGGGTATCCACAACTACCAGCCTCGGATGCCAGATCACACCGACCAGGTTCTTGCCGGCAAGGTTCACGCCAGTCTTGCCGCCAATGGAAGCATCAACTGCGCCGAGCAATGTGGTCGGGATGTGGACCACTTCCACTCCGCGCAGCCACGTACCGGCGACATAGCCGGCCAGGTCCGTGACCGTCCCTCCACCGACTCCGATCACGGTGTCACTCCGGGACAACTCGAACTTGGCGAAGGCCTCATACACGGACTCGGCGACACTCAAGGTCTTGGCCTCCTCGCGATCGGGTAGACCGATGACTTCAGCCAGCAAGCCCTCGGATGTCAGGGCACTGGCGATCTCGAGAGCCTTCGAAGTCGCTGCGGGCTGAGTCAGAATAGCAACGCGACGGCGATCAGGCCGTTGTGGAAGCAGAGGTGAAGGCATCCCCTTTCCAACAATCACTTCGGTCACCCCGGCGACTCTCAGGCCTTCCATATGTCCTCTATCTCCTTGGCCACAGCATCGGCATCAATCGAATCCGTCGAGATTCGATGGCTAGCTACCTCGGTGTAGAGAGGCAAACGCTCATCAAGCAACTCTGAAAGGAAATCGGCGGTCCGGATCTCAGATAACACCAGACCCGGGCGATCCATAGTCGAATCGAGACGCATCTCGAGAACGGTCGGCGAAGCCTCCAGCCAGACCACCCGTTGGGATTCAGACAAGATGCGTCGGTTGTCCTCATCAAGCACCACGCCACCACCGGTCGCCACTATCCCATCACTCCCGGCCAGGTTGGACAGGGCCACCTTCTCCATGTCGCGAAACGTGGCCTCGCCAAACGTGCCCCACATTTGAGCAACCGAACAGCCCATTCGTTCGGCCACTACTTCGTCGGTATCCCTGAAGGGCACTCCCAGACGGGAAGCAGCAAGCTCTCCCGAAGTGGTCTTCCCGGATCCCATCATTCCAACCAGCCAAAGCGTCATATCGACATCCGCTGTTGCACACTTGCTCGATACCTGGCAACCGCATCAGCGAACTCTGAAACGGTGTCGCCTCCGAACTTCCGCTGGAACTCCGTGGCAAGAGAGAGCGCCACCATTTGCTCACCAACGACCGCCGCAGCAGGCACCGCACACACATCGGAACGCTCACGCACTGCCTGAGCTGGCTCCCCGGTTGTCATGTCGATGGTGCGCAGTGGCTGCATGAGCGTCGAGATTGGCTTCATGGCACCCCGTACCCGGACGACTTCGCCATTGCTGATGCCACCCTCTACTCCCCCGGCGCGATTGGTCTCGCGTCGGACGCTCCCGTCGACTCGGACGATCTCGTCGTGTGATTTCGAACCCCGCAGGCCGGCCATGGCAAAGCCGTCGCCAATCTCCACCCCCTTGATGGCTGGGATGGACATCAACGCAGCCGCCAGGATGCCGTCAAGTCGTCGGTCGTAGTGGACATGGGACCCGATACCGACTGGGACATCGAACGCCAGCACCTCAAACACTCCTCCGAGCGTGTCCCGATCGGAGCGAGCCTGATCTATCGCTTCGACCATGCGCTCCGAGGCAAGTGGGTCGAAGCAACGGACCGGGCTGGCATCGATCTCCTCGGCATCGCCCGGACCGGGCATCGACCCTTCACTTTGAACGGGGCCGATTGAAACCACGTGACTGATCACGGTCACACCAACCTCGCCCAGCAGCCGCTTTGCCAGCGCTCCGGCGACAGTGCGCGCTGCGGTTTCCCGCGCTGAGGCCCTTTCCAGGATGTCGCGCGCATCGTTAGTGTCGTACTTGATCATTCCCGCCAGGTCGGCGTGACCGGGACGGGGTCGAGTGATCTCCCGTCCGGCCTGGCCAGGCTGGGGACTCATCACCTCACGCCATTTAGGCCATTCTGTGTTCCGAATGAGAATCGAGACCGGTGAGCCGAGCGTCTCGCCGTGGCGTATACCTCCGAGGATCTCGAGCTCATCGGCTTCGATTGCCATCCGCTTTCCACGGCCGTAGCCATGTCGGCGGCGTCTCAGCTCCGCGGCGAAGTCATCATGAGTGATCGACAGGCCTTTGGGGAGACCTTCGACGACCACCACCAGACCCGGTCCATGAGACTCACCGGCGGTGAGAAATCTGAGCATGAGGGGATGCTACGTCGGTATCGGGAAAGCGCCGATCCCAGCCATCACTATCGCCATCCAGGCTCCGATGACCATCGGTGGTCCGTATGGCAGCTCGGTCTTCATCTTCGCCGCTCCAAGAGCGATCATCCCGAGCGCGATGACACCGCCGATCAACGCTGTGGCGAAGACGGCCCACCCAAGGGTTCCCCAAGAGACAAAGGCTGCGAAGAGGCCAAGCTGAGGGGCCAGTTTGACATCGCCTGCGCCGAACCCTCGCCCTCGAACCAGTAGCCAGAGAGCGGTGGCGCCAGTGAAGTAGGCCACCGCTCCGAGCAGACCTCGCCATAGGGAATCCAAACTTCCGTTGATCAAGGCAGAAATGCCAAGGCCAACAACGAGCACAGCTGACCCCCTGAGATTGAGACGGTCCACGATGCGAAACTCCTCCAGGTCCGTAACCAGGAGGGCCATACTCAGCAGCAGAAACCCGAAATAGGGAACCAGCGGCCAGGCAATACCGATGGTGTTGGCGAAACCCATGGCGACCAGTGCCGACACCACCGCCACGAACGGCTCCCTGCTGATGCTCCGGCCGCATTGAGAGCACCTGAATCTGAGCCAGCCGCGACCGTGGGCACAGTTGGGGCAGGTCCCGGAAAGTGGACGCAGCAAACGGTCCTCGGTGAGACCCTGAATCGCGAGGTCGTGTGCGGCCAAACCGAGGCCAAAACCAAGAAGTCCGACGAGGACTGTGGTCATCGCCGGAGCAACTTAGCCAGAGGTTTGACTAGAGGAGCGTCTCAGGTGTCACCCGAGGAGTCCCTCATGACGCCCATGCGACGTCGACGGAGCAACCCGTAGCCCTCTTCTTCCTCATCATTCGAGGAGTCAAGCTCGGAGAAAACCTTCTCGAGGAAGGCTTCGGTATCCTCCTCGACCTCGTCGTCCTCCTCATCTTCGCCCACCGTCGGAACCTCGGACAGCTCCTCTTTGACGACGGCCGCAGACTCTTTCGAGGCCCCCGGTGCAAAAGCTCCGAAGATCGATGTCGACTTGACTTCGGGCTTTTCGTCATCCGCAATGTCATCTGTCTCTGCGACAGGCATCTCCTCGACCTCGCCGTCCTCCTCATCTTCGCCCACCGTCGGAACCTCGGACAGCTCCTCTTTGACGACGGCCGCAGACTCTTTCGAGGCCCCCGGTGCAAAAGCTCCGAAGATCGATGTCGACTTGACTTCGGGCTTTTCGTCATCCGCAACGTCATCTGTCTCTGCGACAGGCATCTCCTCGGAAGGAACGACTTCTTCAGCATCGGTTTCGGAAGCCTCGTCGTCTGGCTCTTCCCACCATGACTCGTCGGGGTCCACTTCCTCATCGACAGCCTCGGTGACAGCCTCAGGCTCACCGAGAGAGCTCGGGTCTTGGGCAGGTGTCTGTACTTCCTCATCTGACTCGACTGCGGCAACGACGAGAAGGTCATCGTCGATGAGGCCGGCAGCGACACGCGCTGCCCAGAAATCAGTGGTGCCCAACTCCCCGGCAATCGAGACCACGCTTGAACCCGATCCGATCTCGCTGAGTACACGCCAGGCATCCCGATTGATGCTGACTTCGTCTCGCTCCCCAAGATCTCGGGAAATGCTCATGACGTCGTCGAGATCGGAAACAGTCCTCGAGAGCTCATCCCAATCTGTCAGCCGTTGCTTGGCGTCATCGATGATCGACTCCACATCGAACGGCTTGGGGCTGGCATAGCGCGTCTTCTCTCCTTCTTCGACTTCGAAGGAATCCCCGTTAAGGCCGAGCTGATATACGCTCTCAACGGTTATCTCCCTGAGGAGATCCACCACGGCGCCACCGCTCTTTTCCACGATTGCAGCGAGGGTCGTCTTGCCGGACTCGACGCTCAGCAGAGAGTCCTCATCTACCAGGCCGGACTTGACCAGATGGCGATGCAGTCCCTCGTCATCGGAAGTAGTGGCCAGGGCCACCCCGCCTTGGGTCACGAATATGCGGCCTCGCACGGCTTGCCCCGTGACGTCTACGGAACCTATTCGGTTTGAGCGGTTCAACAGACGAAGCACTTCGTCTAGCGATACAAATCCCAAGTTTCCAGAAAGAAACATCTTCAGCTCCTTGCTTTCGAAAAGCCTCGTCTCCATTTCGGTCTTAGGCCAGTAGCTCTTTAGACGTTTCTTGCGATTTCAGCCAGCTCGGCTGAGTCTACGTTCTCTCCGGTCCACCAACGGAACGACGCCGCTGCTTGCCGGGCCAAGAATTCGAACCCGTCAACCGCCAACATCCCTCGTTCCATGGCCTCTGTGGTTGCAGGGGTGTTCGCGTCGGCATACGGCAGGTCTACAAGAGCTCCCGCCAGGTCGACAACTCCTTCCGGGAGACGTTCACCTGACATTCCCAGCGGTGTGGCGTTGACCACCACAGCGCCGGCGACACTTGCGCCCCAGGGTATGACACCCACGGAATCGAATGTCTCCGCCAGAGCCTGTGCGGTTCCTGGGGTCCGAGCCGACAGGTAACCAATCCTCCCTCCCAAAGCGGCCAATGCCGCCGCCGCCGATCCTCCAGCACCCAAGACCAGAACACTGTTGAGATCTTTGAATCCGTCATCCTCGAATATCTCTCGGAATGCGACAGCATCGGTCGAGTGGCCCAAAACGAGACCGCCTTCGCTCCTCTTCAAGGTGTTGACAGAGCCTGCGAGTCGGCCTTCCGATGTCGTGTCGTCGGCAAGCTCAAATGCAATGCGTTTCAGCGGCATCGTGACGTTTATCCCGTCTATAGCGCCAGACCGCAGATCGGTGAGGGTCTTCTCGAGGACCTGTTGGTTTGCCGTGATCGCTTTGTACTCGCCAGTCAGACCCGAAAGGCTCAGGGCCGCAGCGTGAATCGCCGGAGACCGCGAGTGCACCACGGGATCACCTAGCAGGGCGAGTCGATAAACCTGACTCATCGAGAACCAGTGTGCCACTAGGGCGGGACGCCGACATCTCTGGCCCGGTTCACATTGTCGAGGTGCTCATCGAAGGTTTTGGCAAAAACATGATTGCCATCTCGGTCGGCCAGAACGTAGAAGAAGTATTCGGTTGCTTCAGGCGAGGCAGCCGCTACAAGAGAAGCCTTGCCAGGCAAAGCGATCGGAGTCGGAGGCAGTCCGACAACCACATAGGTGTTGTAGGGCGAATCGACAGTTCGGTCGAAGCGGGTCACATCTCGAGTGCCCAACGCGTAATAAACGGTCGCGTCGATATCGAGTTTCATCCCCTCAGCAAGTCGATTGTGAATCACGCTCGAAACGACCGCACGCTCGTCATCTACCCGCACCTCGGCCTCGATCAGTGACGCGAGGACGATCCCTTCATACTCGGTGTACCCGAGAGCCCTCCAATCCGACCAATCGATGCTGTTGACACGTTGTTCCATTTTGGAAGCCATTCTTTGCAGAATCGACTCGGGGGGAGCAGACTTCGCGAACTCGTAGGTATCCGGAAAGAGCAAACCTTCCCAATCGGACAACGTGGTTTGCTCCGGCATCTCGCGAAGTGAACTCACCACATCACCGCCAAGCAGAGCGTCCTCGAGCTCCGAGTACTCGTGTGGGGTGATCTCGGCAAGGGCAACGAGCATCTCCTCGACCCTGAGGCCCTCGATCACCGTGACTCTGTATACGGCCGGCGTGGGACCGGCGACGAGAATGGCCACCACTTCGGCGGGATCCATCAGGGTTGTGAGGGCGTAGGTGCCGGCCTGCAGTCGCTGCGCCGCATCGACATTGCGAACGGCCACCTCAAATTCGAGGGCCGAGTGCACAACTCCCTGCACCGCGAGCATCGCCCCGATGTCCTGGCCCGACGAGCCGCTGGCAATCACGATCTCGACGGGCTGCCCCGGCTCCACATCGACGGGAGCATCCGTCTCATCTTCTGGACCGAGGGCTGCGCCGACCTGCCGGCCCAGATATGACGCCCCACCGATCACCAAGACGGCAGTCAAAACCACCATGGCGGCGGCCAGGGCGATCTTGAGGATCCTCGCCCAGAAGGGCTCTTCGGGTACAGGTTCGAAAGTCATATCGATTTTCTAGGTGTTCGACGTTCTAGTCGGCTTCGTGGTTCCCTTTGGCGGCCCGAATGTCCAGGTAGTCCTGAAGGATGATGGCAGCAGCGACCTTGTCCACCGTTTCACGTCGTTCCCGTCTCTTCATTCCTGATTGGAGCAATGCCTTCTCTGCCAGCCTCGAGGTGAAACGCTCATCGAGATACTCAACAGGGATCCCCGTTGCCGCCGAAAGCTCATCACCCAGGGCTCGAGCACCGGCAGCTGAGGCCCCCTCCTGTCCGGCGAGCCCGGTTGGGAGGCCGACAACCACCGTCGTGACTGTGTATTCCGCATGTAATTCTTGAACACGCTTGACCACAGCCGGCCGCGCCACCACCTGGAGAGGGCGAGCTGTGAGCCCGAGCCCGTCGCTAATGGCCAGTCCTACCCGTTTTGTCCCGTAGTCGACACCGAGATATCGAGTCATAGCGCGGCCAGGGCCCGCTCTGCCTCCGTTCTGGCCTTCTCCAGAGCGACACCGAGCCGCCCGCCGTTGGGGCCACCCGCTTGGGCGAGCTCGGGGTCCCTTGACCCTCCGCCTCCGAGTTCGCGTGCCGCGTCTCCAATAAGCTCGGCGGCAGAAATACCTTTATCCATCAGATCTTTGGATACAACGGCGACCAGAGCCCCCTTGGTGCCAGCGTCTGAGCCAACGATGACCACACCGGAGCCAGCCAACCGATCTCGGACCCCGAGGGCGAGTTGGCGCAGCTCGTTGCTGTTGATCGCGCCGACGTCGGCTACCACCAAGCCCGACTCACCAACCTTTTCCGCTCCGGCCGCCAGTTGCTCGGCAACCGAACCCTGGCTCTGGGTGCGAATAGCGTCGAGATCCTTTTCCAAACCGGCGACCTTGTCGAGCAATTGCTCGAGACGACTCGGCACGTCGCCTGGAGAAACCCTCAGTAGCCCGCCGGCGCGGGCGAGGGCTCCACGAACGGAGACGAGATGGTCGTAGGCAGCCATTCCGGTCAATGCCTCGACACGTCTCAGATTGGAGCCGATCGACGACTCCGAAATCAACACCAGAGGACCGACCTGTCCCGAACTCGACGTGTGGGTGCCACCGCAAAACTCGGTCGAATAATCCCCGACTTTGACCACGCGAACCGTTTCCCCGTACTTGTCGCCGAAGAAGGCCAGAGCGCCCATCTTCTCAGCGTCTTGTCTGGAGGTCACCGTGGTTGTCACTCCGTTGTTCGCGACAAGTCTGGCGTTGGCCTCGAGTTCCACCTCCGCAAGTTCCTCAGATGCAACCTGAGAGAAGTGGGAAAAGTCGAAGCGAATCCGACCGGGTTCAACCAGCGACCCGGCCTGCTCGGCGTGATCGCCGAGGACATCTCTCAGCGCCCAATGAAGAACATGGGTTCCTGTGTGGCTCTTGCGTATGGCTTCTCTCCGCGGGCTGTCGATGGATGTCCGCACGATTTGACCCGCGGCCAGGTATCCGCTGGTGACCTTGGCGCGGTGACCATGAAGACCCTGGATGACGTGTTGAGTGTCGACAACCAGCGCCGAACCTGTCTCGGTTTCGATGACACCCGTGTCGCCTACTTGGCCACCGGATTCGGCATAAAAGGGGGTCTTGTCGAGAAAGATCTCCACTGCCCGACCCTCTTCGGCGCGATCCAGCGTCTCGGCGTCAGCCACCATCGACAAAAGGACACTCTCGGAGACTTCGTGGTCATAGCCAACAAACTCCGTCAGGCCATTGGTTTCGAGAACCCCCCTGTAGACCTCGGCTGTTTCAACCGCCCCTCCCCCCTTCCATGCGGCGCGGGCGCGCTCTCTCTGCGCTGACATCTCCACCTCGAACCCTTTGAGATCCACGTCGATTCCACGCTCGGCGGCAATCTCCTTTGTCAGATCGATCGGAAATCCGAAGGTGTCATGAAGTTTGAACGCCGTCGGGCCACTCAACCACTTCTGACCCTCGGACAACTCGGCGTCGAGGAGTTGATAACCAGACTCGAGGGTCCTTCTGAACTTCTCCTCCTCACGGGTGACGACGTCGAGGATGAGGTCTTTCCTCTCTGCAAGCGCCGGATAGGCGTCGCCCATCAGCCCGATGGTCGATTCGACCAGTTGGGGCATGATCAGTCCCTTGCCGCCGTATTGCCAGGCATGACGAACCGCCCGTCGGAGTACCCGTCTCAACACGTACCCCCGTCCGTCGTTGGACGGAACAACACCGTCTCCGATGAGGAACGTGACCGTTCGCCCGTGATCCGCAAGGATTCGGAGAGAGACGTCAGATACCTCATTCGCTCCATACTCGAGACGGGTGTATCTCTCGGCTGTCCTCAGCACTTCGCGCGTTGTGTCGATGTCGAACACTGACGGCACGTCTTGGAGAACGGCAGCTATCCGATCGAGCCCCATGCCCGTGTCGATGTTCTTTGCCGGGAGATCGCCTACAACGTGGTACGGCTCGTCCTGGATGTTCTGCATGAAAACCAGATTCCAGATTTCTACGTACCGGTCCTCGTCCCCGCCGATGGGTCCACCTGCACTGCCAAATTCCTCGCCTCGGTCCCAGAAGATCTCCGAGCTCGGGCCAGCGGGACCGGGCACGCCCATCTGCCAGAAGTTGTCATTACCGCGGCGCTGTACCCGTTCGGCGGGAACACCAACATCGTCTATCCAGACCTCGGCGGCTTCTTCATCGGTGTCGTGGACCGTGTACCACATGCGTTCGGGGTCGAGTCCAAGCGTCTCGGTGCAGAACTCGTAACCCCAGGGGATGGCCTTCTCCTTGAAGTAGTCACCAAAACTGAAATTGCCCATCATCTCGAAGAAGGAGAGGTGGCGTTTTGTGGTGCCAATGATGTCGATGTCGATCGTGCGCACGCACTTCTGGATGGAGACGACCCGAAGCCAGGGTGGCTCTTCCTCGCCCAGAAAGTAGGGCTTGAAGGGGACCATTCCGGCGTTGGTGATCAACAGCGTCGGGTCGACAGGGATCAACGACGCCGAAGGTCGCATCTCATGTTCGCGCTCGACAAAGAAGTCCGTGAAGGCCCGACGAATCTGATTGCTATCCAAGGAGGTTCCTGGTGTCGCTGGTGGGGGTGAGAATAACGATCACCCCTTGACTACCCGCTCTCCGGTGGTCTGTCTTCGCTTGTCTCTTCGTCTGTCGCATCCCGGCGCAGCTTTGATTCCGCAGTCAGCTCGACACCAAGCTCGGCGAGCTGGTACTCGTCGACCCATGTAGGTGCACCGGTCATCGGGTCGAGTCCAGTTTGAGTCTTTGGGAACGGGATGACTTCTCGAATCGAGGTCTCGTCCTGAAGCACCATCACCAACCGATCTACGCCAAACGCAAACCCTCCGTGGGGGGGCGTGCCGTATTCGAGAGCTTCGAGGAACCAGCCGAAGCGCCGCTCGGCGGTTTCTCCGTCGATTCCCAGGATCTCAAAGACCTGCCTCTGCACTTGGGGATCGTGAATTCTGATCGATCCGCTACCCAATTCGACACCGTTGAGAACCGCGTCGTACGCCTTTGAGATGGCGTTCGCCGGGTCGTTTGCCATTTCATCGATCGACGTTGGGGCCGTGAACGGATGGTGGGAGAAGGTGATCGAGCCATCCTCGCCTTCTTCGAACAAGGGAAAATCGACGACCCACAGGTAGGCCAGATCATGGTGATTCTCCGGTCTTCCCAGGTCAAGACGTAAGTTACCCAACACCCCCACCGTTGTACGCCACCGGTCCGCCGCGATCAGAAGAACATCGTCCGGAGAGGCCTCCATCCGGGATTTGATGCCTTCGATTTCGGCATCGTCCAAGAACTTGGCCACCGGCGAACGAAGAGAGCCATCGTCTTGCACCACCATCCAGACCAGACCCTTGGCACCCAGCTCCTTGGCACGCTTCGTCATGGCATCAGCCCGACTCCGAGACCATTCCTGGCGCCCAACGTTAATTCCCCGAACAGTCCCACCCGCCTCCAGCGCACCTCGGAAAATACCAAACTCCGACCCTCGAAATAGATCAGAGAGGTCGATTATCTCCATACCAAACCTCATGTCTGGCTTGTCAGAGCCGTATCGGTCCATCGCCTCTTGCCAGGTGAGACGGAGGAAGGGACGGGGGACATCGACTCCGCGGATCTCCTTGGTGACCGCTGCCAGTACCGCCTCGATGGTCTCGAGCACCTCATCTCGATCCCAGAACGAGCCCTCGAGATCAAGTTGGGTGAATTCCAGCTGGCGGTCGGCACGGAAGTCTTCGTCTCGATAACAACGAGCAATCTGGAAATAACGCTCAACACCCGCAATCATCAGCAGCTGCTTGAAGAGTTGTGGCGACTGTGGCAACGCGTAGAACTCGCCCGGGCGTAACCGGGAAGGCACAAGCATGTCCCTTGCTCCTTCCGGCGTCGAGTTGATCAGTGTCGGCGTCTCGACCTCGAGGAATTCCAAGTCGTCGAGTGTCCGCCTGATCACCGCCGTCGTCTTGGACCTGGCCTTGAGATTGGCGGCCATGCGTGGACGCCGCAGATCGAGATAGCGATGTCGCAGCCGAATGGCTTCGTCGATTTCAGTGCGGTCATCGATCATGAACGGCAAGGTTTTGGCGGGTGCCAGAACCTCTAGTTCGCCAACACCGATCTCGATCTTTCCCGTTTCCAGATCCGGGTTCTCCGTCCCCGCCGGACGAGAGCGAACCACGCCTTTCACACGAACGCAGTACTCCATCTTGAGGTCGGCAACAATCGGATGCTCGGCCGGATCAGCGACCACCTGAACAAGGCCCGTGGCATCTCTCACATCGAAAAAGGTGATTCCGCCATGGTCGCGACGACGCTGCACCCAGCCGGCGATGACGACTTCGCTGCCGATATCCGCTTCGGAGACCGACCCCGCACCATGAGACCTCATCAGGTTCGCTCTTTGAACCAATCCGAAACCTCCTCGAGCGGCACATCCTGACGACCACCTTTCGTTTGGACGTCGATCGGCTCGCCTTCCCCTTTCCAGACAAGTGTTACTGCAACGTCGATCCGTCGAGCAGCGCGGAACTGCGCTTTCACCGACCGACCTTCGCTATCGAAGTCGACATTGACACCATCTCGACGTAGACGTGACGCAACCTGAAGCGCATCCTCGGGTCCGGTCTCCGACACGAGATAGGCCTCCAGATAGGGTCGATCCAGCTCGCCGACGGAGAGCACGATCCGATCGATGCCCAGAGCAAAACCGACACCGGGCGTCGGACGCCCGCCCAGCGTCTCGGCCAAACCGTCATAACGGCCACCACCACCGACTGCGTTCTGGGCAGTGTCCAACTGCCGGCCTACGTACTCGAATGTCGTCCGCGTGTAGTAGTCGAGACCTCTCACCAAACCATGATCCTCGGTGAAAGGGACACCTAGACCCTCTACCAACGTCTTGACGGCTTCGAAGTGCCGGGAGCACGCATCACACAAATTGTCGACCATGCGTGGGGCGTCCACCAGGACCGGTTGGTCCGCTTTCGAGTCGAGCACCCGCAACGGATTCACATCGATGAGACCTATCGAGTCTTCACCGAGTTTCGCTTCCTTGCCTCGCAGGTATTCACGAAGCACAGCCACATATCCGGGACGACACTCGGAGTCTCCCAGGGAGTTGATCAATAATTCCAGGTTGGGGACGCCTGCCGACTCGAGGTACCGGTACCCCAACTCCACTACTTCCGCGTCGGCGGCAGGACCCTCCACGTCCAGATACTCGACCCCGACTTGCCAGAACTGGCGACGCCGACCCCCTTGAGGCCTTTCGTATCTGAAAAACGGGCCCGAATAGGCGCCCTTCCACGCACCCTGGTGCCCCGAATTCAGGTAAGCCCTGACGACGCCGGCAGTTCCCTCGGGCCGTAGTGTCACCGACCTCCCTCCCCGATCTTCGAAGGTATACATCTGCTTGGTGACGACTTCGGTGGTATCGCCAACAGCGCGCCGGAATAGCTCCGTCGACTCGAGGACAGGAGTCATCACAAGGGGAAACCCATACCGTCCCGACCATTCGTCCCAGAGACTCAACACCTCGCGCCACGCCTGTGATTGCGGCGCCATCAAGTCGTCGGTGCCCTTTGGGGGTTGAAAGGTCATGAGGGCCGCAGGTTACCGGCGAGTCCCCGACGATCAGAGTTTCTGCTCGGGGGGCCCGGTTGGCCTCAATGCCCATCCCTCTCGGTCGGTGCTTGCGCAAGAAATCAACGAGGGGGGTGGTCGCTATCTCGGCTCAAGCCCATTCGTGGCGAAAAGGGTTGGTCCGCCTCTCCTCACCGATCGTCGTTTCCGATCCATGACCAGGAAGAACCCGGACATCGTCCTGGAGAGTCATCACCTCGGTCCGCATTGAATCCAACAGGGCTTGATGAGAACCACCTGGCAGATCGGTGCGTCCGATCGACCCGGCGAACAATTGATCACCGGAGAACAGCACACCCTCCTGAGCCCAGTAGAAACAGCAATGACCCGGCGTATGCCCTGGCGTCTGTCTGATCTCGAGGGAAAGCCCGGCCAGCTCCACAACCTGACCGTGGTGAAGAGGCTCCATCTTCTCTGGCAAGTCGAACTCCCCCGGAGGAATCATCCCAAAAAGGGCACGCAACTGCTCGGTCGGGTGCAGGGTAAGGAAGTCATCATCAGGGTGAACATAGGTCGGCGCCCCTGTCTTGGAAGCGAGCCATCCGGCCCCGCCGGTGTGATCGACATGGCCGTGGGTGAGAAAGATGCCCACGACAGCCACGTCGATAGACGCCAAGTACTGCCCGATCATCTCAGGCTCCGGGTGCGCGTCGACCACAATCGCCTGACCCCCAGGTTCACTTGCGACTACCCAGGCATTGGTCTGTGCCACCCAGGCAGGAATCTGGCGGATCAGCAATTCAATCCGCCGCCGGGTCGTTGGCGAGCCTGAAAGCTGCAAAGACACCGTCGACGCCACGAAGGTCGGCGAGCAGACGTGCCAGTTGACTGGGATCGGAGAGCTCAATCTCGTATTTGAGGACGGCGACCCTTCCCTCCCCCACGAGGGTCGAGGATGTCGTGATATTGCCTCCGGTGTCGGAGACGAGGGCCGTCACGTCGCGGAGCAGGCGTGTGCGATCCAAGGCCTCCACCTGAATCCACACTACGAAGGCGCCGCTGTCGCCACTAGGCCAACTCACCTCGACCGTGCGCTCGCGTCGATCGGCGAGATAGGACACGTTGGTGCAATCGGCACGATGGACCGACACCCCGCGCCCAACGGTCACGTAACCCACAATCGGGTCGCCGGGGACAGGTGAGCAACAGCGCGCAAGATGCACAAGCATGTCGTCCTGACCCTCGACCACCACATCGGCCGACTCGGACGGCCCCTTCCTGCGAGGGGGCCGGAACAAGTCGTCCCCCGTTTCGGGAGCCAGGCGGCGATGGAGCCTGACCGTAATGGAGTCAATGGAGACATTCCCCTCTCCAAGTGAGGCAACGAGTGCCTCGGCATCCTTCAGACCGAGCTCCGTGGCGATCTCTGACAGATGAGCATCGCGTTCGCCTGGCCCGAGATCGGGAGCCTCTCTCTTGAACATGGTCTGCATGCGGTCCTTGCCATCGGCGAGAGCTTGGTCGCGGCGCTGCTTTTGAAACCAGTGCTTGATCTTGGCCTTTGCCTTGCCGGTGCGAACGAAGTTGAGCCAGTCACGACTGGGCCCCGAATCAGGCGAATTGGATGTGAGCACCTCAACGATGTCTCCGGACTCGAGCTTGGTCGACAGGGAAACGAGACGGCCGTTGACCCTGGCTCCAACGCAACGATCCCCTACCTCGGTATGAACCGCGTAAGCGAAATCTACTGCCGTAGATCCCCGCGGCATCTCTTTGACATCGCCACCCGGGGTGAGCACAAAGACTTCGTCCTGATATAGGTCGAGTTTCAGATTGGCAAGGAATTCTTCGGGATCCTCGTCCAACGCCGAAACCTCAACTGCCAGGTGTTGACCGATGTCTCCCTCCTTGTACCGCCAATGAGCTGCGATACCGGCCTCCGCGCGGTTGTGCATTTCTTCCGTCCTGATCTGTATCTCCAGGGGCTTGCCGTCCGGACCGATCACGGTGGTATGGAGTGATTGATAGAGGTTGATCTTGGGCATTGCTATGTAGTCCTTGAACCGCCCCGTCACCGGCACCCAGTGGCTGTGAACGAGGCCGAGAGCCGCATAGCTGTCACGTGTCGTGCGAGTAACCACCCGGATACCTATCAGATCGTGGATGTCCTCAAACGGCCTGTCCTCCTCGATCATCTTCCGGTAGATCGAGTACTGGTGCTTTGGCCGACCAGTGACCTCGGCTTTGATTCCGGCGTCCCCGAGCAACCCACCGATCTCAATCACCATCTTCTCGATGAACGCCTCGCGTTCGGGTGCCGCGTCCGCAAGTTTTGCTTGAATCTCGGCATTCGGCCCGGGATAGAGGATGGCGAAACAGCGGTCCTCGAACTCGTGCTTGATCTCCTGGACACCCAGTCGGTGAGCCAACGGGGCGTATACGTCAAGCGTCTCGCGGGCAACTCTGATTTGTTTCTCCTCACGGAGCGCGTAGACCGTTCGCATGTTGTGAAGCCGATCGAACAGCTTGATGATCAGAACCCTCACGTCCTGCGCCATAGCTACCACCATCTTTCGAATCGTGGCTGCTTGAGCCTGCTCCCGATTGGAGTATCGAATCCGATCCAGCTTGGTGACCCCATCGATCAACCGGGCGATCTCCTCACCGAAGTCCGAAGCGAGCTGATCCAAGGTGAGACCGGTGTCCTCCACTGTGTCGTGAAGGAACGCCGCGACAACAGTTTCTTCGTCTAAGCCGTACTGGGCAAGCAGATAGGCGACCGTCAGCGGGTGAGAGATGTAGGGGTCGCCAGTCTTGCGGTACTGCCCGGCGTGGGCTTCTTTGGCCACATCGTGGGCCCGTCTGAGCAATTCGATGTCACCATCCGGATGGTGAGCACGGAAGGCGTCGAGAACATCGACCAGTTTGGCCGACGTCCCCTGTTCAGTCGTATCGAACGAGGGCATGTAGCGGAACGCCGTCGAGCTTTTCGACGCCACCCAGAAAAGCCAATTCGATGAAAACAGCAAAACCGACGATGTCGGCACCGACGGCTCGAAGAAGACGAACAGCTGCGGCCGCGGTTCCTCCCGTGGCGATCACGTCATCCACCAACAGAACCTTCTCACCATCGACAACGGAGTCCATGTGGACTTCGAGTGCGTCGGTCCCGTACTCGAGGGTGTATTCCTCACGCATGGTCTCGTGGGGCAGTTTCCCCGGCTTCCTCACCGGGATGAACCCGGCGTTCAGACGATCAGCAACCGGTGTCGCCAGGGTGAAGCCGCGAGCCTCGATACCGGCGACTTTGGTGACACCGGAGCTCTTGTGGGGCTCGGCGAGGGCGTCCAAAAGGAAAGTGAGGGCCTTCCCGTCTCCAAGAACAGGTGTGATGTCCTTGAAGACGACTCCCGGTTCGGGAAAGTCCGGGATGTCGCGGATGAGAGAAATCAGGCGGTCCACGCCCATGAGTCTAAGACCGGATCAGCGCATTCCCACCTTGCGACGCTTGGAAGCCTTCTTTGCTCGCTCCTGCCAATCGGGTTCTTTCTCTTTCCATATGGCGAGAAGGGGCGCAGCAACGAATATGGACGAGTAGGTACCGGCGGCTATCCCAACGAAAAGCGCTAGTGCAAAGTCACGCAGTGTCGAAGCACCCAGGATGAACGAGCCGACAAACAGGATGCTTCCCACCGGCAACAAGGACGTGAGCGAAGTCGCCAGAGATCTGGCGAGCACAGAGTTCATTGCCTCGTTGACGATCTCGCTGTAGGGCTTCTTCTCTTCGAGCTCGACGAGCTCTTGGACCTTGTCGAATACGACCACGGTGTCGTACAAGGAGTACCCAAGTATCACCAGGATGGCGACCACCGTGGCCGGAGTTACGGGGAACCCGGTGAGCGAGTAGAGGCCGACTGTTATCAAAAGGTCATGGAAAAGGGCGACAAGACCGGCGGCGGCCATCTTGAACTCCATTCGCCAGCTGATGAAGAGGACTACGGCACCCAGGAAGACCCCCAGAGCTATGAGGGCGCGTCTGGCAACGAGGGCCCCGAACGAAGGCCCGACCGCCTCGATGGAGATGTCCGCTCGGTCGCTCCCGGTCACCGAGGCAAAGGCATCGACGGCCTCGTTCTCGGATGCCTGGTCGAGGACTGGAGTGGCTACACGGACCGCATCACCATCGTCGAGCAACTGGATCGTGGCGTCCTCGACTCCGACAGCCTCGAGGGCGTTTCTTATCTCCGGTACGTCTGCACCGACCGGGTTAGGAGCCTGCATGCCTAAGCCACCTACGAATGCGATCCCGAGATTGAGTTGTCGGATGCCAAGACTGCCAAGGGCGATCACCAGAAGCACCGCGGAGATGGTGAACCATCGCCTGCGATTTCCGACAAAGTCGATCTCCGTTTCACCTCTGTTCAGTCGGCCCCAGAGACTCATCGGGCCGCCCCCTTGATGCTGAACCATCCACCCGAGCCCAGGAACGTATTGGCAAGAATCCTGACAGCAGGTCGCGTGTACACCTTGACGAGTATCAGGTCGAGGACCGTGGCCAAACCGAGTGCTACGGCAAAGCCCTTGACCGCTCCGACTGCGAGAGCCCACAGCAACACGGCCGCCAGCAGCGAAACAGTGTCGGCGGTGAGGATTGTCCGGTAGGCAAGACGGAACCCCTCCTCGGCTGCTTCATCAACCTCGTATCCCTGGCGGATCTTCTCTTTGACCCGTTCATAGAAAACGATATAGCTGTCAGCGGTGATTCCGACCGAGACGATGATGCCGGTGACGCCCGCCAGAGTCAGCGTCAGGCCCTGCCACTCACCGAGAAGACCGAACAGGGTGAGCAGAAGCGAGCCGAAGACCGTCAGACCGACGATGGCCAACAGACCCAGCGACCGATAAATGAGAACCAGCACGATTGCAACCAGTCCGAGTCCAAGCAGCCCGGCGATGACACCGGCCTGGAGCGAGTCACTGCCGAGAGTGGCTGAGACTTTCTGGACTGCCGAGATTTCGAATGCGACCGGTAGCGAGCCGTACCGAAGAACAACAGCCAGGTCGTTGGCCTCCTGCTGAGAGTCCTCACCGATTCCGACGGAGATCGAGGCACGTCCGCCTGTGATTCCGCCCTCGGGAATGACTTGCGGAGCCGAGATCACCAGACCGTCGAGGACAATGGCAATTTGTCGTCGCGGGTCTCCCAACGGATATCTCGCAGCCTCCGCAGTCAGCTGAGCGAACAGGTCGCCGCCCTTACTCGTCAGGTCGAGGCTGACCGCCCAACTGGCCGATTGTGTCTCAAAAACAGGAACAGCATCGGCGACATCCTCGCCGATCATGCCGGCCGGCCCCACAAGCAAAACCCCAGATCCGAAGTCGGCCGGGTAGAGGACAAATGCATCGTCGTTGATATCGTCCTTGATGGTGAGCCCGGTCTCGTTGTCGATTCCCGGCGTGTTGGTACCGGCCAGAGGACCGATCTCCGTGGGAAATGCGTCCAGAACAGGCCGAAAGGAGAGATCTCCGGTCTGACCGACCGCCTCGATAGCTCTCTGTTCGTCCTCAACGCCAGGAAGCTGCACAACAACGGTGTTGTCACCCGAGATGGCGATATCTGGCTCCTGCACATCACCGAAGTCTTCGATCCGGCGGGTCATGATGTCGACAGAGACCTCGATGAGCTCCGGATCGGTGCCCTCGGGTGCCGTCAGAACCACTGCAGTGCCGCCTTGAAGGTCGAGACCCAGGCGTGGTGTGAAGCCGAGGGCGATTGTGGCTGCAAGACCTCCCCAGGCAATGGCGAGGACAACAACAAGCCCGACTACGCGTCGGGTCACGTCAGGCGTCGTCCCCTACGCGACTGCCGATAGCGCGCCGGGAAACTCGAAGCCGACCTTCCTCGACAGTGAGAACAACGCTGTCATCGTTGAGAGAGACGACAGTTCCATGAATGCCACCGATGGTGCGGACTTCATGTCCGATCTCAAGCGATTTGGAAAGGTCCTTCTGCTTTTTGGCCCGATTCCTCTGCGGCCTGATGATCAGGAAGTAGAAGACACCGATCATCAGCGCCAGGAAGATCAACGAACCGGTGCCTCCGAATCCTCCGGAATCCTGGGCAAACACGACAAAACTCACGGTTCCTCCGTGGATGGCTGCAAAAACGGCAGGTTAGGCCAAAAAAGGGCCTTACGACGAACCATGTGGGGGTGTCATCCAGGTCGTGGTGAAAGTCGACGACCCTGACGACAGAGACTAGAGCAGGGTTCCCTGGGGCGTATCGGGACGCTCGATCCCTAGATGGGCATAGGCATGCTCGGTCGCAATCCGGCCTCGTGGGGTCCGCTTGATCAGACCTGATTGGAGCAGGAACGGCTCGTAGGCGTCTTCGACCGTCTCCGGTTCCTCGGCGACCGCAATCGAGAGCGTCGAGAGTCCCACGGGACCTCCACTGAAGCGGTCGATGATGGCGATCAGAATCGACCGGTCGACTTTATCGAGACCGAGGTCGTCCACCTCGAACACGATCAGTGCCTCCTCTGCCACGCCGAGTTCGATAAACCCCGAGGCTCTAGCCACTGCGTAATCCCGAACGCGTGCGAGGAGGCGATTGGCGATGCGTGGGGTCTGACGGCTCCGGCCTGAGATCAGCTCGGCTGCCGCCTCGTCTATCTCAACATTGATGATCTTCGCCGAGCGACGAATGATCACGGCAAGCTCTTCCGGCTCGTAGTAGTCGAGCTTCTCCTCGATACCGAACCGGTCGCGCAGAGGCGCCGTGACCTTGCCCTTGCGGGTTGTCGCCCCGACCAGAGTGAAATGAGGGAGGTCGATGCGAATTGACTGGGCGGTGGGCCCTTTCCCAAGGACCAGATCGAGCTGGAAGTCCTCCATGGCCGGGTAGAGGATCTCCTCTACCGCCCGGGGCAGACGATGGATCTCATCGATGAAGAAGACATCTTGTGGTTGGAGATTGGAAAGGATTGCTGCGAGATCGCCCGGTCGTTCCAGAGCGGGACCCGATGTCACCCGGATCGCAACACCTTTCTCGGCAGCGATGATCGAGGCCAGAGTTGTCTTGCCCAGACCAGGAGGACCAGAGAAAAGAACGTGATCGAGGGGTCGGCCTTCCTTGGTGGCGGCTTCAAGGGAGATCCGGAGCCGGTTCTTGACTTTGGCTTGCCCGATGAACTGGTCGAGGTTTCGCGGTCGAAGGGAGAGCTCCTCTTCGTTCTCGGGCGTCGGGCTGAGCAGACTGTCCTCACGCATGCCTACTGACTCCCCAGGCTCTGCAGAGCGGCCTTGATCTGCATATCGAGCGGATCGTTCGGGTCCACCGAGCTGATCACCGTGTTTATCTCGGCTGTTGTGTACCCCAGGCTTTCGAGGGCTTGGCGCACCGACCCCAGCTCGCTGCCACGGGTCATCTCGATCTCTCTTCCGGTGAGCTTTGGTGCCAGTTCGAGGACGATTTTCTGGGCACCTCTCTTGCCGACTCCGGGGGCGAGCGTGAGGGTGTCGGGGTCCTCAGAAACGATGGCTCGGATCACTTCTTCGCTGGCTATCGAACCGAGGATGGCCATCGCCAGTTTGGGTCCGACTCCGCTCGCGGTGAGGAGGATGCGGAACAGGTCTCGATCTGACTCGGATTCAAAGCCGTAGAGACTCAATTCGACGTCCCGCACATGTGTATGGGTATGGACGACGATCTCTTCACCCAGCCCGGGCAGAGAGCCAAGATCGCGCGGCGTTACCTGAACTTCGTATCCGACGCCATTGACATCAATGGTGATGTCGGTGTCCTGGCTGGAGACATGAATCCCGCGGAGACGCCCGATCATCGGCTCACCTGCAACGGTGCGGCACGAAGGTGACAGAGTGCAATAGCAAGAGCGTCGGCGGCGTCCGCCGGTTTCGGCGCTTCTTCGAGACGAAGCAGACGGGCCACCATTTGCTGCACCTGAGCCTTATTGGCGGAGCCATCGCCGGTGACTGCCGATTTGATGGCAGTCGGCACATACTCGTGGACGGGGACCCCTGCCTCGGCTGCGGCGAGAAGCGCAACTCCCGAGGCGCGACCAACCGAGATGGCCGTCTTGAGGTTTCGATTGGTGAAGACGGTCTCGAGGGCAATCACTTCCGGTTCTGCGTCGCTGATCACCTGGGTGAGACCACGATGGAGCTCTGCGAGACGTTGGGGAACCTCGAGATCGGTGCTGGTGCGAATCACACCTGCCAGAAGAGCCTTGGGCGGATGAGGACCCTCGACCAGGCCGTATCCGGTTGCGGAGAGGCCGGGATCGATACCCAAAACGAACATATGTTCTATGACAGTAGTCAGACTGGTTCGGTTGGACTGTCTTCATCTTCTGCTCTCCTGAGCGGGGGCGGCTGCCCCTAGCTAGCTCGGGTGCCTACCAGGGCGGCGAGTCTGGGATGTAATCCTGGTTTGAGTGGCGGGTAGGGGGTCCAGTCTGGTCTACGGAACACCACCTGGTTTTGAGAGTTTGTGGTGATGTGCCAGCCGTTTTCGTGGACAAACCGGTGATGAAACCCGCAGAGCAGAATCAGGTTGTCCAGGTCGGTGGGACCACCGTGGGACCAATGTTGAATGTGGTGGACCTGGATCCATGCAGTGTTCCCACATCCGGGGAACTGGCAGTGTCCGCCGTCACGATGGGTTACCAGTCTTCGTAACCAGCCGGGGATGGTCCGGGTGTTCCTTCCGACTCCGACCACGGCGCTGTCGTCGGTGATGACCGTTTCGACAACACAGTCACAGGAGAGTCTTCTGGCCGTCTCGTTGGGGACGAGTGTTCCGCTGCCCAGTTCGGTGACACCGGCGTCCTCTGTGACCAGTGCTTCCAGATCGGCATGAACCGTGATCTGGGGAGGAGAAACTGTGGTTTGGTCTCCGCTGGTGGCACAAACCTCCACCAACCCGTCGGCCATCCGCTGTGAATAGGCGTCGAACAGACCGGTTTCGGGGTCGGGACCCATCTTGTCGGCTCTTTGGGTGATGGCGGTTTCGACGATTTCGAGTTCGGTGTTGGGTAGATGAGCGGTCAACCGTCCCGAGGCTCCGTCGAGGGTTCTCTGTATCCACAAGGCTCTTTCCCGATGAGCGGCCCTTTCGGATTCGGCCGACGGAGGGTTCGCTCGTCTCGCCTTGCGGTCTAACACGGCATTCGACAATCCGAGGGCCTCCTCGATCAACCCCTCTTCAGTGCCAGCGGTGGCCATCCGAGAGATAGCATCGGTCTGGTCGAGCGACAAGTCACCACAGGCGAAACGGGCGGACAACACAGGAAGATCCGACAGCCGGTTAGCTATGCCCACCAACTGGGCGGCCGTCTCATGACGGAGTCGTAGTCTCGCTGCCACCCAGTCGTTCAGACTCCTCGCCCCGTCGGTCATCCACGACTGAGCAACATCGGCCGCCTGAATCAATGAGCAAAGCTGGGCGTCGGTGGCACCGCGCAGGCCGCCAAAGTGATCGAAACCCCGGTCGATCTCATCCGGTGTGGCAAGAGACCAATCCATATGATCGAACATACGTTCGACCAGTGACAAATTCAAGAGGGTTGACCCCAAAATCGGAAAGAATATTAGAGAAATATCGCAGTCGTGCGCCAGCCTAATCCAGGGCAGAGAATTCGATATTTTGAGCGCCTTGCCAAAGCACGAGGTTCCCGAACTCCGCTAGTCGATCGCGACCTGAAACAAGCGTGATGAAATGATTGCCGGCAAGCTCTCCCATCTTGGAGGCGAACGAGGCACTTCCATAGGCGAAAAGGATCTCGGCCTCGCTGTTGCCTCCCGGGTAGAAGAGGATGTCTCCACGAGAGGGGTGGGTCGTGTGATTCTCCAGGGCCAAACCTGATTTCAAGTCGCCAAGGGGTATCCAAACTGCCTCACCACTCCAACGTGCATGGATCACCTTGCTCCGGAAGGGAAGGTGGTCTCGAAACCAGGAACATGTCTGTGGCGCATCTTCAGACTCGAACTCACCTTCAAATCTGAAGTCACCAACGGAGATCCGGAGTGCGGGCATGGTCAGCGACACTAACCACCACGACCTCTCGGACTACGGCCGATGAGCGGATCTTCGCCCCTTCTTCTATCCTTGAGGCACGGCGAAATGAGATTGGGAAGAAGGCCAAGATGGATCCTGCGGTGATCGGTCTCGCAACGATTCTGGTGGCCCTCGTCGCCATCGCTGGTTACGTAATCGGTAGGCGTGGCTCCATTTCTTCTCGAAACCGCAAGCCAGATACAGAGCGCCGACTCGAGGAGTACGACTTCTATCCCTTTGTCGTCAACATCGAGGGGTACGTCGAGTTCAGTTCGGATGCCTTCTATCGCGCGGTCGACCAACTCCTCGAAGAGCGCAACGTCAGGGCCGCTCGCGAACTCATTGTCATTGGTGAACAAAACCTTGTGCGCGACACATTCCCCAGTGATCGTCTCCACAGCTACAAACAGCTCTACGCTGAATACGACGGTGATGACGTCGTCAGCGACAACGAGCTGTTTTTGGAGAACTACAAGCGCATCGTCAACCAGGTAGGACGCTCCTTTCCCAACACTGGGATCGAGATCCTCCTTCACAACCTCGTCAACCCGTCTCGATCACTAGTGGCCATAGAGAACGGATCAGTAACGGGACGCTCGGTTGGGAGCGGTGCCACCAATCTCGTTCTCGACCTGAAGACCCGACGTCAGCGAGGCGAGGACAAGGTCAACTACGAGTTGAACATCGGTTCCCGACAGTTCAAGTGCACAACTATCCCAATCTTCCGACCCGACTATGGCCTCGTCGGTGCAGTCTGCATCAACGTGGACACCCACTTTCTGCGCGAAGCCCTAGCGAAAAACGACGCCCGGCTCAAGGCCTTCTTCGACAACCTCCTACGGACCGACTTCCAGCTCGATGAGAATATCTTGTCCAAGGACGAATACCACAACGCTCTCAAAGGAAAACGGCATTACCTCGACGAGGCGATCCTTACACGAGAAGCCAGAACTCAGGAGCGAAAGCTTGCGGCGATTCTCTTCTCGGACATCGTTGGCTTTACAGCATTGATGGGTGAAAACGAGGCCGCCACCTTGCAGATCATTTCTGCCAACGAGGAAATCCACAACAAGGCCTTCGTCACCTACAGCGGCCGCCTTCTCAAGAAGCTTGGCGATGGCATGCTCGCTAGTTTCGACTCGGTTTCGAGTGCCGTCGCTAGCGCAAAAATGATTCAAGGCGCCGTCGGAGCAGATGGGCGATTCAAGGTGCGAATAGGCATCCACCTGGGCGAGGTAGTGCAAGACGAAGATGACGTCCACGGCGATGGAGTGAACATCGCATCCAGAATCCAAAGCGAGGTAGACGCCGGCGAGATCGGGATATCAAAGGTCGTCTACGACAACATCATGAACAAAGAGGGCATGACAGCGACTCTGATCGGAGAGCGCTCTTTGAAGAACGTCAGGGCTCCGGTAATCCTTTACACCTTGGACACCTGAGAGAACTCCCAGATGTGGTCTCCTCAGGTGACCCGCTCCAGGACAAGTGCTTGCCAGATGAAGTGGGTGTCGGTGTGACGAACAACGAGGCCTGCGTCGGTGGCGATCGCTTCGATTTCGGCAACTGGATGAACAAAAGCTCGAAAATCACATCTGGACGCGGCGATGAAGACGTTACCCAGCGCAAATCCCGATTTCACCAACCACCTCTCTCTGGGAAACGAAAGGGCCAGATACGTGCCCGTCTTGGCGACGGCGGCGGCCATCAACTTTTCCATCCAGGGGTAGCAGCAGACAACACGGTTCATCACGACAATGTCGGCCGGCTCG
>Ga0209988_10000219_pt1 | contig 33165 bp, 25 predicted proteins | sample N075metaG_FD_183115 | JGI IMG/M metagenome (GOLD analysis project Ga0209988, IMG submission 183115) | Deep subsurface microbial communities from Kermadec Trench to uncover new lineages of life (NeLLi) - N075 metaG (SPAdes) (version 2) | ecosystem: Environmental > Aquatic > Marine > Ocean trench... | reverse complement strand
GCATGACCTGCCAGTCGAGACGCTCGCCGAGATCGCCAAACACGACCCAGTCCGGGTCGTCCTCGACTCGTTCGAGACCCTCGAAATCGGCCTCGGCGCCGTCGGCCACCAGCAGCGCCGCACGCCGGGCGCCCGAGGCGAGGATCCGTCGCCGCGCCAGGGCCGCGGGGTTCAGCACCTGGTCCACGTCGACGTCAAAGCCGGCCGCGTTCAGGACATCGACGATTCCACGACGGGAAAAGCGCGTGGTGTTGGTCGTGAGCCGGACCTCGATGCCGGCGGCGGCGATCCGTTCGAGCGCGGCGGCGGCGCCTGGAATCTCGCGGTCGCCGGAAATCAACGTCCCGTCGATATCGCACAGCAAGCCGCGCACTCCGGAAATCCAGGCCATGCAAGCACCCTAGCACCCGGGAGATACAATCCCCGCCGATGGACCGGCGACAAAAACCGGGGCCGATCCGCGTCGGTCTCGCGGGTTGGGACTACCCCGACTGGGAGGGCATCGTGTACCCGCGGCGCGCCGGACGCGGCTTCGACAAGCTCGCGTGGATCGCACGGTTCGTCGACTCGATCGAGGTCAACAGTTCGTTCTACGGTCCCGTCCGTCCCGTGGTCGCTGCGGGCTGGGTACGGCGAACCGAGGCCTTCGAACGTTTCCGGTGGACCGCCAAATCGCACCGCAGCTGGACCCACGAAATCGAACCCGACCTGCGACGCGCGGTCGCCGACACGCTCGCCGGGCTGCGACCGATCCACGATGCCGGCCGGTTGGGCGCCTTGCTGGTGCAGTTCCCGCAACGGTTTCGCTGGAACCAGGGGAACGCGGAGCACGTGGAGCGCCTGGCGGAACTCGCGCACGGCTGGCCGCTGGTGCTCGAGGTGCGCCACAGCAGTTGGGTCGCCGAGGACGCCGGAGACCTCTTGCGGCGCCTCGGCATCGGCTGGTGTGTGGTGGACCAGCCGCCCGCGTCGGAGGCGTCGATCGAAGCGCTTCCGCGTCTGACGTCCGCGGTCGGCTACGTCCGCCTGCACGGGCGCAACGTGGAGCAGTGGTTCCGCAAGGAGGCCGGGCGCGACGAGCGTTACGATTATCGGTATTCGCTCACCGAGTTGGCGCCGTTGGCGCGAATCGCCAACGACCTCGCCGCACACGCCGCCGAAGTTTTTGTCGTACAGAACAACCACTTCCGCGGGCAGGCGCTGGTCAACGCGTTGCAACTCAAGCACCTGTTTACGGGCCAACGGCCGAAGTGCCCGCAGGGCCTCGTCGAAGCCTACCCCGACCTCGAACCCCTCGTCGAGGTCGAACGAGAAACGTTGTTCTAAACTAGAATGGGAAGAACAGCGGGATCAGCCAGGTGATGAGCGCGGCGTAGAGCACGGTAAGGGGTCCGCCGACGCGGAGGTAATCCGCGAACTTGTAGCCGCCGGGTCCGTAGACGAGCAGGTTCGTCTGGTAGCCGATCGGCGTGTAGAACGCGGCGGAGGCCGCGAACATCAGACCGACGAGAAACGGACGCGCGTCGACCGCGAGAGCGTCGGCGATGTTGATCGCCAGCGGTGCCAGCAGTGCGGCGGTTGCGTTGTTCGACATAGCACCCGTGAGCAGCGCGGTGAGCACGATGAACAGACCGAGGGCAAAATGCGGCCCCATCTGGCCACCGAAATGCAGGATCAGGTCGGCGACATCCGCCGCCGCTCCGGTGGTCTCCAACGCCACTCCGAGCGGGATCAACCCCCCCAGTAACACGATCACGGCCCAGTCGATCTCCTGGTACACGCGCCGGACGGGTAGGCACCCGGTGATGACCATCAGCACCGCGCCGGCGATCGCAGTGCTTACGATCGGGTAAATGCCGAGCGCCGCGACCGTCACGACCGCGGCGATGATCAGCCCCGCCAGCAGCGCCTTGCGAACATCGAGCGTCGGGAGGTCGAGTTCCTGCAACACGAGGAAGGCGCGCTGGCGGCGAAGTTTGGCCAGGTTCTGTCGCGGCGCCTGGATCAACAGCTCGTCGCCGAGCCGCAAGCGGATGTGCCCGATCTTCTCGAGCAGGTCCTCGCCACCCCGCCGGATCGCCAACGCCGTCGCCCCGAAGGTGTTGCGGAAGTCGACCGCCTTGAGACTACGGCCTTCGAGTTCGGAGTTGGTCGAGATGACGGCTTCGAACAGGACCGTGTCGCCGGAGCGCAGGGCGTCGTCGTTCGGATGCTTTTCGGGGCGCACCACGATACCGGCCTTGTCGCCCAAACGGACCAGAGCCGCCGCCGGCGCCTTGATCAAAAGAATGTCGCCTGCCCGCAAGGCGCCGTAGCCGGTCATCACGTTTCGCATCACCTTGTCGCGCACGTGACCGACCACCTCGAGGTCGTACCTCTCGCCGATCCTGGCCTCGGTCACCGTCAACCCGATCAGCGGGGAATCCTCGAGCACCAGGACCTCGCTCAGGTAGCGGTTCAGATGAAACCCTTCGGTCAGGCTCTCGGCCTGGATCCTCTCCGGGATGATGCGGCGTCCGATGATCATCATGTAGGCGCCGCAGATCAGCAAGACGATCAATCCCAGTGCGCTGAACTCGAACATGCCGAAACCCGGCAGGCCGTGCTTCTCGGCGGCCGAACTCACGATGATGTTGGTCGAGGTCCCGATCAACGTGCAGGTGCCCCCGAGCATCGCGAAAAAACTGAGCGGCATCATCAGATGACTGGGGCTGATCGAACGGCCGTGGCAGGCGCGCAGGACGAGCGGTAGGAAGATCGCGACCGCTGCGGTGTTGTTGATGAAGGCCGAAAACGGCACGATCGCCAGGCCGGTCATCAGCATGAGGGCGGTCGGCGAGGAGGGCCCGTGCTTGAGCAGGCGGTCGCCAAGCGCGTGGATCAGACCGCTGGCCTGCAATCCGGCACTCAGCACGAACATCGCGGCGACGGTGATCGTGGCGGGGTTGGAGAATCCGGAGAGCGCCTGCTCGGGGTCGAGGATGCGCAGCAGCACGAGCGCGCAAAGCACGACCATGGCGACAACGTCGGCGCGCAGGCGCTCGGTGGCCAGCAGCACGACGGCGACGATCAGCAAACCGACGAGAATCAACTCGTCCAACGCGAATCCTCCGCAAAGATGCGCCTATCTTAGTCCAGGCGCTGATCCGGAGAATCCATGGAATCATCGATCAGGTTCTTGCCTTGCGCGCGGACCGGCTGATCAGCCAGATCAGCCCGAGCAACGCGATGATCGGGAGCAAGGGTAGGAACAGCAGCGCTCCAACCGCGAACAAAGCCGCCAGCAGCACGGACCCGAGTGTGGCGATCCCGCCGAACACCGCACCGGCAACCCCGGCCACCATACCCAGCAGCGCGCCGATCAAGCGGAACGGCAGGAGGATCGCGAAGAGGACAAACTTGAACACGCCGGCGACCAGCATCAGCGGCAGCACGATCACAGCCGCGATCAGGAGCCCGAACGCAACGATCCCGAACACCACAAGTGCAGCGAATTCCAGCAATACTGTGCCCTCCCATGGGGATCCGCCCCCTCGAGAGCCGTGGCTACGGCACGCCCCTCTGTGCTTGGAACGTGCGAACGCTCGAATCGGTTTCATCGAAGTTGGACTCCCCGAAAAACCCAAAACCGGCCCATAATTGGCGCCGGAGATTCCCCTTCTTGACACATGCCCATTTACCCGCCCGCAACCTGAGCCGCCGCCTGACGGCCGTGCTGGCGTTGACGGCCGTCTTCACGGTGGTCGAGGCGGTGGGCGGTTGGCTAGCGAACAGCCTCGCGTTGCTCGCCGATGCCGGCCACATGCTCGGCGACAACATCGCGTTGGTCATCGCCCTGGTGGCCGCCTGGTCGGCCAAACGCCCCCCGGATCCGACGCGCACCTACGGCTACCAGCGCGCCGAGATATTGGCTGCGCTGTTCAACGGCGTGGCGTTGATCATCATCGCTTTCTACGTGTCGGCGGAGGCCTGGAAGCGGTTCTCGGACCCGCCGGAGGTGCAATGGCAGTCGATGCTGGTGATCGGCGTGGCAGGGCTGCTCGTCAACGTCGTCGCCGCCGGGGTACTCCACGGCTCGCAGCACAACCTCAACATGCGCGGCGTCTACCTTCACGTGCTCGGAGATCTGTTGGGTTCGATCGGGGTGTTGATCGCGGCCGTCTGCGCGGGTTTCGGCGGTTGGGCCATCGCCGACCCGATCGCCAGCGCCGTGCTGGCGCTAATCATCGTGTACGGCGCGATCCGCTTGGTGTTTCAAGCGGTGCACGTCTTGATGGAAGGTACCCCGTCGCATCTCGACGCCACGGAAGTACAAACCCGGCTGGCTGAACTCCCCGGCGTGGCCGGCGTGCACGACCTTCACCTGTGGACGCTCGGCGGCAGCCAAACCGTGCTCACCGCACACCTGGTTTGCGATCACAACGAGGCGCCGAACCGGCTGCTGAGGTCCGCGACGAGGTTGCTGGATACCCGCTTCGGCATCACGCATACCACGCTCCAGATCGAGCCACCCGACTACAACATCGTGGAGAGCGTCGAACCGGGGCGAGACGGTTAGAGGACCGACTCGACGTCAGAGATCGAACTCGACCCCTTGGGCCAGCGGCATCTCACTGCCCCAGTTGAGCGTGTTGGTTTGCCTCCGCATGTAGATTTTCCACGCGTCGGAGCCGGACTCGCGGCCGCCACCGGTCTCTTTTTCGCCGCCGAACGCGCCGCCGATCTCGGCCCCCGAGGTGCCGACGTTGACGTTGGCGATCCCGCAATCGCTGCCGCGATGGGACAGGAACGTCTCCGCCGAAATCATGCTCGTCGTGAAGATCGACGAGGACAATCCTTGCGGGACGTCGTTATGCGCCGCCACCGCCTCGTCCAGCGTATCGACTTCAAGGATGTAGACCAGCGGGGCGAAGGTCTCCTCTCGAACGATCTCCATCCCCTTACCCGCACGCACTACGGTGGGCTCGACGAAGAACCCTGGGCGGTCGATCTTGTTTCCGCCGCACAGGACCTCGCCACCCTGCTCGTGCACCTTCTTGAGCGCGTTCAACATGTCGTCGCGCGCAGCGTCATCGATCAGCGGACCCATCAAAGTCGACGGATCGAGCGGATCTCCGATACTGACCTTTCCGTAGGCCTTGACCAGGCGCTCGGTGAACTCGCGGGCGATGCCTTTCTGGAGGATCAGACGACGCGTCGACGTACAGCGTTGACCCGCCGTCCCGACAGCGCCGAACGTGCATGCGCGCAGTGCGAGTTCCTGATCGGCATCGTCCATCACGATCACTGCGTTGTTCCCACCGAGTTCGAGCAGCGAACGGCCGAGCCGCTTGCCGACGACGACGGCGATGCGACGGCCCATCCGGCACGATCCGGTGGCGGAAATCAGCGGGATTCGTCTGTCCGCGAGCATCGCCTCACCGATCTCCGAACCACGTCCGATGATCAGGTTGAAGATCGCGCTCAAATTGTTGCGTTCCATCACTCGGTTGGCGATGTTTTGGACAGCGATGGCGGTCAGCGGGGTCTTGGACGAAGGCTTCCAGATCATGGTGTCGCCGCAAACCGCCGCGATCGCCGCGTTCCAGGCCCACACGGCCACGGGGAAATTAAAGGCGGTGATGATGCCGATCGGCCCAAGCGGATGCCACTGTTCGTACATCCGGTGCTGGGCGCGCTCGGAGTGCATCGTCAGCCCGTAGAGTTGCCGCGACAACCCGACGGCGAAGTCGCAGACGTCGATCATCTCCTGCACTTCGCCGAGACCCTCGGACAGGATCTTGCCCATTTCCAGCGAGACCAACCGTCCCAACGGTTCTTTGTGGGCGCGAAGCTCCATGCCGAGTTGGCGGACGATCTCGCCGCGTTGCGGCGCCGGCATCATGCGCCAGTCCGCGAACGCATCCTGCGCGGCGCTGATCACCCGCTCGTAGTCGTCGAGCTTGGCTTGGCGCACGCAAGCCAACGGTTGCCCGTCGGTCGGGTTGATCGAAATCAACTCCGGACCGTCGGTCTCGATCCATTTCCCGGTGCATGCTCCGGAATTCGATGCGTCGACGCCGAGTTGTCTCAACAGATCTTCGGCGACCATCTCCTTGGCCATAACTCCTCCAAGCGTATCGGTGGGACCGGGCGACTTTATCAGACCGTCCGCGAGGCGTCAGGCCGGACCTTCGGGGAACTCGGTCGGCGGCAGGAGGTAGCGCACGTCGCCGTCGATTTCGGTGTCGAATTCGGGCCCGAGTTCGAGTCGTCCACGCAGCGACGCGGAGGCCAGCAGGTAGAGCTCTTCGCCATCCCGAACGAGCAGAGCGGCCTCGACCTTGCGCATCCGACCGAGCAAGTCGGTAGCCGCCTGGTAGCTCGACGCGGCGAGCGCGGTGGCGAAGGCATCGGCATCGCCGGCAGTATGGCCGGTGCCGATCGCAAGGATGACGTCCCCGTCGACGGCCCGGCCGGTTCCGGGATCGAACAGCGTTTCCGCGCCGACACGGCCCTGCCCGGCGATCGCGACACCGCGGTTGGCGATCCGCAGCCTCAGTAGGGTCCGCCCGGGCCGGCGCGGGTCCTCCAGTGGGACGGACCAGTACTCGGCATCCGGCGGCGCGTTCCACGCGTAGGCGTTCCCACCCAGCACGAACAACCCCGCGTAGCTGCCGGACTTGGCCAGGACGCGGGACGCAACTTGAAGTGCGTAGCCCTTCGACAGACCGCCGAGATCGATTTCGATCCCCGGCCGCCGGAACCGGACCGCGTGTGCTTCTCGCACCAACACGACCCACTCCCAGCCCACGTCCTCGAGGGCCGCAGCCACGGCGGATTCGCCCGGATCACCGTCCTCGTACAACCGGCCGAGGCGGCCGACGGTGGGATCGAAGGCCCCCCGGCTGGCCTGCGCGTAGTCCAGCGCCAGTTGCACGGCACGGTACAGATCGATGTCCTGAATCGTGTAGTACTCGTGGGGTGCGCGCCGGTTGAGCCGGGCCAACTCACTGTCCGGCGATCGAAAATCCAGCTTCCGGGCCACCGTGTCGATCGCCTTGCGCGCATCGGCGACCGCCTCCTCGAAGCGTTCCTCGCTCCCCATGTAGAGTTCGATGAATCCCTCGCGTCCCATGGCCTGAAGCGGCTCGGACCGGTGCACGGGCTCGGAGCACCCAGCGAGGGCGACCGCGGCGACGAGGGACATGACTCTCAGACCGAATTCCATCGTTCTCCCATCCCGTTTTCGACGCGCTCGATTCGCGGCGGCGAACTATGCCGGGATCGCGACGCGTGACCCTTGATACGATAGCGCCATGACCCAATACGGGCACAACCTCGGATTCATCGATGAGCTGTTCCGGCAGTATCGCACCCACCCGCAGTCCGTCAGCGAGGCCTGGCAGGAGTTCTTCAAGGACTACCGCCCGGCGGAACCTATCGCGGGGCGACCTGCGCTGGCGTCCGCCGAGAGTTCGACCGCCGCGAACGATCTTCCGGAAAATGCGAAACCGATGGTCGGGATCGACGCACGCATCGTCGAGAACATGCAGGCGAGCCTGGAGATCCCGACGGCCACGTCGGCACGCACGATTCCGGTCAAGATCCTCGAGGAGAACCGACGGATCATCAATCAACATCAGGCCACCGTCGCCGGCGCCAAGATCTCGTTCACGCACCTCGTCGCCTTCGGGCTCATCCGTTGCGTCGAACGCCACCCCGAGATCAATGCGCGGTTCGTCCGGAGCGGCGGCAAGCCTCACCGGGTCGTCGAACCGGATGTGGCGCTCGGGTTGGCCATCGACCTGGAAAAGAAGGGGCGGCGCGTGCTGCTGGTGCCGAACATCAAGCAGGCGCAGACGCTGGATTTTCCCGCGTTCGTCGAGGCCTACAACGATCTCGTCAGGCGCGCCCGCGAAGACCGGCTAACCGTGGACGATTTCGCGGGCACCACGTTGACGCTGACCAATCCGGGGATGCTCGGCACGTCGCTGTCGATCCCGCGGTTGATGCAGGGCCAGGGCGCGATCATCGGCATCGGGTCGATCGGGTACCCCGCAGAGTACGCAGGGATGGCCCCCGAGGTCGTTGCGCGATCGGGTCTGTCACGCGTGATGACGGTCACGAGCACGTACGACCATCGCATTGTCCAGGGCGCGGTTTCCGGACGTTTCCTCGCCACGTTCGAGGAACTGTTGCTGGACGGCCCGGGTTTCTACGCCCGATTGTTCAAGGAACTCGGGATCCCGCGGGAGCCGTTCGAATGGTCCAGCGATCGGGACCCGGAGAGCACGGGCGGGCCCTCCGCCGACGAGGCGATCGCCAAGCAGGCCGCCGTCCTGCAGTTGATCCGGGCCTACCGGGTACGTGGGCACCTGTGGGCCGATCTCGACCCTCTGGGGTACGACCCGAAACCCAACCCGGACTTGGAGCTTGCAACGTACGGCTTGTCGGTCTGGGATCTCGACCGCGAGTTCATCTGCGGCGGACTGGGCGGGATGCGGGACAAGCTGGAGCTGCGCCGCATACTCGACACGCTGCAGCGGACGTATTGCCGCCACATCGGCGTCGAGTACATGCACATCCAGGACAGCGCGGCGCGGCACTGGTTGCAGCAGCGCCTCGAACACGAGGACGCGGCGCGACCGTTCGACCGCGATCTGAAAATGCGGATCCTCAAGGACCTCAACCGAGCAGAAGCGTTCGAAACGTTCCTCCACACCAACTACGTCGGGCAGAAGCGATTTTCGCTCGAGGGATCCGAGACGTTGATCCCGATGCTCGACCTCCTGCTTGAGGAAGCCGCGGCGGCCGGCGTAGAGCAGGTTGTCATCGGCATGGCACACCGCGGCAGGCTCAACGTGCTGGCACACGTGGTGGGCAAGAGCTACGGCCAGATTTTCGGCGAGTTCGAGGGAATCGATCCCCTCTCGACCCACGGCTCCGGCGACGTGAAATACCACCTCGGCGCGCGCGGCGAATACCGCGCGGAAGACGGCCGCGTGATGGAAATCGTGCTGGCGCCGAATCCGAGCCACCTCGAGGCCGTCAACCCCGTCGTCGAGGGGATGGTGCGAGCGCGACAGGACATCGCGGGTGAGGACGGCCGGCGCCGCGTGATGCCGCTCTTGATCCACGGGGATGCGGCGTTCGCCGGGCAGGGCGTCGTGGCGGAAACTCTCAATCTTTCCCAACTCGCCGGTTACCGGACCGGCGGGACGATCCATCTCGTGGTCAACAACCAGATCGGTTTCACGACCCGCCCGTCGGATGCACGCTCGTCGACCTACCCCACCGACGTCGCCAAAATGATCGGTGCGCCGATTTTTCATGTCAACGGCGACCGGCCCGAAGATGCGATCCGCGCCACGCGGCTGGCGCTCGCGTACCGCCAAGCGTTTCAGTCGGACGTGGTCGTCAACCTGTTTTGCTACCGGCGTTGGGGGCACAACGAGGCGGACGATCCCTCGTACACCCATCCGTTGCTCTACGCCCGGATCGACCGACACCGGTCCGTGCGCAAGCTCTACACCGAACAGCTTCTGAGAAGCGGAGATTTCGACCTCAAAACAGCCGAGGAGGCGCTCGAGCATTTCCGCCTGCACATGCGACAGGTTCACGACGAGGTCAAACGAACGGCCAAGGCGGACGTTTCCGATCTATCGCCGGCGAACGACGAAACCGGGTTGGACCCCGACGCGGCCGCCCAGACCCAGCTCGGCCAAGGAACGTTGGAGACGATCCTCGAAGCGCTCGTCCACACCCCCGAGGGATTCACCGTCCATCCCAAACTCGAAACCCAGCTAGCGCAGCGGAAGGCCAAATTCGAAACCGATTCGATCGACTGGGCGCTCGGCGAGGCGCTGGCCTTCGGCGGGCTGGTGCTCGAAGGCATCCCGATACGCCTGTCGGGGGAAGACTGCGGGCGCGGCACCTTCAGCCAGCGCCACGCGATCCTTTACGATCACAAGACCGGGCAACCGTATGTGCCTCTTGCGAACCTCGAGCCCGGTCAGGGCACGTTCCAGGTGTACGACTCCCTGCTGTCGGAGTTCGCTGTGCTTGGCTTCGATTACGGCTACAGCGTCGACCACCCGCAAGCTCTCGTGTCATGGGAAGCCCAGTTCGGCGACTTTTCGAACGGCGCCCAGGTGATCGTCGATCAGTTCTTGATCTCGGCCGAGGAGAAGTGGAACCAGACCAGCGGGCTGGTGCTGCTGTTGCCGCACGGGTACGAGGGCCAGGGACCCGAACACTCGAGTGCCAGACTCGAACGTTTCCTGACCCTGGCCGCGCGCAAGAACATCCGCATCGCCAATCCCACGACTCCGGCGCAGTATTTCCACTTGTTGCGGCTGCAAGCGCGTCACCCCGAACGCAAACCACTCATCGTGATGACGCCCAAGAGCCTACTGCGCCACCCCCAGGCGGTGTCGCCGCGGAACGATTTCACTTCCGGACGCTTCCAGGAACTGCTCGACGACCCGCGCGACCTCCGGCCTGCCGACGTCGACCGGCTCGTCTTGTGCAGCGGCAAGATCTACTACGATCTGGCGAAGATGAACGCGGAGTGTGCGAGGACGGCGATTGCGCGGCTGGAATTGCTCTACCCGTTCGATCGCCGGGGAGTCTCCGCGTTGCTCCGGCGCTACGCCGACGCGACGCGCGTGGTGTGGGCCCAGGAAGAGCCGCTCAACATGGGTGCGTGGAACTTCATCAACCGGCGCCTACGGCCGTTGCTGGAACCCAAGCAGACACTCTCGTGCGTCGCACGCGCGAGGTCCGGAAGCCCCGCGACGGGTTCGTTCCGCCGACACACCAAGGAGCAACGGGCGATCGTCAAACAGGCGTTGACCGGCGATCTCGACGTGCAAGTCGGGGTGCGTCGCCCGAACGACGACTAGCCCAACGCGTCCTTGAGCTTGTCGGCGAGAAGGGAGCCGAAGCCTTCGGTCGAATCGCTGATCGGAGTCTGCGGGGGCCGCTCCGCGCGAGGCGCGCGCCGCCGCGGGCGCTCACGTCGTGCCGAATCACTCTCCCCGTTGCGACCGGTCTGACGGGCCGCGCCCTTCTTGGCCAAGCGAATGCGTCCGCGATCGTCGATGCCGACCACCTCGACGTCCACTTCGGTGGCAATCGGGAAATGACGCTCGAGATCGGTTCCGGGCGGCGTCCCGGTCAAAATGTTCGGCATCAAACCGACCCGACCGGGGCCGAGCCATACGAACACGCCGAAGGGCTCGATGCGTTGCACCTTGCCGTTGAGTTCGACCCCCGGTGCAAGCTCGGGCAGCGGGGCGACCGCGCCGTCCCCACCCGGCGTCAAGGAAATCCTACGTCGCTCGGTATCCACTTTGAGCACGCGCCAGGACTGTTCGGACCCTGGTGTCAGTCCGTCCTTCCAGCCCGCCAGTGCCGGGGGGAACTCGCTGGCCGGCGCCAACGCTTCGACGCCGGGCGAGAGCTCGATGAAAGCACCGAAATCGGCGAGTCGGAGCACCTTGCCCGCATACACGCCGCCCACTTCATACGTTTCCGTAACGGACGCCCAGGGATCCTCGGAAGCTTGCCGGATGCTCAGCGAGATGCGGTCGCTGTCGTCATGCAGCTTGAGAATCTTGACGCGCACGGGTTCACCCACGTGAACCGCCTGGTCGACCCGGTTGATGCGGCCGTGAGACAACTCCGTGATGTGCACGAGCCCGTTGACGCCGGCGCCGAGGTCGACGAACGCGCCGAACTTGGCCAGTCCGGAAACACGGCCGAGCATCACGGCGCCGTCGATCAACGTGGCGCGCACCGCGGAGGCTTCTTCGCGGCGCTCGGCCTCGAGCACCGCGCGGCGCGAAACGACGACGTCATCTCCGCCGCGGCGCAACTGGGTGATCTGGAACAGGTGGGTGGTGCCGACCCATGACTCGGGGTCGTCCACACGCTGAACATCGATCTGCGAGTGCGGGCAAAAAGCCCGCGCCTTGCCGATGCGAATCTCGTACCCCCCCTTGATCGTTTTCTCCACCCGGCCGTTGATCCCTCGCTTACCGCGAAACGCCCGGTACAAAGGAGCGACGCGTGCTTGCCTGGCTTTTAGTTCGGCCGCTTTTTCTTCGGCCTCGGCCGTCTTGGACGATGACTCGCCCGCGTCAGTCTCCGCGGTCTTAGCGCTGGTCTCTACGACCGGCTGACCGTCTTCCGCCTGCGCGGATGCCTCGCTGGTGGTCGCGGAGTCTTTGGCTTCCGGTACGGCCTCATCCGTCGGAGGCACCCCGCTTGCCTCGGGCTTGGTCTCGTCGCTCAACGTCTATCCTCTTCTCCTGGGGTTCCCCGGTCTTCCACAGATATATGCCGTGGGCTGCTCGATTTTGCCACCGTAAACGCGTTCAACGCTATCTTTAGCACCTATTACGGCTTGCGATGCGTCCGCACGGACAACTCGGTTCCCGTGTGGCATCCTTGCGTCGTGGAGCCCGACGGCGTGTTGCAAACACCGGAAAACACCGATATTCGACCCGATCGGCGGAGCCTCCGATGAGCCTCGCGATCGAGCCGAGTCGCTCGCTGAAACAGGCCGGCTTTCGCGGTTCGGTCGATCACGCGGCCTCGCTCGCGGGCCTGACCACGTGGCGTATCGGCGGACCGGCCGAAGTCTTGGCCACGCCGGCCGACCGGGAGGACCTGCGGATCGCGCTTGCCTGGGCCGCCGCGAACGGGATCCCCTGGCGCATGCTGGGCAACGGCTCGAACCTGTTGGTGCGCGACGAAGGCGTCCGCGGTCTCGTCCTGCGGGTCCGCCGCGTGCTCGACGACGTGACCATCGACGGAACCAGGATCGTGGCCGGCGCGGGGGCATCGTTCCCCATGATCGCACGTGCCGCCGCTCGTGCGGGGCTGGCCGGGCTGGAGTTCGGCGCGGGGATCCCCGGCACGATCGGCGGCGCGGTGGTAATGAACGCCGGCTGGCACGAGTACGAGATCGGCGCCTCGATCGAGTCGGTGGACTACCTCGACGATGCGGGCAACGAACAATGCATCACCACCGATGAAACGACCTACGGTTACCGCCGTTCGATTTTCCGCGAACGACGCGGGGTCGTACTCGGGGCAACGCTGAAACTCGCTCGGGGCGACGCCGAGGAAATCCGTCGACGCATGGATGGGTTTGCGGAATCGCGAAAACGGAACCAACCGACGGAACTGGCGTCCTGCGGCTCGGTGTTCCTCAAGCCCGACGGCGACTTCGCCGGTCGCCTGATCGAAGAAGCCGGCCTGAAGGGCACGCGGCGCGGCGCCATCGAAGTCTCACGCAAACACGCCAACTTCTTCGTCAATAGCGGCGGTGGAACCGCCGCCGATGCCCTCGCGCTCGTCGAAACCGTGGAAGCCGAAGTGGAGCGGCGTTTCGCCGTCCGGCTGATCCGGGAGTTCGAACTGTGGTGACCGCGCGACCGCTAGGGGTCCTGCAGATGCTCATCGTCGATCCATCCGCTCAGCCGGCTAACCAGAGACGCCCGCGCCGCTTCGTCAAAGACAACCTGATCGGCTCCGTCGGTCAGCAAACCATCGAACAGGGCCCGTTTGTTCTCGACGACCTGCCGAACTTTTTCCTCGATCGCGCCGCGCGTGACGAAATGGAGCACGCGCACGCTGCGCTGTTGCCCCATGCGGTGAACGCGACCGACACGCTGCTCGAGCACTGCGGGGTTCCACGGGACTTCCAGGTTGACGACGATCGACGCGGCATCCTGCAGATTCAGGCCGAGACCACCGGCGTCGGTCGAGAACAACACGCGAAAATCGGGCTCGACACGGAACGCGTCGAGCAGCACGTCGCGTGCTTGAGTCTTGAGGCCGCCGTGGAACAACCCGGAACGGATTTCGCGGCGCCCCAGGGTGTCCCGCGTGACGAACTGGGCCAGCTGGAGCATCCGCTTCCACTGGCTGAACACCACGACCTTCTCTTCGGACTCGTCGAGCAGTTCCTCGAGCACCTGTGCGAACTCTTCGAGTTTGGGCGAACCGATCGCTCGCCACTCTTCGGGCTCAGGCGGGCGCGGGTCGGCGATGCGGTCCTGCCACAGATCCCACGCGTCCTGCGCGTGCGCGTTGCACAATATTCGCATCCGCGTCAGCGCGCGTAACAACTTCTGAATCTCGACGCCGCTGAGCGCTTTTCCCTGCCCCACCAGGGTCGCGACGCGTGCGGCCTGGCGTCGGTAGGGGCGGCGCTGCAGAGCGCTCATACCGGTCCAAAACGTGTTGTCGGTTCGATCCGGAAGCTGATCGAGGACTTCCTGCCGGTCGCGTCGCAGGAAGAACCCGCGCAACCGGCGGCGCAGCACCTCCAACCCCTCGTAGGCCAACACCCTGCCCTGCGCGTCCTCAACGATGTGGAACGGGCGCAGGCGCCAACGCGGCCCCAACGCCCGCCGGTGCAGGAACTCGACCAACGAATGGAGTTCGGTTAGCCGGTTTTCCAGTGGCGTGCCGGTCAGGATGAACGCCCAGCGCGAATTCAAGCGCTTGACGGCGCGCGCGGTTTTCGTGCCATGGTTCTTGATCCGTTGTGCTTCGTCGAGGATCACGAGATCCGGGGCGGTCGCTTGGATCGCGTCGAGATCCCGCAACAGCAACTCGTAGTTCAGGATCAGGAAACCCGTTCGCCACTCCACGTAGGATTCGAGTCTCGTCTCGCGAGGGCCGTCGATCACCCGGGAGCTTTCGTGACAGACCTTCTCGATCTCTCGCGCCCACTGATGCTTGAGCGAGGCCGGACAAACCACGAGTGCCTTGGCGGCGCCGTGCGCGCGGCGAAGCAACAATGCTGCCGCGATCGATTGCGCGGTCTTACCGAGCCCCATGTCGTCGGCGAGAAATGCCCGTCCGCAATGGGCCAGGAAACGCACGCCGATTTCCTGATAAGGATGCAGCTTCAAGCCCAGGTGCGGAACGATCTCGGACCACGCCGCCGTGATCGCCACGACGTCGGTGCGCTCGGCGTCGCCCGCCGCGCCGTCGAGGAACCTGCGCCGGACGATCGGATCCTGGTCGAAACGCCAGCCCGCCGCACGCGCCGAACCTTGTGCGGATTCCAGCGCCTCGGCGATCCAGGTCCCGGGCCGTGTATCTTGCGGCGTTGCGCGCAGGTAACCGTCGTCCCCGAACCAGCGCCCGAGTTCATCGGGAACGTGTCCGGACGGCGTATCGAGGCGGATCTCCTCCAATGGCTGCGGTGTGCGGTCCGTCCACACGCGCGGCGAGAACCAAACCGACAGCAGGTCGAGCGGGATCCGCTTCGCTTTACGCAGGTACCAGCGACGCACTCGCTCGATGTGCTCGCAAGTTCCCAGCTCATTCTCAGCGAACTCCTCGCAAGTGCAATTCGGCCGTTCAGCCTTGGGGCCGCGCAAGCAAACTTCGTGGCGTTTGCCGGACCGTTCGAGCACCGCAAACCTCGGCGGATCGTGCTCGCCGGAGATGAGATCGACGCTGAACCGTTTGCGCAGGCTCCGTTGAGCCCGAAGGAGGATCTCCTCGGTGCGGGCTCGGGTGATCCGCTCGTCGCGCGTCAGCGTTCGCTCCCCGCCTCCGAGCACGACGAACCCGGCCAACGCGGTGGCCGGCACCGAGTTTGCTCGCCGGGCGCTGCGCCGCGCCCTTCCCTCCCCGATCTTGGGAACCTCGCGCAACGGGAATCGCAACGTTTCGAGGGCGGCGACCGCGTGCTTGCAGGCCGGTCTCGCCCCGTCGGGGCAGGTGCACTCGGAGTCCAACTCGCCGCGGAAACAGTGCACGGTCACTTCATGGGGCACGGGGCGGTGGTCGCGAACACGGGCTTCCAGCCCGCTCCCGTCGGGTGTCAGCCGCAACCATTCGACACGCCCGAGCAGCGCGTCGCGACGCCCACCACGGAATGCACGCCGGCCGGCCCAGGCCTCCAGGTCGGATTCAAGCAATCGCCGGTCCGCCGGGATCGGCGGCTTGGTCGGTGTCTTGGCTCGCGGCACGTGTCGCTCCAGGACGGAAAGGCGTGTTCGCTCCGTTCCCGTAATTGAACCTGTCAGTTTGCCTCATCGCGACATGATCCGGCAACCCGAAGGGTGTGCCGTCCTGTCGCTCAACGGCCCGCGGGTAGGCAGGCTACGGTATGCTCGCCGAGTCGAACTCGAATACGGGACCGAACGTGGCCAAACGAATGGGAAAGAAGAAGATGACCGATCCGCTCGCCACGCGCCTTACCGCGTTTGCCGCCGAACGATTCCCGACCGCGGTCACCGAGATCGCCGCGGCGCTCGAACCGATCTTCGTTTCACGCTCCGGAGAAAACGAAGTAGCCATCGATGCGCTGCGCGAGCCCGCGCGCACCGCGATTCTCGAGCGCTTCGGCTCCGCGGCGCCGGTCGACCTGTTCGAGACCAGCCCGGCCGTCCGCGTCGACGAACGGCTCGCAGCGGAAATCCGACGCATTTCCGACGAGGTCGATGGGTTCCTGCGCCGCGAGGCGATTCGTGCCTCGCTCAACGACGACGAAAAGCGGCATCTATTGCGGGGGATGTGCCTGACTCGCGCCACCGACAACCAACTCAAGGCGTTCTTCCTCGGTGGGGAAATCAAGTACGAGGGGGCCGGTTTCCAAGGCAAGGGTTTTCGCTCGCTGGGACAGGAGGCGATCTACGCGGTGCCGCTGCGGTTGCGCCGCGGCGAGGCATATCGCGGCGAGGATGGGAGTTGGCGAGGCGACGTGATCGCTCCGTTGATCCGCGACGCGGGGGCCGCGCTGGCGATGCACCCGGAACCCGAGACCGTTCGCATGATTCTCTCGGCCCAGGTCGGCAAGGCCGGCCCTCCGATGGACGGGCGGGACTTCCACATCGGCGACTTCGATCGTGGGATCCTCCCCGCTTCGGCTCCGCTTTCGATTTCGACCGTGACGGCGGCGGGGATGGCCCTCGCTTTCTGGCGCCGCGGCGAGGACCGCGTCGCGGTCTCGTTCATCGGGGAAGGCGGGACGTCGTTGGGCGAATGGCACGAGGCGATCAACCTCTGCGCCGCGCGGCGCCTCCCGGCGATTTTCTGTGTGCAGAACAACCAGACCGCATTGTCGACCCCGGTATCCGAACAAAGCGCGGTGCGCATTTTCGCCGACAAGGCGATCGGGTACGGGATTCCGGGGCTCACGTTGGACGGCACCGATCCCGAATCCATCGCGTGCGCATTTGCGTGGGCCGCCGAGCGGGCCCGAAGCGGGCACGGACCCACGTTGATCGAGTTGATCTCGATGCGCATTTGTGGGCACGCGCACCACGATGACATGCTCTATCTCGGCCGCGAACCACAACCGGGTTGGGACTACCCGGAGTTGACCGAAAAAGGCTACGCCGATACCGTGGCCTGGGACTACTGGTCGCGCCGTGACCCGATCAAACGCTACGGGAAGAAGCTCGAGGCGGACGGGATCCTCGAGGCCGGCGAACTCGACAGCTACAAGGAGGAAGCCGACCGCATCGTGGCGATCGAAACGCGGCACGTCATCGCGGCGCCGTGGCCGGACGCCGATGATGCCGGTGCTCGCGTGGTCGCCGGGGAACCGCCACGGCGACACCGCGAGCCGCTCGATGAGCGCGCGACTCGGCCGGCGGAATCTTTACCGCCGGTCGAAGCGGCCCCGGAGTTCGATCCGCAGGGCCGCACTTACCTGGAGGCGGTGATGCTCGGCGTGGGCGACGCGCTCGCCGCGGACGAACGTGTGTTCGTCTACGGGCAAGATGTCGGCGGTAAGTACGGCAACGCGTTCCTGCTGTTACGCCCGCTGCTCGAGCGCTACGCGGCGCGGATCATCAACGCTCCCCTTTCCGAGGGCGGTATCCTCGGCGCCTCAATCGGCGCGGCTCTCGCGGGCGAGCGGCCGATCGCCGAGATCCAGTTCAACGACTTCGTTGCGACCGGGTTCAACCAACTCGTCAACAACGCGGCAAAGATCCGGTATCGCTGGGGCGGGTCGGTTCCGATCGTGGTGCGCTTGCCCTGCGGCGGCCTGCGGCGCGCCGGACCCTACCACAGCCAGAACACGGAACCGTGGTTCTACCGCACGCCGGGACTCAAGATCGTGATTCCGTCGACCCCGCACGACGCCCGTGCGTTGATGGCTGCGGCCGTCGCCGATCCCGATCCGGTGCTGTACTACGAGCACATCAGTCTGTATCGCGATCCGAAGATCAAGCAACGGCTCGACGACGACCCGCCGGCGCCGATACCGCTGGGGAAGGCGGCGCTGCGCCGCGCGGGGGCGGACCTCGCGCTGGTGTCCTACGGGGCGTACGTCCATCGCTGCATGGAAGTTGCCGAACGGTTGAGCGCGGACGGGATTGAGGCAGCGGTGCTGGATCTGCGTTGCCTGGCCCCGCTCGACCGCGACACGTTGCTCCGTGTGGCCAGTTACTGCGGGAAGGTGCTGATCGCCCACGAGGACTCGCGCACCGGCGGGATCGGAGAGAGTCTCGCCGCGATCATCCAGGAAGAAGCGTTCGAGTTTCTCGACGGGCCGGTGCGTATCGTCGGAGCGTTGGATGCGCCGGTGCCCTACTCGCCGCCCCTCGAAGATCGGTTCCTGGCGGGCGTGGACCGGATCGAACGAGCGGCGCGGCTGCTGGTCGAGTTCTAAGCTACGACGTACCGGACCGTTCGCATTCCGTCAGCTTCTTCGCGCTCTCTTGGAGCAAGAGCGCGTTCTTGAGCACGGAACCGTAGTCGAACAGGACGTCTCGGCGTTGGGCGGTGCTGAAGTTACCCAGGGCGCGGTGGAGCAAAAGGGCGTCCTGGTGGACGAAGTTCAACTGAACCTCTCCGTCGACGTCCTCGTTGGCGCGGTAACACGCGCGCAAGTTTCGGATACTCGTCGCCAGTATTCCGAATTGCTTCTCGATCTTGTCGATGTTGTCCCCGCAACAGATCCGCGCCATGGTCGCAGGGGTGTCCCCCGAGCCCTGGCTCATGGACACCGCGCCGCCCTTCAGCTTGGAACCGGCGTTGGTCACCTGGCCGCTGATGGCATCGACCACCTGGTGGAGCCTCTGGAGTTCGGTCTTGGGTGCTTCCGGTTCTTGCGTGTCCGATCCGCCGACCGACGCCAGGAGACCCGTCGTGGCGAAGGCCAACAGCAGGGCCGAGAAACGTTTGCGCATCAAAACCTCCACGCTTGCGGTCCTTGAATTGGTACCCCGCCCCACCTGACCGCGCAAGGGCGAGGCATCGAAGGAATCCGGCCCGATCACCGGAAGTCCATGCGAATAAGCCAGTTACATGCTTGAGTGCTATCATGCTTCCCCCGTTTCCGTGAGGCGCTTTCGAGTGACCGACGTTCCCGAATCCACCCCCTGTCCGTTCGGGCGGCTCGCCGTCGAATTGGACGAACTGGCCCGGCACGCGCCCGCCCGCCTGGCGGAGCGCGTCGCCGAATTGACGGTGAAGGAGCAGGCGGAACTGGCCTTGCGCTTGGAACCACGCCAACGCATGGAACTTTTGTTGCATGCGCCCAAGCCGATGCTGCTAGTTCGCGCGCTCCCCGATTTCGACTGGTACATCACGGTGCGGGAAATCGGTCCGGCCGACTCCGCAGCTTTGATCAGCCTCGCATCCCACGAACAGATGATTCACCTGTTCGATCTCGAAGCCTGGCGCCAGGATCGATTCGACGGCGACCGAGCGGGGGGCTGGCTCGCGGTGCTGCTGGAATCGGGAGAGCCGGCGTTGCGCCGTTTCCTTCGCCATGCCGACGAGGAACTGCTGGCCTTGCTGCTCAAACACTGGCTTCACGTCGAACCGCTGGAATACGAGGATGGTGCGGATGTGCACGGGCACGGGCTGGGCGATTCGGGGACCGAGGAGGGTAGGTTGATGCCCGACGGCTACCACCGTTATTTACCGACGATCCCTGAACACGAGCCCGCAGCGCAACGGATCCTGCAGATCCTGTATGTGGATCAGCCGGAGCGCTACCACAGTGCGGTGTGGGCCTCGCTGTGGGAGTTGCCTGCGGAACTCGAGGAACTCGCGCTGAAATGGAGAAATAGCCGGCTCGAAGAACATGGATTCCCCTCCTGGGAAGACTCGCTCGACGTCTACGGTGCGCCCGGCACAACGATCGGCTTGTCCGGGCTCGCTGTCCCGACGAACCCCGACGGGCTGGCGGCGAGCCGCCGCGCGTTGATGCCCACCTGGTGCGTTCCCGCGCTGGTCGCCGCGACGGACCTGTTGGACGGAGAGCAGCGCGAACGCGTGTTGCAGGAAGCGGTCTCCGTGGCCAATCGGGTGCTGGTCGCGGATGGTGCCGACGCGGGCGAGCTGGAGCATCATCGAGCCGCGCTGGGCAAGGCTGGCGCATATATCGGTATCGCGCTCGAACTACGGGGCGCCTCGGAACCCGAAGCCGTCGCACGGGTGCTGAGTGAGCGTCCGGTCGTCGAGTTGTTTCGAGAGGGCTGGTCGCAGGTGGTCAAGCTCCAGCAGCGAGCGATAGAACTGATCGCCAGCGGGTGGGGGGTCGATCACCCGGATCCGCTCCGCGCGATCGATCCGCCGCTTGACGAGCGCCTGCGCGCATTGATCGAGAAACGGCCCCGCTTTGTCGAAGTGTCCGAGGAAAGCCTCTCCGGTGAACCGCGCGAGTTTCGTAATCGGGCGGAGATCGAGGAAACCGGGGTGGTCATCGAGATGGCGCAGCGGATCGGCGATCTCATGTTCGGCCAGCTCGGATGGGCCGCCGGCCCTGCGGAGGAACCGTACCGACTGAGCACGTTGTTCTTGACGACGCTGGCACGCCACACGGTCGACGGTGACTGGACGACCGAGCCGCTCCCTCCGGGCATGGTGGCCGATTTCCTCCGCACGGTGGGTTCGCGGCGCACCGCGGCACCCGAATCGGCTGCTCGAGCCATGGAGAAACTGATCCTTGCGTTGACGGAAACCTTCCGGCTCGGATCGCGTGACGTGTCGATTGCACAGAGCTTCGGACGGTTCGCGCTGGAGCGTCTGGCCGGCGAATGCGGGGGCTTGGATCCCGGCGTGCCGCCGGACCCACGTTTCGTTTCCTGTTTGATCCTGACAGGCTAGAATAAGCCATGCCTCGAAACGACACGCCGCCGAAATCCGCCTACGAACTGGCGATGGAACGATTGACCGCGCAGGACCGCGCAGCGGGGATCGAGAAACGTCCGTTGACCGGCGACCAAAAGAAACGGATCGCCGATGTGCGGCAAAAAGCCAAGGCGAGTTCTGCCGAACTCGAGATCCTGCGCGACCAATCGATCGCGGACGCGATGGGAGATCCCGAGAAACTCGCTGAGATCAACGAGCACTACGAAATCGACCGGAAACGCGTCAAGTCGAGGCTCGAAGACGACGTGGCCCGGATCAGAAGAAAAAAGTAGGGACGTTAGGCCCGCTCTTCCCAGATCTTGGCCAACTCGACGATCACTTCCACCGCCTTGTGCATGTCGCGCATGGAAACCCACTCTGACCGCGAATGAAAGTTGTGTTCGCCGGCAAAGATGTTCGGTGTCGGTAGCCCCATGAAACACAACCGGGAGCCGTCCGTGCCGCCGCGAATCGGTTCCAATTTCGGCTCCAGCCCCGCGCGACGGACCGCCTCGATCGCAGCATCCACGACACCGGGGTGCGAGTCCAGGATCTCTTTCATGTTCCGGTAGGACTCCTCGACTCGGGTCTCGACCGTGATGCCCGGCCAATCCGCTTCGGTTTGGCGCACCAACTCATCGAGCTGCCGCTCCATGCGGTGGAGACCCGCGGTAGAGAAATCCCGCACCAGAACCTTGACGCTGGTGCGTTCGACGCCGGCATCGATGACGTAGGGGTGGACGTACCCCTCCTTCTTTTCTGTGGTTTCAGGCGACATCACTTTAGCCGGTAGTCTCCCGATGAAATCCGCGGCGACCTTGATCGCATTGACCATGCGGCCCTTGGCAAAACCGGGGTGGGTATTGAACCCGGTGAACGTGACGTGGCACGTGTCCGCGGAAAACGTCTCGTCCTGGATCTCGCCCAGAGTCTCGCCGTCGACGGTGTACGCGTACACGGCCCCGAACCGCTGAACATCGAAATAGCGGGTCCCCTGCCCGATTTCCTCGTCAGGCGTGAAACCGAGACGGATCGGCCCGTGGGAGATCTCGGGATGGGCCATCAGGTACTCGGCCGCCCCCATGATCTCGGCCACCCCGGCCTTGTTGTCCGCGCCCAGCAGCGTGGTCCCCGACGCGGTGATGATCGTCTGACCGATCTGATCGTTCAGATGCGGATTCTCTTCGAGCCGGATCACGACGCTCGGATCGTCGGGAAACACGAGATCCTGCCCCTGGTAATTTTCATGGATCAACGGCTTGACCCCCGCGCCGGAAATCTCGGGCGACGTATCGACATGCGCGATGAACCCGATCGTCGGGGCGTGCTGTTTCCGCGTGGTGGCCGGGATCGTTGCAAACACGTACCCGTGCTCGTCCATCGTCACGTCGTCGAGTTTCAGCTCGGAGAGTTCCTCCACGAGCAACCGCAACAGGTCGAGTTGCCCCGGCGTGCTGGGGTAACTCTCCGAGTCCTCGGACGACTGCGTATCGATGGTGACGTACTCGAGAAACCGCTCGACACAGCGACTCCGGTATTTCGGTGGCTCCACGATCCGACCTCCTTGGGCCACCCCGTCGGGGCGGCCCGCCCGTTCTAGCAAAAGCCATCCCATCCGGCCAATACGGGTTTGTTGTGGATCGCCCTTGTCACCCCGGGGCACGTTGCGCTAACATTCCGCGTCGCCGCGGGGGTTCACCTCTTGGCGACGTTCGGAAGCCGAATGTCGCGAGTACTTGCAGTCATCCCCGCTCGGTTTTCTTCAACCCGGTTTCCCGGGAAGCCCCTCGCACCCCTCGGTCACGGGACCATGCTCGAAGAAGTGTGGCGCCGTTCGAGCGAATCCTCGCGAATCGACGTGCTCGTCGTCGCCACCGACGACGAACGGATCGTCGAGGCCGCGCGGGGGTTCGGCGCCGAGGCGGTGATGACGTCCGCCACCCACGCGTCGGGCACCGATCGCGCCGCTGAGGTCCTACGCAGCCGTTCCGAAGCCTACGACGTCATCCTGGTCATCCAGTGCGACGAGCCGTTGCTCACCGGCACCTGCCTCGATCGGTTAATCGCGTGTTTCGACGCCGACGCACCGGACATCGCTACGCTCAGCGAAACTCTGAACGACACCGAGGATCTGTTCAACCCGAACGTGGTCAAGGTCGTGACCGACGATCGAGGTCGGGCACTGTATTTTTCGCGTTCCCCAATACCCTTCCACCGTGGCGGAGAGACCCGGCTCGAGGCGGATTTTCGACGGGCGCTGGCCGATCGTCCGGGCGGACTGGCGGGGTACCGCAAACATCAGGGGCTTTATGCCTACGCGCGCCACGCGTTGCTGGAACTCACGCGAATGGAGCCGTCGAGCCTCGAGCGAGACGAAGGCCTGGAGCAACTCCGGGCGCTGCAGGCGGGCTATGCTATCCATGTGATCGATTCCGATTTTCATTCGTTTTCCGTAGATACACCCGAGGATCTGAAACGTGTCGCTACCCTGCTGACGGAGGCCAACTAGATGCGAAAAAAGAGGGGGACCAAGTACATCTTCGTGACCGGCGGCGTGGTGTCGTCGCTGGGCAAGGGGCTGGCCGCGTCGTCGATCGCGTGTATTCTCGAGCGGCGCGGGTTCAGCGTCACTCTTCAGAAGCTCGACCCGTACATCAACGTCGACCCCGGCACGATGAGTCCGTTTCAGCACGGCGAGGTCTACGTCACCGACGACGGCACGGAGACCGATCTTGATCTCGGGCACTACGAACGTTTCTCCAGTATGGTCGCCACCAAGGATCACAACTTCACCACCGGGAAGATCTTTTCCTCGGTGATCGAGAAGGAGCGCCGCGGGGACTACCTCGGCGCCACCGTCCAAGTGATCCCGCACATCACCAACGAGATCAAAGAATCGATCATCAAGATCTCCAACGGCGTGGACATCCAACTCGTTGAGATCGGCGGCACCGTGGGCGACATCGAATCACTACCGTTCCTCGAAGCGATCCGACAGTTCCGTCTCGACGTCGGGCCGCAGAACTCGATTTTTATCCATTTGACGCTGGTTCCCTGGATCGCCACGGCACACGAGTTGAAGACCAAACCGACACAACACTCGGTCAGGGAGCTTCGCGCAATCGGTATCCAGCCCGACATCTTGATGTGTCGCTGCGACCGCCCGCTACCGGTCGAGCTGAAACGCAAGATCGCAAGTTTCTGCAACGTCGGGGAGGACGCCGTGATCACGGCCCAGGACGTCGAGTCGATCTACGAAGTGCCGTTGGCGTTGTCCGCCGAGGGAATCGACGAGATCATCGTCAAGTTGCTGGATTTGCCGTACAAAAAGAAAGACCTGAGCGAGTGGCAAGAACTTGTCCACAAGATCAAGAACCCGCAGGGCGAAGTCACGATCGGCATCGTGGGCAAGTATGTGTCCCACGAAGATTCCTACAAATCGCTCTCCGAGGCGTTGCTTCACGGCGGCGTCGCCAGCAACGTCAAGGTTAAACTCGAGTGGATCGAATCGGAGGAATTGTCGGGCCCGGAGCGCGAGAAGCAATTGGCCGACGTCGACGGCATCCTGATCCCGGGTGGTTTCGGGCACCGCGGCGTCGAAGGGATGATCGAGGCCGTGCGCTATGCGCGGGAGAACAAGGTCCCCTACTTCGGGATCTGTCTGGGGCTGCAGTGCGCGGTCATCGAAACCGCGCGCAATCTGGCGGGAATGCCGCAGGCGGATTCGACCGAGTTCAACGAAAAAACCCCGAACCGGGTGATCTACAAACTGCGCGACCTACTGGGAGTCGATGAGATGGGCGGGACGATGCGCCTCGGCGCTTACCCCACCGATCTGACCGCCAATTCGTTTGCCTACCAGGCCTACGGGACGCGTTCGATTTCCGAACGCCACCGTCACCGCTACGAGGTCAACCCGGAATACCTCCCTCAACTCAAACAGGCCGGGTTGGTGATTTCGGGCCTCTCGCCGGACGCCAAGTTCGTCGAGATGGTCGAACACGAAAACCACCCGTGGTTCGTCGCCTGCCAGTTCCACCCGGAATACAAATCACGACCGCTCAACCCGCACCCGTTGTTCCGCGAGTTCATCGGCGCGGCCTGCCGGCATCGACGCAGCAAGCGCGCTTCCGGGGGCGGTTCAGGGATGGATACGACCAACGCCTATGCCGCGGATTCACATAGCTGAAGGCCTGGAGGCCGGAGAAGGCGCGCCGCTCGCGATCATCGCCGGACCGGACCTGATCGAGAGTGCGGACCACGCACTCCGGATGGCGCGCGCACTTGCCACGATCGCAGGTGAACGCGGCGTCGGTCTGATCTTCAAGGCTTCGTTCGATAAAGCCAATCGAACGTCCGTCGATTCACCTCGCGGACCGGGGCTGGCTCGTGGACTCGACGTGTTGGCGCAGGTCAAGGAGGCGACCGGCCTGCCGGTTACGACCGACTTCCACACGCCCGACCAGGCCGCCGAGGTGGCGCGTGTCGTGGATCTGCTCCAGATTCCGGCTTTCCTGTCGCGCCAGACCGACATGCTCGTGGCGGCCGGCGAGACGGGGCGCGCAATCAACGTCAAGAAGGGCCCCTTCCTCGCCGCGCCGGACGCCAGGCACATCCTCGACAAGATTTACTCGACCGGTAACAAGAACGTGATGCTCACTGAAAGGGGTACGACGTTCGGTTACAACAACCTCGTCGTCGACTTCCGCAACCTGCCGCGGATGGCCGACCTTGGCGCGCCGGTCTGTTTCGACGCTACACATTCCGTGCAGTTACCCGGTGCCGGTGACGGCCGCTCCGGCGGCGAACGTCGCTTTATCGAGCATCTGGCGCGGGCCGCGGTCGCGGTTGGCGTCGACGCATTATTTTTCGAAGTTCACGATGATCCCGACCACGCGCTGTGTGACGGCCCCAACCAGTGGCCGCTCGACCGCTTCGGCGCGTTGCTGGATTCGTTGCTGGCGATCGATCGATGTGTTCGGTCACAGAGCTAAGGCCACTGAGCTTGGCCGTGACGGTTGCCGTGTTGGCCGCCTGCGGCGGCGCGACTCCGGACTCGACCACGAAACCGCCGGCAACCCCGACCGAAACAGTGCTCGCGCTGTTCGAACTCGCCGACCACGACGAACCGGCTCCCGAACGGGTCGACAGCTTGTTCGGAATCATGGAGGATGAGCGAGTTCGCGCCGCGCTGCTCGATGCGATCGAAGCGCTACGCCCTGCCGGCGAGGTGAAGATTGTGGATATCTATTCGATGGACGACCTGCTCCGCATGAGCTTCGATCTGGAGGGCCGGCTTTCCGGCGGCGGGACCGCGCGCTACTCGGTGCAGTTGGACACCTCGACCGAGTCGGGCTCGATCGTCTGGTTCAGCGGTCCGGGTGTCGAGTGGCCCGATCACCCACGACGCGGACCGGGGATTTCGACTTCCGCACCGCCCGCGCCTGCGGCGGGAGGATAGGATGAGTACGAAACTCGACTCTTGCGAAGAGATGCCCGTGGCCCGAAACACCGGCCGCCGTGTGCTGGAGATTGAATCGCGCGCCGTCCACGCTCTCGTCGACCGCCTGGACGAACGGTTCGATCGCGCTGTCGACATGCTCGTCGATTGCGACGGCCGGGTCGTGGTCACGGGGATGGGAAAGTCCGGATTGATCGGCCAGAAAATCGCCGCGACGCTTTCGTCAACCGGCCGCCCGGCGAACTTCATGCATCCCGCCGAGGCGATCCACGGCGATCTGGGGATGTTGACGAAAGACGACATCCTGCTGGCGCTTTCGAACTCGGGCGAGACGGCCGAGATCGTGCGCCTACTCGAGTTGGTCCGTAGGATCGGGGCGCGGATCGTGGCGTTCACCGGTAAAACGCAATCGACGTTGGCCCGTCATGCCGACGTGCACATCGACGTCGGGGTTCGCGAGGAGGCCTGCAACCTGGACCTCGTTCCCACCGCCTCGACGACCGCGATGTTGGCGATGGGCGATGCGCTGGCCGTCGCCTGCTACGAGCGACGCGGTTTCTCGGCACAGGATTTCGCCCGCTTCCACCCCGGCGGCCGGTTGGGTCGGAAGTTGCGGTGGGTCGAATCGCTCATGCACTCGGGTGACGAGATGCCGGCGTGTGCCGAGGACGAGGATCTCGGACCGGCCGTCGAGCGGATGGACTCGCTCGGCCTCGGGGTGGTCTGCATCACGAATTCCAACGGCCGGCTGACCGGCGTGCTGACCGACGGTGATCTTCGCCGCCGCATGCTCACCACGCGGGATCCGCTGAGCGGCAAGGTCAAGGACGCGATGACCGCCGACCCGTTGACCGTGCACGGTGACGCATTGGCGGTCGACGCCCTCAAACTGATGGAAGAAAAGAAGATTACGGCCCTTCCGGTCGTCGATAAAGACCACCACTTGATCGGACTGATCCACATTCACGATCTGTGGCGAACCGAACTGTTCTAGAGGAAAGGATCGTTTTGCCCGCCAGCGACAACGAGATCCAGCGCCGCGCGGCGAAGATCCGGATGATCTTGCTCGATGTGGACGGGGTCCTCACCGACGGCAAGATCTACCTTGGCAACAACAACGAGGAGTTCCGGGCGTTCTTCGTTCGCGATGGGCTGGCGATCCGTATGGGCCAGTCAGCGGGGCTCTCGTTCGGCATCGTTTCCGGACGGATTTCCCCGCTCGTCGAGCGCCGCGCAAGGGAACTCGACATCGAACACATCCACCAGGGTATCCATGACAAGGGCGAGTGCCTGGACCGGATCGCCGCGGAAACAGGCCTGGAAAACGAGCAGATTTGCTTCGTCGGAGACGATCTGATCGATGTTCCGGCAATGCGGCGCGCCGGGCTCGCCGCCTGCCCCGTCGACGGATGCGAAGAAACCCGGCAGCGGGCGCACTACATCTGCGACAATAAAGGTGGCCACGGCGCCGTGCGTGAGGTGGTCGACTTGGTCCTGCGCGCCTCGGGGCGGTGGGAGACGGTCATGCGACGTTTCTTGGAGTAAGCCGAGTCATCGATGCGATTTTTCTTCATTGTTGTCGTCTTGGCGCTGGTGGTCGGATACATCGGGTTCACGGTGACCAACCTCGGCTCGGTGGTCAGCATCGAGCTGTGGAGTAGCGAGTACCCCAACATCCCGATCTGGCTAGTCGTGATCGTGTCCATCGGTGTCGGCGCCGCACTGATCGGTTTGCTGGCGACGGTGGAGGGAGCCAGCATCCGTTTCGAGAACCGGCGGCTGCGCAAAACAATGCACAAGATGGAGCGTGAACTCAACTTCCTGCGCACCACCCAACCGAGTGGAGGCCGCGCGCCGGAACCGGATGCGATCGAGGATTCGAGCCGGGCGACTCTACCCGTGACGGCCGTCACCGCGACCCTGTCCGAGCCGGCCTCGGCGCCGGTGTACGGCGAAAGGGACGACTGGCCGCCGGAGAACGATAACGACGACGACGATGCTTACTCCGGGGGTCGCGCGGTCTAGCTCATGGGGCGTGGGTTTCGGAGACCTTGTTGACCTCACGCTGAAGCTCGACGATCTTGGCCTCACCCACGTGAGTCCGCAGGACGTCGAGTTCACGATCGATCAATTGCCGGTATAACTCCCACGGATCCTCGATGCGATTCTCGACCACTTGGCGGCGTAGGCCCTCGTTGTCCCAGGTTCCGTCGGACTGAAGTTCCGTATCCTCGACGATGTTCGGCGTGTCCTCGTCGCAGCAAGCACGGATGAAGTTCGCCGCACCGGCCCCGACCTCGGACCTCACGGTCCGATAAACCAATCGCTGCATCGCGTTGAAGCGCAGGATCATCTTCTCCAGATCGGCCGGCGGTTCCCACCCAGTCGGCTCATCCGTGGCATCGTCGGGTGGCGTCCGGATCGCCGCATCGACTTCCTCGCGTGACAGGCGCATCGTACGCGCGGATTCTTCGAGTTCGCGTCGGTGCGGGTCCTCGATCGGAACGTCGTCTTCGGAGACCGCTTCCACCACGTGCTCAGGCTCCCTTTCGGGTTCGGTGTCGAGGACTTCGACCTCGATATCCTTGTACTCTTCGATTTCCGATTCGTCGAGGGTCACGCGGACCTTTTCGTCGGGTGTGTCGTCGGTTTCTGCGTGCCTCACCTCGATCTCGACGGATTCGCCGGGTTGTTCATGGACCGGGATCTTGGTCGGCGCTTCGTCGGACTCCGGCGAGTCTTCGTGCCCTACCTCGGGTTCGTCGAGGTTCTTGCCGGCGGAGTCAGGTTCCTCGTCGCCGACGTGGACGGCCACGGGCTCTTCCGCGGACTCCTCGGCCAAGACGGGCTGGCAGTCCAGGTCCACGACATCGACCGAAATCGATTCGGCTGGCTCGCGTTCCTCGACGACCCTGGCCTCGAGCGAGGTCAACTCGATCGCCTTGAGCACACGCAGCGTCCAAAGAATTTGGCATACGCGAAAATCCGGTAAGTCCACGCTCGCCGCAACTTCACGAGCCGGTTGCGGTTCCTTCAACGCGTTGACGACCTTCCATTCCTCGGCGCCGGCATCGAGACCATCGAGGACATCCAGGTATTTCTCCGAGAGCGACAACTGATGATCCATCCCGCCGCAACCTTCCATCACCCGGGTCCATGAGGTTACGCGGCGGATCCCTTCGGCCACCAGGCTCTCGATCGGCGTATCGAGCGTGATCTCCTCGTGGCTCGGGAGTTCGCCCTCGTAGAACGCGAAGTCCCCCTCGTCCCAGCGGAACGTGTCATAAACGACCTCGCTGAGCTGCTGACGGACCATTTCCTCGAGATCGCGGTCGTCGATCACACCGAGTTCGCGTAAAATCGTGCCGACACGCTTGTTGGAGAGCATGCGCTTGGCCGTCTCCTCGCGGTCGCTCAGCGAAATCACGCCACGGCGTAACAAGTAGGCGATCAGACCGTCGTCGGTGTCGTTGCTCGTTGCAAACACGCAGTGCCCCTCCCGGAAATGGAAGGTGCGCTCGCGCATGCCACGGATGACGTGCAAGATGCCGGTTACGCCGCGATGCGCAACGCCAAGCAAGACGTCGGCGAAGTGATTCTCGGCCAGACTGCCTTGCCATTCGGCGTCCCCGGATTCGGCCAGACTCACCTTTTGCTCGACGGCGCCGAGGACTTTGAGCCCCCACAGCGTTTGATAGATCTCGAAATTGGAAAGGAAGACCTCCCGGCACAGCCCCTCGACACTCTCGTCGCCTTGTTCCAGGCGCACGACCAGGAGTTCTTCTCCCTCGCTCAGGCGGACGCCGTCGAGCGCCTCGCGCCAATCGTCGCTCAGGCGGTACATCGTGCGTGGGGTGCCCACGCTACGGCGGATGCGGACGAACGAACGAATGCTGCGGATACCTGAGAGCAACAATTCGCCCGTGCTCATGTTCAGCGTGATCAACTCTTCGGTCGGCAGCGGTCCTTCTTCGAAGCGATACTCGCCCTCTTCCCAGTCGAAAAGCTCGAGCACGGTCCGCTTGACCTGGACCAGGACGCCGTCGACGAGGTGCTCTGGCGATAGAGCGCCGCTCTCGACGAGCAAGGTGCCGATACGTTTGCCGGTATGGATCTGGGAAACGGCGTGCTCGAGATCGGCCAGCGTGATACGACCCTGGCGCAACAGCAGTTCGCCCAACCGGTCGTCCTGCCGGTTGCTGCCCGCAAAAACGATCCGCCCCTTGTCGAGGTAGACGGTCTTGCGAACCTCCTTGTAGTCGAAGTGGATCTGCCCGGTCTTCCGCTCGCGGCACAGCGCCCAAAGTAAATCCGGCAACGCCAGGCCTTCCAGCCGGCCCGCCTGGAGTCCAGCGGAGAACGTGTGGTCTTGAGAGCTATTCATGGCCAGGCGACCCCTCTTGGGAAAGCGGTCGGATCGTCGCGATCCAATCCTCCCAAGGTTAAGTTAGTGCCAGGAAAAAGCGCGTCAAGTGGGCCGAGTCAGGCAAAAATATCAGTCTTTTTGCGCACTCCGGGTCGGCTCCGAGGCCTCTTCGACGAGCATCACGGGGATACCGTCGCGGACCGGGTAGATGCGACCGCACCCAGTACATTCGAGACCCCGTTCCTGATCCAACTCGCGAACCGGTTCCCGACAGTCGGGACAGATCAGGATCTCGAGCAGTTCGGGATCGATGGGCATCGCGTCTCCTCGACCGAAAGCGAGTCCCGGTATATCCCGCACGGGGCTCGATGTCAAAGTGACACTTCAACTCGCGGTAGACTTCCTTCCCGATGATCGACGTGTCGCCCAAACTACGCCGAGCCTTCGAGCACGGCGGCGCCGGCATGAAGGTGCTGGTCCTCCGACTCGGTGCGATGGGCGACATCCTGCGTACCGTTCCGCCGGTCCGGCTGCTGCGCCGGCGCCTTCCCGAGGCGACGTTCGGCTGGGTCCTCGACGCCGGTTGGGAGATCCTGTTGCGGGATCACCCGGATATCGACATTACGATTCCATTGCCACGTAAGGAGTGGGACGCCGCTGCGGCCTCTCCACTGGGTTGGCCCAGCCTGCTCGGCCACGTGCTGCGTTTCCGCGAACGTGTGGCGCGTTTCGCCGCGGACCTGACGCTCGACTTCCACGGCAATCTGCGCAGCGGCTGGATCGGCCGTTGGTCCGGGGCGAAGGTGCGGTTGGGTTATTCGGGGCACCAGCAAAAGGAAGGCAACCACTGGTTCACGACGCACCGGGTTCCGTCCGGTGACCGGCGCACCCCGCGCGTCGAACGCAACCTCGATCTCGTCGAGACGCTGGGGATCGCGCGCGAGCCCCTGCCGGACGGCGGCCTCGCTCTGCCGGTCTCCGGTCGCGAGGAGGCCGCTCGCATCGTCCGCGAGTTGCCGCAGCGTTTCGCCTTGCTCTCACCCTCGGTGAGCGCGAAGCAAGCCGGCAAGAAACCGCCGGCCGACTTGCTGGCCGCCGCCGTGGCCCGCCTGCACGAACACGGCCTACCGACGCTCGTCGTGTGGGGACCCGGGGAAGAGGACCACGCCCGCGAAGCGGTCGCCGCCGCCGAATCCGCGGCGATCCTCGCCCCGCCGACATCGTTGCCCGTGCTGGCCGCCTTGATCGAACGTGCCACCCTCTTCGTGTCCGGAGATACGGGCCCGATGCACCTGGCGTGTGCGCTGAGCTGCCCGGTGCTGGCGTTCTACGGACCGACCGACCCCGTGGTCAACCAGCCGTGGGGCGCTCCGTTCCGCACGGTCTACCCCCCGCAGCGGCTCTACACCGGGATCAAGAAACTCGACCGTCGATGTGGCTTCGACGGACTCACCGCGGATCTCGCACGTCGGGCGGTCGACGAATTGCTCGCTGAAAGTCAAGACGGCCCGCACAGAGGACCCAGCCGTTAACGTCGCCAGATTCGCCGATGCCGATTCAGCTTCGCGACGTCGCGCTTCTCGCGCCGGCTCCAGCGAGCGGCTAGCCGCTCGTCGTCCCGCGCGTAGGTCGCGGGCCAATCGATCGACGACTCTGCGGCCACGTCGTTCATGAAACAGGTCTTGAGATAGGAGCGCTCGATGCGGCGAAGAGCGTCGATGCGGCGATCCACATCGAGTGCCGCGGTGTGAATCGTGCAGCCGTCCAGGTCGACCACCCATCCCCGGCCACCTTCATCGATCAGCAGGCTACCCAGATTGAGGTCCGGGTGTTCAATCCCGGCGTCGTGGAGTCTGCGCGCCACGTGGAGCGCTTCGGCCCATTCCGCCGGCGTCGGCGCCAACTTCAGCACGCGCTGTCTCATGTTGCGCGCAGCGGTTACGGTTTCGGTCGCCAACCACCCGCGGCACAACCCCGGCGGACCGGGAACCACGAGAAGCGCAAGCGCAGCCGGTGTGGCCACACCGCGCTCACGCGCGAGTCTGGGGATCGACAGGTTGTCGGTCAACCGCCGGCGCGATAAGAAACGCTCGCGCCATATCGGGCCGGCCACGCCGCCCCGGCGCAATTGCTTGAGCGCCGCCCGCCGGCCCCGGCACTCGACGAAGGCGATTCTTCCACGCCCTCCGCTGACGCCGTCGGCGATCAGCGCGTCCCAGCGGGACCG
>Ga0209988_10000218_pt1 | contig 33206 bp, 22 predicted proteins | sample N075metaG_FD_183115 | JGI IMG/M metagenome (GOLD analysis project Ga0209988, IMG submission 183115) | Deep subsurface microbial communities from Kermadec Trench to uncover new lineages of life (NeLLi) - N075 metaG (SPAdes) (version 2) | ecosystem: Environmental > Aquatic > Marine > Ocean trench... | reverse complement strand
GTTGAGGTGACAGCCTCCGGGACGCGAAAGCGGCAAGGGCTCGAAGTCAAGCTGCGTTTCTAGCGCGGCTCTCGCGGCCCATCGGGTTGCCCTCTGGACTGACGCCGCCGAGGTGACTCTGGCGTCGGTTTCGGTTGTAGAACATCTCGATGAAATCGAACGTGTCCGCCATCGCGAGATCTCTCGTTTGGTTGATCCTACTTCGGATGCGCTCCTTCTTCGGGCGGATGAAGAAGGATTCTGCAACTGCATTGTCGCATCAGTCTTCGCGACGGCTCATGCTGGGTTTGAGCTTGCGTGCTTTCTAGAAGCGGATCCAGTCGTTGCTGTTGCACTGCGGGCCCAGGACGGAGTGGACGATGAGCTTCCGGGTCGGCAATCGTCGCCAAACCGCGAGCAGCACAGCAGAACGTTTCGTCCCGCACGACGACCTGATCGGACACGGACTGGGGATCGTTGCGAGGCGGTCGATCGAAAGAGTCAGTCGGTATCCCGACCGAATCTTCCGTCGGAGCACCCAGGTCGAAATACCGATAGACTTGCAACATGCTTGGCCGACGCGGGACGCAGTTGGCGGCGCTTGAGTCTCGCTGGACGGCCCCGATCGGAGACTGGCGCTCACAGCTGCTCTGGCGGGCGTTCGGTGTCGCTGTCAATCAGCTGTGCGTAATGCTCCTCCCGACCGAAGGCCTCTCGCGCGAGCCGGTCTTCATCGCCAGCTACGCCTCCGGCTTGCTGCTGATTGCGCTCGGCCCGCGACTTGTCCTGCTCCTCTTCTCGGCGATCGCCCAGACCGGCCTGCTCTTCCACATCATCAGTCACCCCTCCTACCAACTCGCCGAGGAGTACCTGCCGCTTGCGGTGCTCCCATCCGTGGGGGTGCTGCTGTGCGCAATCGTGGGATCGGCATCGAACGAAACCCGAACCCGCCGGATCGACTGCGCTCAGGTAGCGCTGTTCCGTGTGACCGTCGTCGCCCTGATGTCGTTTGCCGCATTCCACAAGCTGAATGCGGATTTCTTCGATCCGACGGTGAGCTGCGCGATGATCGTCCCCCATCGCCTCCTCCCCTTCCTGCCGGGGGCAGACCTCATCGTTCGTGCCACACCTTTCCTCGGGTTCGCCGGCGAGGCGCTGGTACCGTTGCTGCTGATCTTCTATCCACGGCTCGGCATGGCTCTCACCGTTGTCGTGATGGGGACGATCGGCCACCGCGGCGCCACCTCATTCACGATCCTGGTGCTCCTCTTGTCGATCTCCTTCTTGCGCGCCGGTGACCGCGACCCGATCCGCGAATTCTGGAGGCGAAATCGGTTCTGGATCGCGGCCGGGTGTATTGGCCTCGGCGCTGCCTCGTTCGTCGTGTACCAGCGCTTCGGGACACATCGCCCGTGGCACGAGTACCTGCTATTCGAACTCGTACTCGTTGCGGTGAGCTGCTCGGTCCTCCCGCTCCTGTACACCACGGCGCGAACGGAATGGGCCGGTCTACGCGCCTGCCAGCGAGGCGCAGACCGCCGGATCTGGCTCGCGCGAGTCCTGCGCCCTGGCTTCTCCGAGGACCCGATCCTCGGCTTCGGACGCGGAGTGGATGACGGCATTGGCCCGCGAGTGCGCTTGCTGCTGGTGGTTTTGATCGGCGCCGCCGTCTTGAACGCCATGACGCCCTATCTTGGCCTGAAGCTCCGGATGAGCTTCGCGATGTTCAGCAACCTGCGCGTAGACGACGATCGCTGGAATCATTTCCTGATTCCCCGGGCCCTCGATCTTCGTCGCCACGACCCCTACGTCCACGTCACCCGCGTCCGCAGAAGCGGAGACGCGTCGGCCGGGTTGGCATTGGAGCCGGGGCTGTATCTGCCCGACGAGTTGGATGCGAGGCTTGCTGCCTTCCGCAAGCGTCGAGTCGACGTCGATATCGAGTTCGAGTACCGGGGCGAGCGCCGAACTCACGAGCACGCGCAGACCGATGCCGAACTGCTCTCCTGGATCGCGCGAAGGATGGGTCACAATCGTTGGATCCACGGTCACCTGGTCGCGGGCGCGCCCCAACCCTGCCTCCATTAGCTCCATTGGCCCACTCCAACGCAATCCTCCACGGTGGATTCTCCGTGACAACGAACTCGGCCTTTTCGATACGGGCTCTTGAGCCCCGGCAACGGTTCGAGCTTCGTTGTATCACGGATGTGTCAGAAGAGGCGCTGCAACAGAGCGATTAGACGGCCGATCGCGGGATTGCACGGAGCTCGCGCACGGTCTCCGCTGGCACGCCATGCACTTCAAGTACCTGCTCACGACGCTGCTCCAGGAGGGCCGCCTTACCCGGCTGGATCTGTTGGCAACCGACGAGATTTCCGAGGGGGTCCGCGGCTACGACCGCCCGCTGGCCAAGAACACGGACACGGCGATTCGGGAGGAAGTGCTGCCCCATGTCGAGGAACACCTTCCCCAGCTTGCACCGCTGCTCACGGCGTGGCTGGCGCACTGAAAGCAGCAGTCCGACCCTCGGGGAAGCAGGGCGCCAGCTGGCGCTAGATCGCCGAAAGCCCCGTGATCTCCTTCCCCAGGATCAGCATGTGGACGTCGTGTGTCCCTTCGTAGGTCCGCACCGTCTCCAGGTTCACCATGTGCCGCATCGTCTGGTAGTCGTCGACGATGCCGTTGGCGCCGAGCAGATCGCGCGCCAAGCGCGCGATCTGGAGCGCGATGTCCACATTGTTGCGCTTTGCCATCGAGACCATCGTGTGGTGGAGCTTGCCCGCGTCCTTGAGTTGGGCCAGGCGCAGCGCCAGCAGTTGGGCCTTCGTGATTTCGGTCAGCATGAAGACCAGCTTCTCCTGGGTGATCTGCTTGCCCGCCAGCGGCCCACCCTGGACCACGCGCTCCTTCGTGTAACGGAGCACCTCGTCGTAGCAGGCCATGGCGGCCCCGATCGCACCCCAGGCAATGCCGTAGCGGGCCTGGGTCAGACACGAGAGCGGTCCCTTGAGCCCCGACGCCTCGGGCAGCCGGTTCGACTCCGGGACTTCGACGTCCTGCAGGTACAGCTCGGAGGTGATCGAACCCCGCAGCGAGAATTTGCCCTTCATATCGGCCGTCTCGAAACCGCGCGTGCCTTTCTCGACCAGGAAGCCGCGCACGCCATCTTCGGTGTTTGCCCACACCACGGCCACGTCCGAGACCGACCCGTTCGTGATCCAGCGCTTGGTTCCATTGAGGACCCAGCCGTCCCCGTGGCGCACCGCCTTCGTGATCATCCCGGCCACGTGGCTGCCGAAGTCGGGCTCGGTCAGGCCGAAGCAGCCCACGGCGCGGCCAGCCGCCAGCTCCGGCAGCCAACGTTGCTTCTGCTCGTCGGAGCCGTAGGTGTGGATCGGGTACATCACCAGGCTGCCCTGCACCGAAGCGAATGAGCGAAGCCCCGAGTCGCCGCGCTCGAGCTCCTGCATCACCAACCCGTAGGCCAGGTTGTTCATCCCAGCGCAGCCGTAGCCCTGCAGATTCGCGCCGAAGAGACCCAGCTCAGCCATCTGGGGCACCAGTTCCATCGGGAACGAGCCGTCCCGGCGGATGTGCTCTTGGATGAGGGGCATGAACTCCTTCGAGACGAACTCGCGAACCGTGTCGCGCGCCATCCGCTCCTCGTCGCTCAGGAGCTCGTCGAGACGAAGGAAGTCGACGCTGGCAAATTCGGCCATGGGGGGGCTCCGTTCACGCTCGGGCGCGGTCGGCCGGGAGCGTCGGCGGGCTCGGAGGGCCATCCTGCCCGGAAGCCATGACTCTAGCGAAAATGAAAAGGGCCCGGTGAGGGCGTCACCGCAGTGACGCTATCACCAGGCCCACATTTTGGGTCCGCGGGCTGGGAAAGACCTAGTGGGAGACCGCGGGCGTCCTGCTGTGGGTCGTCTTCGCCTGCTCGATGTTCTTCAGCCGCTGGTTGATCTTGGTCAGCTTGCGGTCGATCCGCTTCAGGTCCATCTGGGAGGCGACCCTGAATCTGGCGAGCAGCGCCTCGAGCGTGCTCTCCAGCTGCTTGGTGACCTCGCCTTGGAGGCGCTGCAGCTCCTTCACTACCGAGTTCTTCTTGATCTCGGTCCGGAACTGCTTGACCTGCTTGCGGGTCTCCTTCTCGAAGCTCTTGCGCCGGCTGGAGAATTCCTGCTTCACCTGCTTCCGGCTGCTGCTGAACTGCTTCTCGACTCGTCTGCGGCGAGCCTGGAATTCCGTCTGGATCTTCTGGACTTCCTCGTCCACCCGTTCGCGGGCGCGGTCGGTGGCCGTCTGAATCCGGTCGACACCTTCCTGGACGAAGCTTGCTTGCTGCGCCATGGGGGTTCTCCTTCGTCGATCTCGCGGGGCCTTCTGGCGGAGGGCCCCGGTGGGGGATGGGAGTCGCTTTGCGTGATCGACTCCCGGTTGCCTGGACGCGCTAAGGCGCAACATTAACACGCTGCGTCAGGACGTCAAGCTACGGTCATAAAGCACCGAAATATATGAAAAATATTGTGATTTTCGGCCTGTTTTCGGACGCCTCTCCAGGCCGTCGGCGACGCGCTGCGTCGAACTGGCGTCCTACCAGCGAGCGACCGCGCAAGACCACGAGAAGCCCGAGCCGAAGGTGGTCAGGGTGACGATCTGACCCCGCTGGAGCCGGCCTGCGCGGGCGGCCTCGTCCAGCAGGATCGGGATCGAGGCGGCCGAGCAGTTGCCGTACTTCTGGATGTTGTTGAGGGTCTTCTCGGCTGGGATCTCGAGCTGTCCCATTACGTATTCGTTGATCCGCAGGTTGGCTTGGTGAAACAAGAACAGATCGACGTCTTCGAGCTTGAGGCTCGAGGCGTCCAGAGCCTCCATCAGGACCTCGGGCATGCGCTTTACGGCGTGCTTGAAAACGAAGCGGCCCTCCATGTGCGGGAAGTGGCGCCGCTGCTCGATCAACTCGTGGCTGATCCGGGCGGGGGTATGCCCGGCGCCGGGCGCTTCGGTCCAGAGCTTCTGGGCGTGCTCGCCCTGCGCGTGCAGGCGCACCTCGAGCAGGCCCGACGGATCTTCCGGGTCCTCGTTCGCCTCCAGGATGACCGCGCCGGCACCGTCGCCGAAGAGCACGGCCACGTCGCGGCCCGCATCGGTGAGATCGATGCCGGTCGAGTGGACTTCGCAGCCGACGACGAGCATGCACTTGTACATCCCCGATTCGATCAGGCCCTTGGACACGCCGAGCGAGTAGGCGAAGCCGCTGCACTGGGCGCGCAGGTCGAAGCATGGCGTATCCGAGAGCCCGAGCTGGCTCTGGAGAAAGAACGACGTGCCCGGAAACTCGGCCTGGGCCGAGAGCGTGGCCAGCACGATGCAGTCGATGTCGTCCGGTTCGAGACCAGCAGCTTCGAGGGCTCGGCGTGAAGCGGCTTCGGCCAGATCGGCGGGTTGCTGGCCTGGTTCGATGTAGCGGCGCTCGACGATTCCGCTGCGCTGTCGGATCCATTCGTCGCTGGTATCCATCATGCTGGCCAGCTCGTGGTTGGTCACCACCCGATCCGGCACACACATCCCCGTGCCGGTGAACTTCGCTCGCACGCTCATTCTCGTCCCCCCTGAGCCTCTGCCATCCGTGGACGGCGCCGCATCGGGTCGTCGTTGCCGTGCCCATCCTCCCTCAAGAGGTCCTCGGCGCGGGTCAGCAGCTCGCCGAAGCCCTGGTGCTTGAGGGCCGAGACGGCCACGCCGCCGTGGCGGGCCGCAATGCTCTCCCCCACGCCGGGCGGGAGCTTGTCGATCTGGTTGAAGACCAGCAGCTCCGGAATCTGCCCCAGGTCGATCTTGTCCAGGATCTCGCGGACGGACGCAAGGCGCCGCTCGATGTCAGGCGCCGATGTGTCCACCACGTGGAGCAGCAGGCTGGCCTCGCTGATCTCCTCGAGGGTGGCGCGGAAGGCCGCCACCAGGTCCTGGGGGAGATCGCGAATAAAACCCACGGTGTCCGTGATGATGACGGCTTGGTCCCGTGGAAAGCGCAGGCGGCGCGACGTCGGATCGAGGGTCGCGAACATCTTGTCTTCGACGTGGACGTCGGTCTTGGTGAGCGATCGCAAAAGCGTGCTCTTGCCGGAATTGGTGTATCCGACGATCGAAAGGATGGGGAGCTCGCGCCGGCTGCGTCGCCGGCGCCGGGCCTCGCGCTGGCGGCGCAGGGTCTTCACTTCTTTCTCGAGGCGGGTGACCCGGTTGCGCGTGCGGCGGCGGTCGATCTCGAGCTTCTGCTCACCGGGGCCGCGTCCGCCGATACCGCCGGCCAATCGTGAGAGCGATTGATCCGCCCGCTGGGCCAGGCGCGGCAGCATGTATTTGAGTTGGGCCAGCTCGACCTGGACCTTGCCGTCCCGACTGCGCGCGTTCTGGGCGAAGATGTCGAGGATCAGCTGGGTGCGGTCGATTACGCGCAAGTCCAAGCGTTCGCCGAGGTTGCGAGCCTGGCTGGGTGTCAGGTTCTGGTCGAAAATGACCAGGTCCACATCCTGCTGGAAGCAGTGCACGACCAGGTCGTTGAGCTTGCCTGGGCCGAGCAGCGTCCGCGGATCCGGGCGCGGGCGGTGCTGCGAGATCACCTCGACGACTTCGACGCCGGCCGAGCGGGCCAGCTCACGCAGCTCGTCGAGATGGGTCTCGATGTCGAGGGGCTTGCGACCCACGGTCACTGAAACCAGGATCGCACGTTCGCCCTCGCTGACCTCGCGGGTCTGGCTCTGGCGCGCGAGCTCTTCCTCGAGGGCGCCGATCCAGTCCCGGAAGTCGAAGTCGAGTTGCGAAGGCAGCGCCGGCTCGAGCTGATCGATGGCGGTGCCAGCTGCGTTGGCGGGCTTGAGCGATGCGACAAAGGTGCGGCCCGGCAGCCCTTCCGGGTCGGTCGCAATCGCGACCATGGCGTCGAGGCGCAGGCCCGCAAGGTCCGTCAGATTGTCCCGGGTGAGTCCCTCGTCGTCGACGTGGGTGAGAATGCAGCGCAGACCGCGGAGGCGACCGCGGCCAGCGCGCATGCGCCCCCAGTCCGGCATCTCGATCGAGCGCGCATCGCCCATCATCACATGGGTGATGGCACCACGCCGGTCGACCAAGACCCCGACCTGTCGGCCGGTTTCATGGGTGAGTGCCGTCAGCTGACGGGCGAACTCCTGGGTCAGCAGTCGTTCGGGAGGCAGGCGTCGCTTGGACAGGCGCTCGAGCTGCCGAACCTGACTGGCCTTGAGTCCGTGGGTGTTCCCAGTGATCCGGATTGGATTGTGCCTCGGTTTCGGGTGAGGGCCCCCCCGCGTCGGAATCGTCAACCAGGTCGCGATCGCCGACAAGGGTACGGTCCCCGGACCGGGCGTGGCAAGGATCCCCAGGGGGTCTACTCTCTTTTCCCGCCTCTTTTTCGCGGCTGACCGGCACTCACTGGCGTGGTCATCGTGCCTGTGCGGGTCGCCGAAGAGGAGAGTCCATGAGCGCGCGAACCAGGGAAACCGCCGTGGTCATTCTCGCCGCCGGCCAGGGCACCCGTATGAAGTCGGATCTGGCCAAGGTGCTGCACCCGCTGTGCGGGCGACCTCTGCTCCACCACTGTCTGGCGGCCGCCGAGGCGACGGCACCGAGTCGCCTGGTTGTGATCGTCGGCCGGGATGCCGAGCAGGTGCAGCAGGCCTTTGCGGGCCGGGCGAAATTCGCGGTTCAGGCTGAGCCCCTCGGAACGGGCCATGCGGTGCTCCAATCCGAAGCCGCGCTCGAGGGCTTTTCGGGCGACCTGCTGGTGCTCTACGGCGATACGCCGGTGTTGCGTGGCGAGACGCTGCGCGCCATGGCCGAGTTCAAGGCCGAAACCGGGGCGGATCTGGTCGTGCTCTCGGCCGCAGTCCAAGTGCCTGGCATCATCGTGCGGGGACCCGATGGCCGACTTGCCAAGATCATCGAGGCGCCCGACGCGACCCCCGACGAGCTTGCCATCGAAGAGCGCAACACGGGCGTTTATCTGATCGGCAAGGATCTTCTCTGGAAGAGCCTGGCCCAAGTTGGCGACGACAACGCCCAGGGCGAGATCTATCTCACCCGCATCGTCGAGATTCTGCTGGCCGAAGGCCGCAGGATCGAGGTGCTGCGTCTCGAGGACGACGCTGAGGGCATCGGAGTCAACAGCCGGGCCGATCTGGCCGAGGCCGCAGCAGCGCTTCGCGTGCGCAAGCTGAACCAGCTCATGCTGGACGGTGTCACAGTCATCGATCCCGCCACGACCTATGTCGACATGGACGTGGAAGTCGGCCGGGACACGGTGATCGAGCCCGGCTGCATGATCCAGGGGAAGACGCGAATTGGACGCGGCTGCCACATCAAGTCGCACTCTGTGATCGAGGAGAGCGTTCTGGGTGACGACGTGACGATCGGTCCCTCCGCCCATCTCCGCCCCGACTGCGTGCTTGGCAACGGCGTGCGCATTGGAAACTTTGTCGAGGTAAAGAACAGCAACCTCGCTGATGGCGTGAAGGCCGATCACCTCTCGTACATCGGTGACGCCGATGTGGGCGAGGGCGCGAGCTTTGGCTGCGGGTCCATCACCGTGAACTACAACTGGTCGACCAAGGACCGTACGACCGTGGAGCCCGGCGCCGTCGTCGGTTGCAACGTAAACCTGGTCGCTCCGGTCAAGATTGGACGCAACGCTTCGATTGCCGCTGGCTCGACGATCACCAAGGAAGTGCCGGAGAACGCATTGGCGGTTGCTCGGAGCCAGCAGCGCCACATCGAGGGTTGGAGCCAGAAGAAACGGCCCAAAGAGACGCTGCGCTAGGGACGCAAGCTGCGCCAGGAGCGCAGGGCGGGAGTCATTCTATGTGTGGAATCGTTGGCTACGTGGGACGCAATCAGCAGGCCCAGGACGTGCTGATCGACGCACTGCGCCGCCTCGAGTATCGGGGCTACGATTCGGCCGGGATCGCCATCTTTGAAGACGATGTCATCACGCGCCGGCGCGCCATGGGCAAGCTGGTCAACCTCGAGGCCATCCTGCGGGACAAGCCGATCGGCGGCCGCGTGGGACTCGGCCATACCCGCTGGGCGACCCACGGCAAGCCCTCCGAACGCAATGCCCATCCGCATCAGGCCGGATCCGTCGTTCTCGTCCACAACGGCATCATCGAGAACTGCCGGGAGCTTCGGCAGGAGATCGAGGCGGCCGGTCGCCCCATCGAGTCGGACACGGACACCGAGCTGATCGCCCATCTCGTCGACATGGAGCTGGGAAAGGGCCGGGACATGCTGGCGGCCGTGCGCGCGGCTTGTGCGCGGCTGCAAGGCTCGTATGCCTTCGGTGCGTTCTCCAAGACCGAACCCGAGAATATCATTGCTGCCAAGAACGGCGGGAGTCCGATCATCCTCGGCATCGGCGAGAAGGAGTCGTTTCTCGCCAGCGATATTCCAGCGATCCTGCCCTACACGCGCCAAATGATCTTCCTCGAAGACGGCGACTTCGCCCAGTTGACCGAAGACGGCATCTCGGTCTACGACGCCTCCGGTGCGCCGATCGAGCGGTCGGTCCGGTCGATTTCGTGGGACCCGGTCGCCGCCGAAAAAGGCGGTTACGACCGCTTCATGCAGAAGGAGATCTTCGAGCAGCCTCGGGCGATTCTCGACACGATCGGGACCCGTGTTCACGAGAGCGGGGTCGACGTTGATCTGGATGGCATCGACCTGTCGCCCGACTCCGTTTCGAAGATCGATCGGCTGTTCCTGGTCGCCTGCGGCACCGCCTACTACTCATGTATGGTGGGAAAATACCTCTACGAGCGCCTCGCAGGACTACCTTGCGAAGTCGATCTCGCCAGCGAGTTCCGCTACCGCGATCCGATCCTGGACGAACGCTGCGTCGTGTTGCCGGTCTCTCAGTCCGGTGAGACGGCCGATACCCTGGCGGCGCTGCGCCAGGCCAAGGAAAACCGCTCGCGCGTCATCGCCATCTGCAACGTGCGCGATGCGACCATCGCGCGCGAGAGTGACGATGTCCTCTACACCCACGCGGGCCCCGAAATCGGCGTGGCCTCGACCAAGGCCTTCACGACGCAGATCGTGGCCCACTACCTGTTGGCCTTGAAGCTCGGCATTGCCCGCGGACGCATCTCGCCCGACCAGGCGGAAGAGCACATCACCCACCTGAGGCGACTCCCGCGGATGGTCGAGCGGACGCTGTTGCTCGACGAACCGGTGCGTAGCATCGCCCAGAAGTACTTCCATGCCACGAATTTCCTCTTCATGGGCCGGGGCATCATGTACCCGATCGCTCTCGAGGGCGCGCTCAAGCTCAAGGAGATCTCCTACATTCACGCCGAGGGCTACGCCGCCGGCGAGATGAAGCACGGACCGATCGCCCTGGTCGATGAGGCCATGCCCGTCGTCGTGATCGCGAACCAGAGCCCGGTGTACGAAAAGGTGATCTCGAACCTCGAACAGGTGCGCACCCGCGACGGCCAGGTCATCGCCATCGCTACCGAGGGAGACACCGAGATCGAGGACAAGGTCAACGACGTGATCCGCATCCCCGACCTCGGCGAGCACCTCACCTCGATCCTGGCCACCATCCCGCTCCAGCTCCTTGCCTACCACGTCGCCTGTCTCAAGGGAACGGACGTGGATCAGCCGCGCAACCTCGCCAAGAGCGTCACGGTCGAGTAATCAAGGCCAATCGCGGATCGTGAGGACGTTGCTGAACGTTCACCCCGGCACCGATGGGGACGTTGTCGGGTGTTTGTCCTGGCTCGAGTGACGACGCTTGTGCTGAGAAACACCCATCTCCTGACAACGTCTTCTCCAGGCGGTGGGCCCTCGGATATCAGGTAAGATGATTCCTCTCCAACCACCTGTTTCTCCGCAGGGAGCCTCGAAGCTTGAGTGACGCCGTCCTGTCGGTGCTGGATGAACTGAACCCGGCCCAGCGCGAGGCCGTCGAGACCACCGAGGGGCCGTTGCTCGTTCTGGCGGGTGCGGGAAGTGGCAAGACCCGGGTGCTTACGGCGCGGATCGCGTACCTGATTGGGACCTGCGGAATCGCGCCCGAGAGCATCCTGGCGGTCACTTTCACCAACAAGGCCGCGGGCGAGATGCGCAACCGGGTCCAGAAGATGATCGGCTCCGCCAGCGAAGGGGTGTGGCTCTCCACTTTCCACTCGACCTGTGTGCGGATTCTTCGACGGGACATCGGTCATCTGGGGTTTTCCCGGGGATTCGCGATCTACGACCAGAAGGACGGACTCGGCGTGGTGAAGGAGGCGCTCAAGCGCCAGGGCCTCGACCCCAAGGAGCACGATCCGCGCAGCATGTCGTGGCGGATCGATCAGTGGAAGAACGCCGGAGTCGGGCCGGCCGCTGCCTGCGATGCGGCGATGGATTTCGAGGCCCAGCGCGCGGCCGAGATCTACACGACCTATCAGCGGCTCCTGGTGGATTCGAACGCCCTCGACTTTGGCGATCTGCTGCTTCTCACCACCGAGCTCTTCGAGCGCTACCCGGAAGTGCTCGCCCATTATCGTCGCCGCTGGCAGTACGTGCTGATCGACGAGTACCAGGACACCAACCGCGTCCAGTACAAGCTCGTGCAGCAGCTGGCCGGTGAGCATCGCAATCTATGCGTCGTCGGGGACCCGGACCAGTCGATCTACGCCTGGCGGGGCGCCGACGTGCGCAACATCCTGGACTTCGAAGACGACTATCCCGAAACCAAGACCGTACGCCTCGAGGAAAACTATCGCTCGACCCAGCCCATCCTGAAGGCTGCCAATGGCGTCATCGCGCACAACGTCGCGCGCAAGGAGAAGGATCTCTTCACCGAAAAGGAGGGCGGCGACGCGATCCAGATCTTCGAAGCCGTCGACGACCGGGAGGAAGCCCAGTTCGTTGTGAGCCAGATCCTGATCAGCGCTCGAGACGACGGCCGCTCCTACGGCCAGTTCGCCATCTTCTACCGGACCAACGCCCAGTCGCGGAGCTTCGAAGAGGAGCTGCTCAAGTACGACGTCCCCTACGTCGTGGTGGGCGGCGTGCGCTTCTATGACCGGGCCGAGGTGAAGGACGCGCTGGCCTACCTACGTCTGCTGATCAACCCCGCCGATGGCGCAGCCCTGCGCCGGATCGTCAACAAGCCGGTGCGCGGCATCGGCAAGACGACGTTGGAGCGCGCTGAGCGGGTCTCCCAGGAGCACGGCACCCCCCTGCTCGAGGGTCTGCGCCGCGTGGCGGAAGAGGGGGGGCGCACGGCAGCGAAGATCCAGCGCTTCCTGGCACTTCTCGAAGAGCTCGAACGCGACATCGAGGGCGCTTCTTCGGCCGACGCGGTCGGCCGGATCCTCGACCGCAGCGGCTATCTGGCCGCGCTCGAGAAGGAAGCGACGCCGGAGGCCGAGGCCCGCATCGAGAACCTGCGCGAGCTGCTGTCGGCGGCCGACGACTTCGGGCGCGACGCGATGGGAACCGACGACGACGGCCGCAGCGAGATCGAGCGCTTTCTCGACCTCGTTGCCCTGGTGAGCGATCTCGACTCGTACGACCGCAAGGACGAATGCGTTTCGATGATGACGGTCCATACGGCCAAGGGCCTCGAGTATCCGGTGGTATTCGTCGTCGGATTGGAGGAGGGCATCTTCCCCCACTCGGGTTCCATGCGCGACGAGCGCGGCATCGAGGAAGAGCGGCGGCTCTGCTACGTGGCGATGACGCGCGCCATGGAGCGGCTCACCCTCACCAGTGCCCAGCAGCGGCTGCGTTTCGGGTCGCGAACCTACGGTGTTGCTTCGCGCTTCTTGCGCGAGATTCCTGCCGAGGTCGTGGATGAAGCATCGGGCCGCCGGTCCAGGTCGTCCCAGGCGTCGGACATCGATTACTCGTATTCCCAGGAATCGTACGGGGAAGACGGCAACCTGGACTTGGCACCCGGACTTCGGGTACGCCATCCGATCTTTGGGGACGGCGTCGTCCGCACCGTCATCGGAAGCGGCCCGAGCCAGAAGCTTCGCGTCGAGTTCGAGCGGGCGGGCCTCAAGGTCCTCGTGGTGCGCTTCGCGAACCTCGAGTTCGGCTGATCCTGACCGACACCCTTGACCGTCGGGCTTTCCGGGTGTGAGCAGATCGGAATGCGCCAGGCTCGAGAGGGAGAACCCGGGCGATGCAGCCTAGGGCCGATCGACGAAGATCGGTGATGACCAGGCGCGCTCCTGCACCGGAGCCAGGCAGTCGTCGCTGTCATCCGAGCGGTGGTTGGCGAAGCAGGGCGCGCTCTCGACTGGACGTCCGGCGTCGTCGAACACGGTGCGCAAGTTGGCTCCATTGATCGCCGGCGTTTCCTGCTGGAGCGCGCGGACGTAGTAGACCGTGTCGCGATCCGCCGTCATGAATTCCGGGTCCTCGAAAGTCACTCGACAGCCGTTCGGGTCGGGCGCGCATTCGAAGCGACGCCACGGGTCTTCAATGAGCGGGGCCACGGGCTCGCCCTCGCGTTGCTGGACGAAGATCCGAACGACTTCGATGGCGCCGATCGGAACCCGCGCGTCGCCAGGGTGGTAGCACTCGCCCGCGCACAACTGCGCAAGGCGTTCGGCGGAGAGACCGACGAGGCTCGTCTGCGGGCAACCCGGCTTCTGGACCCAGGAGCCCACGGCGCGGACCTCGAAGCGGGGCGCCTCGGAGAGCTCGACTTCACTCCCCATCGGGAGGCTGCCGTCGGGGCCGTTCAGCAGGTTGAACCACAACAGGATCCGGGGGCCGCTGGTGCCGTAGACCTCTCGCCGCGAAAGACTCTCCCAGATCGAGCGCCGGTCGCGACCGGTCGCATGCACGGCGACGAGGCCGCCCGGATACAGGAAGCTCGCCACGCGCTCCACGTCCATCAGATCCTTGAAGCCGCGCTCGGTCCGGACCGGGACGGGCTGTGGAACCGTCGGATCGTCGGCGCTTCCGAGCAGCGCTGGCCGCAGCCAGGAGTCGATGCGCTCGGAAGCGATGCCGTGCCCGTCGGTGTTGCGGCGACGCAGGATCTGCTTGTAGCCGGTGCCTGGCTGCGCCTTGTGGTCGTCGCTCGAGCCGATGAAGCCAAAGCGGAAGCGCAGCCGCTTGTCGCCTGCGCCGTCGAAGTCGGCGATGGCGAGACTGTATTGGGCGCTCTGGCCCGGCCGCGGGCTGAAGACCGGCTTGAAGCAGTCCCGGCACTGGTCACAGTCGAGCCAATCCTCGGGCTGCGTGTCGGGAAAGACCCGGGCCGCCCGGGGACCGGCGGCCAGGGCCAGGGAGCGCGCCGCGCTGACGCGCTGCTCGCACTCGGCCTCGGACAGGTCACCGCAGCGCTCGCGCATGATCTCGCCCGCGCGCCAGCAGCACGCCAGTCGATCGCCGCTGGGCTCCGGACAGACGCGCGCTCCGAGTGACGCGTTCGGCCACGCCTCAGCCCACGAGCGGAACTCCTCGCTGTTGCCGTGGCCCGAGTAGATCTCGAGCAGCTTCTGGACCTGCGGGTCGTGGTCTTCCGGATTGAGTTGGACGTCCAGGTTGGCGCCCGGCGGCGCGTGGAGGCCCCAGGCCAGTCCATGGGGGATGACCAGCGTTTCGAACCCCCACTGTCGAAGCTTGTCAAAGAGGACAGACGGGCGCGGCGCGTTCTCCATGCATTCAGTGGGGAGCTCGCGCACGTCGGTTCCGGTCTCGCACTCCGGCGTCTCCGCCAAGTGTTGGAGCAACCAGAGGAAGTCCGCGTAGGCGCCGCCCGCGATCGGGGCCAGCAACGCCTGGGCGCCGCGCAGCAGCAGCCGCGGCGGTGAACGGTCCAGTGTGCCATAGGGCAGGGAGTTGATCGGCCGGGCCGGTACCCGGTCGTCGGCCAGGTCCGGAAAGATCACGTTCTTGTGGCCGAAGTGGTCTTCGGGCGTGAAGCCGGCCTGGGTCCACTCCCAGCCGATATAGGACACCACGTCGGGATTTGCGCTGTCGCCAGCCCGTTCGTTGCACTCGCGCGTGCTCTGCTTGAGGCGTTCCCAACGGTCGGGCGTGATCCCTTCCGCATGGTCGGTGATCGAGAAGAAGTCGAGCTGCGAGCAGTGGCGCGCGTAGTCGCAGGCGTCGGCCGGCGGGTGCGCACCCTCGCCCCCGAAGATCGGGAGAGAAAAGATGAAGGCGTCGATCGAGTAGGTCGTGTGGACGTGGAGGTCGCCGAAGAGGATTCTGCGCTCACCTTCCGAATCCACTGAATAGACGCTTGCCGGATCCTCGACCACTGGGCGAGCGCTGCCCTCGATCACGCCCACGGGCTCGTCTTTCCCCCCGCAGGCCAGGAGCAGCAGCGCAGCGACTCCCCCAAGCCCGCGTCGGGCCATCAGCCCTTCAGTTCCACGACGTTTCCGTCCGGGTCCCGGATGTACATGGACGGACCCATGCCGCCGGCGCCGTAACGCTCGGACACGTCGCCGGGTTCGATGCCGTGTCGCTCGAGATGGGTGCGGATCGCATCGGCATCGAACGAGGCAAGGCGCAGCGCGAAGTGGTCTACGTTGCGGGCTTCCGCGCCGGGGCCCGCCCCTCCGGCGCGGCCCAGCGGCGAGTCGACAGGGACGAGATCGATCAGCTGGGCTCCGGCGCGCAGCTGGATCAGGCCGATCTCGTCGATTCGCCGCTCTTCCGCGCAGCCCAGCGCATCGCGATAGAACCGAAGCGCAAGTTCCAGGTCGGCCACGCGCAAGACGATGTGATCGAGTCCTTCGATTGTGATCGCACTCATACCCGCCTCACTTCATGCGCCAGTCACTTCAAGCGCACCTCGAAGCTTCCACGGTAGACGAGCTGATGGGGGCGTGCGAACTGAATGGAAATGAACGCCGGACCCCCCTTTCGGTCCACGTGCTTCATGATCCGAACGTCTCCCATCGGAAGATGCGTCACCGCGTCGAGCAGGGCAGACCCGATCGGAAACACTTCGTAACCCCGCTCCTGGATCAGGTAGACGTGGTCGGGCGTACCCTCAATCGTGAAGGGGCGGCCCCGATTGGCATGAATCTTCCAGACGGGCTCTTCGAGTGACAGGTCGGGACGCAGGAAGAGCAGAGGTGCGTGAAAGCCCCAGTCGAGACTCACGACCGTCGCATCGTTCGGAACGGTCTGGACCCATTCCTCGAGGGCGCCCGACCAACGGCCGCGCCCGCCGCTCTCGGCCAGTGTCTCCAGGATACGCGTGTCGATCCACACGTTTCCGAGCACGATGGCGGCCGTAGCCGCCGTTGCGAGTCCGCGTCCGATCCATGCGGATCCGGGTCGCGCCGTCCACAACCGGACGAGAAACAGCGCGACTACGAGATGGGGGAACGGGTAGACGTTCATGGTGTGATGGATGCGCGCGGCGCGCGGCATCAGCAGCAGGATTGCGGCGATCCCGAGCGTCGAAATCCATGCGAAGGCCTGGGCTCGCCACGGTCGTCCATCTCGTGCATCGCGCCAGAGCCAGAGGCCGAGTCCGACGACGCTCACGGCAAAGAGCCAGAGGAACGGGCCCGACGCAGCGCCGTGAACGTCGGCCAGCCCGTCGAATCTTCCGCCCGAGAGCATCAGCCGATGGAAGTAGGACCCGTCGAGCATGTGGGTCCAGGTGGCGATCTTCTCGCTGATGGCATCGCTACGAGTCTGCTGGCTTCGCAGCATGGCCTGGGTGGCGGACAGGATCCCGGTGACGGCGATCAACATCGGAGCCGCGCCGATCGCGAAGCCCGTCGTGACGGCGCCCAGCGACGCGGTGCGTCCGCGTAATTCGCCCCAGAAGACGCGCGGCACGGTCAGCACGAGTGCGATCCCGGCGCCGGCCAGGAAGCCGACAAAGTCGATCTTGTTGTAGAGACCCAGCCCCATCAGGAGTCCGCCGACGGCCAGACGTCCGACCGAGCGGCGTTCCCAGCCCGCGGCAAGCCACAACAGCCCCCCGCCGCGACACAGCATGGCCAGCGACACCGAGCCCCAGTCGTGGCGGCTCACGAACAGGAAGCTCGGATCGAGGGCGACGAGCACGGCGACCAGGGCGGCGGCGCCCGGCCCATACATGCGCCGAGTCCACAGCGCCAGCAGGCCGAGTCCGACGCAGCTCCAGGCCAGAGTGACGAGGCGGAGCGTCTCACGGCTGGTTCCGAAGACGGCGAAGCTGGGAATCAGCAGCTGGCTCTTGAGCGCGCCCATGTAGGGCTGGGTCAACACTGGAAACCAGCCCCCGAAGAGCCAGGTGTTTTGCGCCCCCGGGATCGAGAGCGGCTCGCCGCCCTCGCGCAGGAATTCCGAGGCCGGCGTTGCCTGGATCACCTCGTCGTAGTAGAGGCCGGGCGCGTCGAGCTGTCGGCCAGCCAGCGCAAACACGGCCACGCAGAGGACGGCGAGCAGTCCGCTGAGGGCGGCGTTCTCCCGGGTCATACTGCCTCTGCCGCCCGGTCGAAGGGCCGGGACGCCGTCGGGCGGCAGCCTGCAGCCCTTGACCTTTGGAGGCCCGCAGCGCACGATGCGCCGCGCGATTCCGCCAGCGAGGTGCGTTTCTGTCCACTCAAGATGCGTATGAGTACCCGGTGCGTGCGATCGGCTCCGGTCGTTCGGGCGATGGGGACACGCTTGCCGCGCAGAATGCTTCTCCCTGTCCAATCTGTGGTGCCCGGGAGGCAAGGCCGCGCTTCGAGGTGGTCGGTCTCGTCCCCAAGCTGATCGATTGCACCGACTGCGGCGTGGGTCGCCTGGATCCCATGCCGACGCCGGAAGAAGTCCGGGGCTTCTACCCGGACGAATACTACGGCGAGCCCGGTACGAAATTCCAGCCCTTCATCGAGCGCCTGGTTCGCTTTGTCGGCGAGCGTCATATTTCGTTTCTGTCCCGCTCGCTTTCGCCGGGCGCCCGGGTGCTCGACGTCGGTTGTGGGCGAGGGGTGATCCTCAGAGCCTTGGCGGACCGGGGCTTCGAGGTTCACGGGGTGGAGATCAGCGTCGAGGCCACCCGCGGTGCCGACCCGCGTGCAGAAATCCGAATCTCGCCGCGCCTCGTCGATGCGGGTTACGAATCCGGCTGCTTCGGGGAAGTGGTGATCTGGCACGTGCTCGAACATCTCGAAGATCCGAAGGGCGTCGTCCAGGAGATCCATCGGATCCTGAGCCCGGGCGGCCAGTTGATCGTGGCCGTGCCCAACTACTCGAGCGCCCAGGCGCGCTGGAGTGGTCCCGCCTGGTTTCACCTGGACCTTCCCCGACATCTCTACCAGTTTCCGCTCGAGGCATTGAAGCGGCTGCTGCAGGAAACGGGCTTCGAGATCGTGTCGGAGCACCATTTCTCCCTGCGGCAGAATCCGTTCGGTTGGATCCAGAGCGCACTCAACCGCAGTCAGAGTCTGCCTCGCAACGGCCTCTACAATCTCCTGCACCGTCGCAGCGGCGAGGCGTCGGCCCCCTTCGATCTCTGGACGCGCTTGAAGCTCTGGTTCTGGCTCGTGGTGGGCGCTCCGCTGGCCGTGGTGGTGACCGTGTTCGAAACACTGGCGCGAAGTGGCGCCACCGTGCATGTGGTGGCCCGGAAGAAGGGCTGACGGCCGCGGCTGGCTCAGTGTTCGATCCATCTACGCTGTCGTTGGTACTGTTCGGCGCGTCGGTCGATTTGTCGGGCGAGGTCCACCGCACCCGCGGCGTCGGCCTTCGAAGCGGCGCGCTCGGCCGTCGTGACGGCCTCATCGAAGCGTCCCGCTGCGGCGTAGGCAGCCGCGAGGGTGTCGAGCACCGACGGGTCATCGCGCGTGAGACGCGATGCACGTTCGGCGTGAACCACCGCGTCGGCGCCATCGCGAACCTTCGGGTCCGGCGACGTCGCCAGCAGCCAGGCGAGGTTGTTGGCCACCACGCGATCCCTCGGCTCGATCCGCGCCGACTCGCGCCACTCGCTGGCGGCAGAGATGGTGTCGCCCCGGGCGAGCAGGGCGACACCCAGATAGGCGTGGGCGATGGAGTTCGACTCGGTCACGCTCAGCGCGTGGCGCATCACGCTCTCGGTGTCTCGCCAGGAGCGGAGCTGCACCGATGTAGCGCATCCCAATGCGCCGATGACGATCGAGCCCGCAGTGGCGAGCATCACCGAGCCTGCACGGCCCTCCCGAAGCCAGCGCGACGCGAGGCCGGGAACACCCCACGCCACCGCGATCGCCAGGCCGATCAAGGGGAGGTACGTGTAGCGATCGGCGCGCGCCTGGGCACCGACCTGCACCAAGCCGATCACGGGAAGCAGCATGCCGAGAAACCACAGCCAGCCGATGGTCACGGCTGGAGCCCGTCGGAAGAGCGCCACACTCCCGATGCTGCAGCCGACGACGAAGATCAACGCGCCTGCCACTTGGAGCGCGGGGATGCCGCCTTCGGGATGCGGGTAGAAGATCGCAAGCCCGGCCGGCCAGAAGGCGTCGCGCGTGTAGTCCAGAACGGCGAGCAGGGCGTTGGCGACGCGCTCGGAGATGGGCAATGCCGCGAGATCGGTGACGGCCCCGCCGGATTGCTGGGCCAGGAGCGTGACGACGCTCACGACGATCGCGAGACCGAACAGGGGCCACTTCTCGAGGACGGCTCGGCGCCACGCTGCGCGATCCCCGCGTCCCGCTTTGCCCTCGGACTGCAGTCTTCCCAGGGGCCAGGCGTCGAGCAGCAGCAGCACGAACGGAAGTGTCACCAGCATGGGTTTTGCCATCAGGCCGAGCCCCATGGCGAGGGTGGTGCCAATCCTGCAGGCCGGGCGGCTCGCGCGGGGCGATGCGTGGATCCACAGGGCCAACACGAAGAACAGGCCGCTCAGCGTGTCCTTGCGGGCTGACGCCCAGGCCACCGATTCGACGTGGAGGGGATGCACGGCGAAGACCGCCGAGACGAAGGCGCTCTTCCCCGGCGCCCCCGTCATGCGGACCAGCGCGGCGAACAGGAGCAACGTCGTCAGGGCGTGCAATCCGAGGTCCTGGGTGTGGAAGGCGCCCGGCTCGACGCCGTGCAGCTCGCTGTCGAGCATCCAACTGAGCCGCGTCAGCGGATACCAGTTCGATCCGTGGAAGCTGGTGAAGGCCCACACGATGCCGTCGGCGTTCAGCCCCGCTTGGACGTGAGGGTTGGCCGTGATCAAGATGTCGTCGTCGTAGGCGATGAAATCGTGGGAACGCACCGGCCAGAAGACGACGATCACCAGCAGGGCCAATCCGACGGCGATTCCGATCGTTGTGATACGGGGGTTCATGGCCAGCTGTGCATCCAATCGGGCATCAGCCCGGGTGTTTCGACGAGCCGCCGGCCCTCACGGTCGATGACGACGAGTTCGATCTGGGCGAGACCCGTCGAGTCGTGGCGTGACGGAGGTGACCCGGGCGTCGTTGTGGTCGACACGACCAACCGATCGCCGTCTGGCGACCAGCGTGGGGCGAAAGCGCTGCGACCCTCGAGTACGATCTGTCGCAGCTCGGTGCCGTCGAGGCGGCCGATGTAAAGCTGGGGACGCCCGCCGCGATCCGAGATGAAGGCGATCTCGTCCCGGGTCGGCGACGGACGCGCCGAGTGATCGTCGGCAGCCGGATCCTCGTAGAGGATCCGCAGATCCTGACCGTCTACGCCGGTCACGACGATCTCGCCCGCGCCGGTGCGTGACGGACGGCGCGTGAAGATGACGCGCGTTCCGCTGCGGTCGAAGTGAGGCTTCATGTCGAACGCGTCGCTTTCTTCCAGCAGCGGCGTCGGAATCTCATTGCGTTCGAGCAGCCACAGTCGGGACCCGATTCCCTCGTCCGTGCGCCGTTGGCTCACCAGCCGGTCGCCATCGGGCGAGAAGTCCGGCCGCAGGTAGAAGTCCTTCGGGCCCGTGCGCGCCAGGATCCGGCGCTCGACCTGAGCCATCTCGACGATTCCCAGCCCCGCAGCCGGCCGCCCTCCCCGGAAGGCGTAGACCAGCCGTTGACCATCTGGAGACCAGACGGGCCAGCGCTCGACACGTCCGGGCGTCCGAGTCAGCGGGATTTCGCCGAGCTCGGGTGACCATGAGACGAGATCACTGCTACCGGCCTCGGGCTCGACCTGGAAGACGAGCCGCTGGGAGGTCCGGGACCAATAGGGCCAGCTCTCATTGCGGTCCGGTGTCGACAACAGGGGGCGCGTCTGGCCGTCGGCGATCCGGACTCTCCAGAGGTCCGGTTGGCCGTCCACGATCTTCACGTAGACGAGGCCCTCGGAGGCGGATGCGCGGCTCTCGTCGGCTTCCACCTCGCCGCCGGAACCGCAGGCCAGAGCCAGCACGACAGCGAGGATTCCCCAGGGGGTTGGGTAGACTCGCGAGCGATGTCCGAGGAGGCGGTCGGGGGAGACAGCGGAGTGATGGCGCTGATCCAGCGACCGGTTCCGGCGCTGCTCCTGCTGTTCGTCGTCTTCGCAGTGCTGGGCCTCGCGATCCATCGCGCCGCCCTCGACGGCGCGTTCGTCTCCGATGACTTCGGGTATCTGAATCATCCCTACACCGCTGATCTGCGTCCCGGGACGCTGCTGGCGATCTTCGATCCCACGGGTCCGGCCCGACTCTATGCCGCGAACTATGCCCCGATCCACCTGCTTCTCACGGCCATCGAGAAGCAGATCTTTGCGAACGATCCGTTCGGATACCACCTGGTGAACGTGCTGCTTCACGCGGCCAACGGTGCACTGCTAGTGGCCCTGTTCGTGGCGACCGGCATTCCCCGGGCGGCGGCCCTGCTCGGGGGGGTCGTCTTCCTGGTCCACCCGGCCAACGTGGAGGCTGTGGCCTGGGTCTCGCAGCTCAAGACCGACGCGGCGCTGACCTTCTCACTGGCCGCCCTGCTGGCGTTTCGGAGCAGACCCGGCCTGTCCACGGTCTTGTTCGCACTGGGGCTGTTGACCAAGGCGTCGGCCGCCTTCGCCCTCCCCACAGCGGCCGTGCTGGCCTGGACCTGGCGGGACAAAGCGGATTCACATCTCCTTCGCTGGCTTTGTGTCTGGGCAGCGATCTTCGTGCTCTACGCGATCCCCCAGTTCACGTCCTTTGGCCACCTGGGTGAGGTCGAGGTCGCGGCCTTCGAGGATCCGCTGGTCCAGCTGCGCACGATCGCCGCGGTCGGCATGCGCTACCTGGTGATGGCGGTGTCGGGTTACGGGGTCTCGGCCTTTCAGCAGCCCGAGCCGTCCCTGTCCTGGCTCGATCCCTGGTGGCTCGTGGCGCTGCCCACCGGAGCGCTGCTGCTGTGGCGCGTGATTGTGACGCTGCGCCGCGGCAGTCCCGAAGCCGCCTGGTGGGTGGCCGCGGCCGTTTCCTTCGCGCCGGTTTCACAGCTGCTGCCGTTCCTCTATCCCGTGGCCGACCGCTACCTCTACTTCATCCTGCCCGGACTGCTCGGCGGTGTCTTGTTCCTCTGGGAGCGGCTGCGCCCACGGCTGCCGGATGCAGCGCCCAGGCTGGCCACCTGGCTCGTGTTGGCCGGCTGTCTCTTGTTCGCCTGGCAAGGGGCCGCCCGCGCGGCGCTGTGGCAGGGCGAGATGCGGCTGATGCTGGATGCGGCGGCTCATTATCCGCGAGGCGGTATGGCTGCGTTTCTGGAAGCCCGCAGTGCCGCCCAGCAGGGCGATGTCGACACGGCGGTTGATCGGTTGCGCTGGGCGGCCGACCACGGCATCGACCGTTTCCTGGTCTACAGCGGCGATCCGGGCCTGGCTCCGATCCGGAACACGCCCGAGTTCCGGGCGTTCGTCCACGAGCTGGCGGGTCGCTGGATCGAGCAAGCCCGCCACCGCGGGCACGGCACCCAGCCCGAACTCCGCATGGTGGCACTCGCCCACCTGCAACGCGGTGAGCTCGAGGCTGCGGAGCGCGTGTTCGAGCAGGCATTGGCGGTCGGTGGTCCGATGGAGCCGCTGGTGCGCGCCGAGTTCGAGCAGCTGAAGAAGCGCCGACGTGGCGACGAACAGGAGGCGGATCATCGCACGCCGTGACCCGAAAGCTGCGCCGCACCGCGGCGATTCTGCTGCGACGGCCATCACGCCGGCGATGTGGGGGATTCTGCTTAGCCTCTTCATCGGTGCGGCTCTGGTCGTCTACCGACCCGCCCTCCAAGGTCCCTTCGTCTCCGACGACTTCCACTATGTCCAGTACAACAGCTACATCCACGAGCTCTCCGGCGAGAACCTGTGGGTCCTGCTCGATCCGACCGGCCCCGCGACGATCGCCATCGTCAACTATTCGCCGGTCCAGCTGATCGTTCACGCACTGGCGTGGCAGGTCTTCGGCGCCGACACGGGCGGCCACCACGTCGTCAACGTCGTGCTTCACGCGACCGCTTCGCTGCTCCTGGCGGCCCTGCTCCTCTCATGCGGTATTCCCCAGCTGGCGGCGCTCGCCAGCGGCGTTCTCTTTCTCGTACATCCGGCCAACGTCGAAGCCGTCGCCTGGATCTCACAGCTCAAGAGTTCTCTCTGCATGGTCTTCTCGTTGGCCGCGTTGCTGGCTTGGCGGCGTCATCCCGGTTGGGCAAGCGCTCTGTTCGTGCTGGCGCTCTGCACCAAGGCGACGGCCGCCTTTGCGTTGCCGGTGGCACTGCTGCTCGACTGGACCCGGAAGGATCGCGTGCGCTGGCGCTGGCTGGTGCTGTGGGCTGCGGTCTTTGCCCTCTACTCCGTGGCTGAGTTCTCCACCCACCAGCGCTCGGGCGCGGCCGTGGCGACACTGCACGACACGCCGCTGGTGCTGATGCGGACCATGGCGGCGTTGTCGCTCCGCTACGGGGTGATGGCCACCACCTCCTGGGGCGTGTCGGCCTTCCAGGAGCCGGATCCGGCCGTGTCGTGGCTCGATCCGTGGTGGCTGTGCTCGGTTCCGGTGCTGGGGCTGCTTGGCTGGCGGCTATGGATCTGCGCGCGGCGCCGTTCGATCGAGGTCGTCTTCTGGGTGTGGGTCCTGGTGTCGTATGCGCCGGTCTCCCAGATCTTCCCGTTCCTCTATCCAATGGCCGACCGCTACCTCTACTTCATCCTGCCCGGACTGCTGGGCGGCGGATTGCTGATGGGCCAGGAGATGTTGGAGCGTCTTCCCCTGCAAACCGGAGCGCGCACCCGCGTCACCCAGGGGCTGATTGGCGTTGCCATTCTGTTGCTCGTCGGAGGCGGGGTCCGCAGCATGGAACGGGCCCGGATCTGGCGTTCCGGTGGGTTGCTGGTCGCTGACTCCGCCGCGAACTATCCCGACGGCATGGCGGCGAACCTGATGCGGGCCAAGCAGATGGCTCTGGGCGGCGACGTCGAAGCCGCCGTTGCCGCGCTGCGGCGTGCACAGCAGCGCGGCTACAACCGCTTTCAGAGGCTCGAGACCGACGCGGCCTATGCTGCTATGCGGCGCGATCCCCGCTTCCGGGCCGTCTTGTCGGACATGGCCGCGACTTGGATCGAGCGCGGTCGCCACAAGCAATCGCCGACCCAGATGGAGCTGACCTCCATCAGCCACGCCCATCTGATCCGAGGCGAGTACGCCGAGGCCCTGGCGGTGCTGGAGCGCGCGCTCAACGTGGGCGGACGTTACACGAACCAGCTGCGCACCGAGTTGGCGGTGCTGCGGACCGCGATCGAGGCGGGCCACCCGGAGAGCGTACGGCTGGGTGTGCCTGCTAGTGATCTCTTCTGATCGTCCAGCGGAACGTGCAACGATCGACGACCAGCTGCTCGGCCTGCTCGGGATCGACCACGACGCGATGACAGGCATCGGGCAACGCGAAGAACAGGCTGCCAAGGCTCCACACGATGCAGGCCGCCAGGATCGCGGCGGTCCAGCGCGGACGGGTCGCGGCGAAGACGCCGGCTGCCGCAGCCACCGGGAACGCGAGCACGGTGAGGCCCCGCATCAGGTTGAGGGTCGTGCGAGCTCCGAAGGGCGCGAGCCAGACCTCGTTCAGGTAGAAGAACGTGACGACGCCGGCCAGGATTGCGATCTCGCGATGCTCGCGCCAAAGGCGGGGCGCGCCGGCCGCGGCGCAGGCGACGGCAATCGGTCCGGCCAGGACGATGATCGTGTGCGTGTGGTCGAACGACGTCCAGCCTCCGGTCGTGCGAAGGTAGTCGCCCGGGGAGAAGAGCAGCGCCTGGGCGGCATTGCAGCCGGCCATCAGGTGGGAGATGAAAAGGGGGGAAGCCAGCACTGTAGCCACGGCGAGGGCGAGCATGGCGCGGGCATCGCGCCTGACCAGGGCGAGCACACCGCCGCACAGGCCGAAGAACAAGGCCGATGCCGTGTGGATGAAGAAGGTGCCTGCCAGGGCGGCGACCAGCCAACGGTGGCGGTTGGTGAGCAACGCGCCGAGACCGGCGAAGGCCAGTCCATAGCCGGCGGCCTCGACCTTGGGCAAGCACCATGAGAGTGCGAAGGCGTAGGGGGCCCAGGCGAACAGGGAGGCCGAGACGTCGGGAAGATCGGCTGCGCGTTGGAAGAGGCGAAAGCCCCCGATCAGCAGCGCGGCGCTTCCCAGCGTGAAGAGCTTGACCGCCGTGGCTTCGCTCGCCCACGGCAACAGCAGCGCGCCGAACACGTGAAACGCCGGCGCATAGATGTTGTAGAGGCCGGGCTGGGCGTCCATCTGCTGCATCAGCCGGAGGTGGGGAACGAGGTCGGCTCCGCCGTACAGGTCCGTCGATCCGAACAGCAGCACTGCGTGCACGATGAGTGCGGCCGCCGCGCTCCAAGCGAACACACCGCCCGGAATTCGCGGCGGACCGGAGCTAGGAGGAGCTTGCGGATTCCGACTGCTGATGGCGCGCCGCCTCGAGCTGGCGCCGCGCATCCCCCGCCCCGAGGAAGCTTCTCTGGGAAAGGGCGCTCTCGAAGGCGTCAATGGCCTCCGTTGTGCGCCCTAGACCGAGGAGCGCGACACCCCGATGGTAACGAAAGGCGGGATCGACCTCCTCGCGTTCCTGGTTGGAGAGCTTGATGGCGCGTTCGAAGTACCTGAGGGCCGAGTCGTAGCGGCCGGCCTTCAGGTGGACCCAGCCCACGGTGTCAGCCGTGGTTGGCAGGCGACCCGATCCGGCGTGGGCCTTGCGCGCCAGTTGCAGCGCGCGGTCGAGGTCGACCCCGAGCTCGGCGAGGACATAAGCCAGGTCATTCTGGGCGGTCCAGAAGCCGGACACTTCTTGCACCACGATCTCGAGCATCTCGCGCGTGCGTTCGAGGTTGCCTTCGGCCAGGTAGAGCCGCGCCAGCAGGACGCGCGCGCCCGGGTGAAGAACGCCCGACTTTTCGGCCAGTTCGAAAGAAGCCCGGACGTCGTCGAGCTGGCCGTTCTTCGTGTAGATGGTGAACAGGAGATCGACGGCGCCCGGCAGCTTCGGGTTGGCTTCGAAGGCGCGCAGCACGTCGGACTCCGATGCGTCCCAAGCGCCCAGCCGTGCCAGGACCCGAGCGCGCAGCAGCAGCAGGGGCGGGTCGACCAGGCGTGCCGCGGCGAGTTGGTTCAGGCGCTGCACTGCGAGCTGGGCTCGGCCGGCCGCCAGATCCATCTTGGTGAGTGCCTCGACGATCTCGAAATCGTTGGGTGAAGTGAGCAGTACCTGCTGCAGCAATTGATAGGCGCGGGTCGGATCGTTTTCGCCTTCGAGACGCACGAACGCCAGCACGGCCACCCGCGGCGGCGGCTGCTGTTCGAGCATGTTCTCGAAGATGCTGAGCGAATCGTCCCGGCGGTCGGTCTGGTGCAGCGCCGTTGCCAGCAGGGTGCGCTCTCCATCGTCGAGCTTCTGGCCCCGACCGATCAGGATGCGGATCGTCTCGACGGTATTCTGGAACTGTCCGCTGTCGTGGGCAATCCGCGCACGCAGCCGCAGGATGGGGAACGAGATCGACTGGACCGAAATGGAGGCCCGCTCGATGGCGCGAGAGGCCTCGGCCAGCCGACCCTGACGATATTCAGCAAGTGCCAGCAGCCGCAGCAGCTCGGATGTCTGTTCGGTGGCCAGGATGCGATGCAGCCGGTTGGCGGCTTCTTCGGGTCTTCCCTGGGCGAGCGCCAGCCATACCGATGCGATCCGGGTCTCTCGGTCATCGGGGAAGTCATTGATCATTTCGTTGCTGATGGCGACCGCGTCTCCGATCTGTCCGTCGAGGATCCGCGCTCGGATCAGCCAGCCCTGCAGGGCAGCTCCGTCGATTCCGTCGTCGAGCGCGCCTCGGATCACGGCCTCGGCGTCGTCACGTCGCTCCTTTTGCACCAGGAAGCCGGCGTAGGCGAGGTAGGAACGGGCGTCGTCGGGACGGCGCTCGAGCAGCTCGCTGTAGAGCTCCTCGCCGCTGTGTTCCGGCTGGCGGTCGACGAGCCAGCCCAGCGCCCGCCAGGCTTCGTAGTTGTCCTCGTCCACCTCGAGGATCGCCCGCAGCGCCCTGCGTCGCAGCTTGGCGTCGCTTCGCCGCTGTCCGTACTCGTCCATGGCCCAGGCCGCGAGCTTGATCTCCAGCGGCGAGCCGCTGGCCTGGGCCAGCGACAGCGCATCGATGAAGGTTGCCTGGCCTTGCTTCTGGTGTCCGGGCCAAATCGAATAGACGCGGGCCTTCTCGATCCGTGCGCGCGACCAGCCCCCTTTGAGCTTGTCCACGTGGTCGTAGGCGGAAATCGCCAACTTGAACAGGTTGCTTGCCGGGCGCTGGCGACGGTCCTGAGCGCGTCGGATCTTCGCCTTGTACACGGTGCCGAGCTGAATCCAGTTATCGACGTTCTCGGGGTCGAGCTCTACGGCGCGTCGGGCCGCTTGGAGCGCCTTTCTCTGCCTGCCTTCGTGAAGCAGCACGAGGGCCAGCGTCTGCTGGGTCAGATCGTCGTCCGGGTTTGATGCGAGCACCGGGTTCAGCAGATCGCGGGCTCGCTCAGGCTGGCTCGCCGCGACGAGCCGCGCAAGGTAGAGCGCGGCTTCGGTGCGCGAAGGGTCCATCAAATAGGCCTGCTCGATGTAAGGCAGTCCTTCGAAGGGCTGCTGGGCGCGAACCAGTGCCTTGCCGAGCTGCTCGTAGAGTGCGGGGTCGTCCGGGCGCAACTTCAGGGCGTTGCGGAACTCAAGGACGGCTTCGCGGACGTGGCCGGCGTTGAGAAAGGCGTAGCCGGCCTTGGTGTGGTCCTGCAGACGTTTCTCGGAAGCGGTGCAGCCGATCAGCAGACCACCGATCGTGGCGACGAACAGGGCTGCGAGAACGGCCAGCGAGCGCTGGCGAGGCACCGCTCGTTCCTACTTCTCGAGCTCTGCCAGCTCGCGCCGTGCATCGGCGGCCTCGGGGAACGAATCGGCTTCGATCGCGGCCTCGAGCATCTCCTTTGCGCGTTCCTTGTCTCCCAGCTTGCTGAGCGCCATGCCAAGCCGATAGCGGATCGACGGCGATTCCGCGCGGGATGAGACGGCCTCTTCCAGGGCGTCAACAGCCGCCGTCAGCTCTCCCCGCCTGAAGCGCACCCAGCCCAGGGTGTCGAGAAAGTCGGGAGAAGGATCGAGACGCTGGGCCTGCTCGATCAGCTCGAGCGCGTAGTCGAGTTCTTCGGCGCGCTCGGCCAGGATCCAGGCCAGGTCGTTGCGCGCGCCGGCGTGGCCGGGTGAACGGCGCACGACCTCGCGCAGGCGCATCTCAGCGCCGGCGGTGTCGCCCGTGGCCAGCGCCAATTGGGCTGCGGAATAACGGTAGCTGCTCCGCCCTGGAGCGAGCCCGGTGGCCCGGTCGAAGAGCTTCACGGCCTGGGTCAGATCACCCGCCTGGGCGGCCAGCGTCGCCAGGCCAGCCTGGGCCTCAGCCGATTCGGGGTCGAGCTCGACGGCCTTGTCGTAAGCCTTGCGCGCATCGTCCCGACGATCCTGGCGAAGCAGCACGAAGCCCCGCGTGTCGTGGAATGCCGCGTGGTCCGGATGCGCTACCAGCGCCGCATCGATGGCCAGGAGTGCAGCCTTGTTCTGGTCGCCGGCGAGGCGGTGATCGACCAGTGCACGCAGCACCTCGTCATTCGCCGGGTCGGTCAGGTCGAGTCCGCTCTCCTCGATCACCTTCACGGCGGCCGTGGGTCCATCGCTTGCTCGCTCGACGGCGGCGAGTTCGAGGGTGCCCTGGATCTTTCCGCCCTCGAGATCCTGCAGCGCCTTGGCGGTTTTGCGCGCTTCGTCGTATTGCTCGAGTTCGGTCAGGGAGCGGGCGCCCACCATGTAGATATCTTTCAGATTCGCACCGCGCCGCTTCAGGGCGACCCGGCCGAAGCGCATCGACTCCGCGTAGTCGCCGCGCTCGAAGTGGATGCGAGACAGCAGCTCGGCGGCTCTGGTGCCGGACTTGTCGACCCGCACCGCCTCGCGCAGCTCGGAGATCGCACGGTCGGTGTCACCGAGGTCCCGGGCGGCCAGGCCCGCAAGGAAGCGAGCGCCGGCATTGGAAGGCCACGCCCGGATGCCTTGTTCGAAGTTCTTCAGCGCGCCGGCGGAATCGCCGCGCTTCATCAAGATGCGGCCCGTGAGGAGCTTCGCGTAGACGGGCTCTTTGAGGGCCTCGATGATGGCGTCGGCCTCGTCGAGCCGCCCGAGATCGATCAACACATCGGCCTGGGTGAAGCGCAAGAGGTCGCTGCCGCCTCCCGCCAGCTCGATCACCTGTTGGATCGCCTCCAGTGCCTTTTCCGGCTCGCCCTGGATGCGGTGGAAGGTGGCAAGCATGTTCCAGGCGGCGGCAGAGTCGAAGCTCTCGGCCGCTTCTAGCAGCACCCTCTCGGCGCCGTCGGGGTCACCCGCGTTGCGCAACCGAGTCGCCAGAGCCTGTCGCAGCGAGAGGTTCTCGGGCGCGGCCTCGATCGCGGCGCGAATCGTCTCGGTGGCCTTCTCGGGCTTCTGGATCCTGTCGTAGAAGCTCATGGCCTGGCTGGCGACGAAGCCATTGGTCGGGAAGCGCTCGACGCAGTCGTCGTAGAGTTCTTCCGCGCGCTCCATGTCCTTGAGGGTGTCCTTCGCGAACATGGCCGGCGCGATGCAGCCGCGCGGCGCCAGAGCCGGGTCGCCGGATTCGAGGGCAAGCGTCTTGAGGTCGTGATGGGCCTTCTCGGCTTCCTCGACCCGACCCAGCTCTTCGAGCAGTGTCGCATGAAGCGTGCGGACCGTGAAGTCGTCGGGCACTTCTTCGATCAGACGCTCGGTATCTTCAAGGGCTTCTTCGAGTCGGTGGGCGCCGAGGTTTCCCTTGGCGCGCATGGTCAGGGCCATCCGGTTGTCGGGCTGAACCTCGAGGACCCGATCGGCCGAACGCACGCTGGCCTCGAAGTTCTGGCTGGCGAAGTGCGACGACGCCAACAGGAGGTTGGCCGGAACCAGGTACGCTTCGGACTCGGCCGCTTTCTCGAGCGCCCAGACGGCCCGGCTGGGTTCGCCGATCTGGACCAGGGCGACGCCGAGTCGGTAGGTGGCCTCCGAATTGTCGGGGGACATTGCCAGAATCTCGCGCAGGTCGTCGATGGAGACCGAGAATTGCCCCACGTCCTGAAGCGCGCGAACCTCAGCCATGCGCGCTTCGATATCGCCGCCACAGCCCACGGCCAGGAGCGCCAGAATTCCCACCAGGAGTGTCGCGCCCGTGGTTCTCGCGAAGCGACGATGTAGCGTGTCTGGTGTTCGGACACGGGGGCCGGTCCGAAGGTGCGGGCGAGTGAAAAGCGTGACTTCGGACATCAGGCGCAGGGTCCTCCAGAAAAACGAGAGGCCGAGTATACGCGCAGGAACAGGCGCGTCGATGCTCGTTTATCCCATCTCCCTAGACATCGATGCGGACCGACTTGAGCCGCAGACATCTGCGGCGCGCAGCTCGGTGACGCATCTTGCCGTCCCTCCGGCACTTGTGATTCTGGCTCTTGTGATCGGGCTGGGCTGTGGCGCCGACCGGCCTCCCTCCGCGAGCCCCGATCCGGACGCCGAGATCTCATCGGAGCGGCCGGATCGCGTGGTGCTGATCACCATCGACACGCTGAGGGCAGACCGCCTCGGCAGCTATGGGGCGCCCGACGCACATACCCCCCATCTGGACACCATCGCCGCGCGGGGAGTTCGCTTCGAAGTGGCGATTTCTCCCGCCCCGCTGACACTTCCCGCCCACACCACCCTGATGACGGGGCTCGATCCACCCGCTCACGGGGTGAGGCACAACGCCATCCAAAGACTCGGCAAGCAGGTGCCCACCCTGGCGGAGGGCATGCAGGAGGCTGGCTACGCCACGGCGGCCGTGGTCGGCGCTTTGGTGCTGGAGCGCCGCTTCGGGCTCGATCGGGGCTTCGACCACTACGACGATCGCACTTCTGGACGGATCTCAGGGGGAACCGGCTACGCAGAACGGACCGCGACCCAAGTGGTCGACGCAGCCCTTGCCTGGATCCAGAACTCGCCCGATCGCTTCTTCCTCTGGGTCCACTTCTATGACCCCCATGCCGATTACGAGCCTCCGCCGGGGTTTGCGGCGGCGTTCCCGCGCCGTCCCTACATGGCAGAGATCGCCTTCGTCGATGCCGAGGTGGGTCGGCTGTTGGAAGGCATCCGCGCTCGCTTTGGAGACGATGGGTTGCTGCTGGTCGCGACCAGCGACCACGGCGAGAGCCTGGGAGAGCACGACGAGGCGACCCACTCGTACACGATCTACGAAGCGACCCAGCGGATCCCGTTGCTGATCCAGGGACCCGGTTGGCCGGCAGGCCGAACGATCTCGACCCCGGTGGGACTGGTGGACCTGGCACCGACCCTGCTGGCCGCAGTCGGCGCAGCGCCCCTGCCCGAGGTTCGTGGACTCGATCTTCGGGCGCTCGTGGACCAGGACGAGCCCGTCGAACGCAGCCTCTACATGGAGACGCTGGCGACGCGCTTCGACTATGGATGGAGTCCACTGCTCGGTGTGCGTGTCGGCACCCACAAGTACATCCGCGCACCGCGTCCCGAGCTGTTCGATCTGGAGGCCGATCCGAAGGAGCTGCGGAATCGGGCCGAAGAGGATCCCGAGGCTGTGGCGAAGCTCGATCGGCTGCTCGAAGCGCACTTGGCAGTTCGGCGTCACGCCGCCGGTGGTGTCGAGCTCGACGCCGAGGAGCGCGAGTGGCTGCGCGATCTCGGCTACGTGGTGCCCGATGCGTCGGCGTCCGACCCATTCGAGGGGGTCGATGCCCTCGAGCAGATCGGGGGGGCGGATCCCAAGGACCGGATGGCCGTGATCCGCGAAGTTTCTCTGGCCCAGGCCGATCTGGAGAATGGCCGCCCGGCCGAAGCGCTCGCCCGTCTCGAAGCTCTCCCGGAAGAGGGTGCCGCGATCGCCATGCAGCGCGCATCGGCGGCGCTCAAGGCCGGCCTTTCCGAACGGGCCGAGGCGTACGCGAAGAGCGTTCTGCTTTCTGAGCCCGAGCGCACAGACGCGCGACTCCTGCTGGTCCGCGCGCTCGAAGCCCAGGGTCGCGTCGAAGCGGCCGAGCGGGTCTTCGCCGACTGGCCGGTCGATTCTGCGCCCGCGTCGTGGGTCGTGGTCCGCGCCGCCACCGCCGAGATCGCCCAGGGCCGCAAGCCGGCCGCTCTCGAGCGCCTTCTCTACGCGCGGCGACGGGATCCGGAGGACACGCAGCTGGCGCGGCTCGCCGCGAACCTGCTCGATGACGCGGACCGCATGGACGAAGCCCTCGCTGCGCGCGAGATGGTATTGAGGTCGATGCCCGGTTCCGTCGCGGCGCGCAACGACGTGGCATGGACACTCTTCGTTCTCGGTCGTGATTTGGACCGTGCGCTCGAGCTCGCCGAGTCGGCCGTGGCCGACGCGGGCGACGAGCCGGCGCTGCTCGATACCCTTGCCAGCGTGCGCTGGGCAAAGGGCGACGCCCGGGGTGCACTCGATGCCGTTGAGCGCGGTCTCGAGCATGCGTCCAGTCGCACGCGCGCGCACCTGCTCGAGTTGCGTGTCGAGCTGCGCGCCGGGCTTCGAGAACGAGCATCGGGCCGGGTCCCGCTGTGATCGTCGACGCTGGAGGAAGAACGGGCACGATTGCCGGCTACTCTTCCGGGTGTGGGTGCCGTCCACGGTGACCCCGACTCGAATGCGCCGTCATCCGACCGCCCCGATCCGCGAGGTCAGGCGCGTTCAAAACGCAAGGTCAGGCGCGTTCAAAACGCAAAGTCAGGCGCGT
>Ga0209988_10000217_pt1 | contig 33206 bp, 25 predicted proteins | sample N075metaG_FD_183115 | JGI IMG/M metagenome (GOLD analysis project Ga0209988, IMG submission 183115) | Deep subsurface microbial communities from Kermadec Trench to uncover new lineages of life (NeLLi) - N075 metaG (SPAdes) (version 2) | ecosystem: Environmental > Aquatic > Marine > Ocean trench... | reverse complement strand
TAAATACTTTTTAAAATTAACTTAATTAATTTTTGTAGATGAATGATTGTTAAAAAGTTTGCTGTTTGCAATCATCATTGCGTCAAATCCCCCTTCAATAAATTCATTAATTAGAAAATTTGATTTTTTATTTATTTCAGATAAAAGATCATTCTCGTCATCACTAAAATCAGTTAATACATAAGATGAAAGTTGTCCATCAGTAAAATCATTTCCTACTCCAATCCGTAATCTTGGAAACTTATTAGAATTAAAATGATAAATAATTGAAGCAAGACCATTGTGACCGCCATCTCCACCACCAAGCCTCAGTCTCAATTTTCCTAAATGCAGATTAACATCATCGCAAACAACCAGAAAATCATTTAATTGAATACTATATTTTTCAGTAAACTGATGCGCGGCGATACCAGAATTATTTACAAAAGTTGTTGGTTTGATAAGACAAAAAGAATCTTGTTTTCCCTTTCCACATGCAATATAATATTCTCCGCTGCCGGGTTTATATTTTACCGATTTTTTTTCGGCAAAAGAATTTAAGATTAAATAACCAGCGTTGTGCCTGTTTTGCTGGTAACGTATTCCCGGATTTCCTATACCCAATATTCCGCGCACTTGGTTTAAGAATTAGTCTTTTTTCTCGTCTTCAGTTTCTTTGCCCTTACTAATAACTTCGGGCTCAGTACTTTCTTCTTCTTCAGTAATCTCTTCACCTTCTTCAACTGCAACTTCCGCTTCAACTTTTGGATGATTAACAGAAATTACAATTGATTCCGGGACACTAAGAATAGTAATATTATCATAAGATAAATCACTAACATGAATAGAATTACCAAGAGCAAGGTCTGAAATATCAATATCTAAATACTGAGGAATATTTTTTGGAAGACATTCAACTTCAATTTTATAAAGGCTTTGCTGCAATATTCCACCATCTATAATACCGATTGCATTACCAATTAACTGTATAGGAATTTCCAATTGGATTTTTTCACCTCTTGTAATTCCCATCAGATCAAAATGCACTACTTTATCGCTAACAGGATCAAACTGAACATTTTTAATAAAACACTCATATTCATTGTGATCCTTTAATTTAAGTGAAATTAAGTTTGTCTTCGATGTGAACACCAATGGGTGAATTGACTGGCGGGATACATCAATAGATATAGGCTTTACACGTTTAGCATAAAAAGTACCAAGCACTCTGCCTTGGTTTCTTAAACTATTTCTAGTTTGTTTATTTGTGTTTTTTCTTTCGTTTGCTTCTAAAATTACATTTTTCATTTTTTCTCCGGGTATATATTATCCTTTATCAATATTAAAAAGTGAACTAATAGACTCATTATTAAACGTTCTGCGTATTGCTTCTGCAAACAGACCGGCAGCAGAAACAATTGTTATTTTTTTTGATTGAGTCTTATTGTTAAAATCAATTGTATCGGTTACAAATAATTTATTCAGTTCCGAATTTTCTACTCTTTCAATTGCTTCACCCGATAGTAACGGATGAGTCACTGCGCCAAATATATTTTTTGCACCTTTTTCCTTCAAAGCATTTACAGCTCCAACAAATGTTCCTGCTGTGTCAATTAAATCATCAACTATCAAAACATTTTTATCTTCAACATCTCCAATAATATTTACAACTTCAGTAATGTTTTGCTTCGGGCGTCGTTTATCAATCACAACCAAACTGCAATTAAGAAGTTTGGCATAGGATCTTGCCAATTTAATGCCGCCCACATCTGGCGATACAATAACAAGATCCTCTTTAAAATTATCAAATTTACCACGAAAAACTGAAGAACCATATAAATGATCAAAAGGAATATCAAAAAACCCTTGAATTTGTGCTGCATGCAAATCCATTGTCATCACTCTGTCAGCACCTGAAACTGTAATTAAGTTTGCAAGTAATTTTGCTGTAATTGCAACCCTTGGTTGATCTTTTCTATCCTGCCGTGCATAACCAAAATATGGAATTACCGCTGTTATTCTTTTAGCAGATGCTCTTTTCGCAGCATCTATCATTATCAGTAATTCCATAATATTATCTGCCGGCGGGTTTATGGATTGAATAATAAAAACTTCTAAACCACGAATGTTTTCAAGATATTTAACCCAAATTTCACCGTCACTAAACCTATTTAATTCGATAGCTCCTAAATTTTTGCCAACACTTCTTGCTATCCTTTTCGACAGAGGCACGTTCGCACTTCCTGAGAAAATCATGTAATCGTTGGCGGGCATTATGCTATCTAATTGTACTATTTATATTTAAAAAATAGAAGTTAAATATAATAAAAAGGTAAAGTGTTTTCAACAAAAACGATAAAGAACTAATAGGTTTTAATTCTTTTTTTTTCTGAAAAGGAAGAATATTACCAGCGTTAATACTGTTCCTGTCAACATATATATCCAGTCAGGGGTTTTTTTAAGTTTATGCGGTCTGAACAAAACTGAAATCGTTTTACCACTACCAATATCCGATAAAGTGTAATTCCAGATAAGTGTTCTATTATTCACGCTGTGTGCATTATGAGAGATTATCGAACCGGAAAATGTATATTTATAAATTACATTATATTCACTTGCATCTATTCCAAAACCAGTTGTTATCGGCAGAATGGTCTGACTAAACATTATCTCACCAGACTGTTCCTTCTTAAATGAAAATCTAGAATCTGCGAAAGCTTTTGTCAGATTTAAGGAATCAATATGAATAAATGAAAAATCGACTATTGCATGAGTGGTGCTATCCGTTGAATCAGTATATACGATTATATTATTTATTTCACTATATGCTGAGATAAATTCATTTCTAATTGAATCCGGATTAAATATCCCAATTTTATTAGCAACATTTCTACTATCTTTGTCAGGCAGTTTCATCCAATAATCAATATGCATTTCACCCGAACCGTCAGGATAAAGGATTACTTCCTGAATGTAATTGAGACATCCGGAAAATGACAGTGAGAAAGCACAAAATATTAATATAAATAATAGTTTCATTCTATAAATAAGAAATCTATATTAAATATTTTTTTAATCCAATTATTGGGGAACACATCAAATTTATAGAAAAATTAGTATTTTTTCTTTAATTTTTTATGTTTAATTATAAAGATAAGGAAAGTTATGCCCACATATGATTATAAATGTTTAAGCTGTGCACACAAGTTTGAAGTGTTTCAATCGATGACAGCAGAGTTAGTATCTAATTGCCCGAAATGCAAAGGAAAAGTTAAAAGACTTATTGGAGCCGGTGCAGGACCGATATTTAAAGGGAGCGGATTTTATCAAACCGATTACAAAAACTCATCAACCGGTATTCCTAATAATAACAGTAATAAAACTAAGGAAACTAAGGACGTAAAGGATTCATCTAAAAAGAGTGAAGATAAAACAAAAAAAACCTCGAAGTGAAACTCTGATTTTATAATGATTAAAATAATAAAGACCTGATATATATCATTTATTTCAGGCACTGTTCTTATTTTATGATCATTCCCTTACTAAAAATCTGCCCCCAGAGAGAAATAAAACTTTGGTCTAGAGAATCCATCAATGTTATAGGCCCAGGCAACATCAAACCTTAACAAAAAATAAAGAAAGAAAACCCGGGCACCAACACCTGTGCCCATTAATAGATCATCCGTAACCAGATTACCTGAAATATTTCTTTTAAATAAACTTAATTCCTTGTTTCTATTCCATGCAGTACCAACATCAAGAAATAAAGCTCCTTGAACATTTCTAAGTAATAGGGGAAGACCACCGGTAATAAGATATCGGATTAATGGAAATCTTAATTCAATATTCATTAAAGCATATTTTGTCCCAATTTGTTCGGCATAATCAAAACCTCTAAGTGGTAAAGCCGCAGTTAGAAATGCGAAGTCTGAAGCAGATTCAATGGGAACTTCGGTTGTAGCATAAGTACGGTTTATCCAGTTATTTACTCCTCCAATAAAAAACCGTTGAGGATTATTTCCTTCGGAAAATCCTCCGGAAAATCTAACAGCTAACGAGTGATCAAAAAAGAATCTCAAATACGTTCTGTAATCAAATAAAAACGAAACGAAACTTTTTTCCGGATCAGCAAATCCAGCATTGCCAAATGCCTCAAATCTATAGCGGGTACCTTCAATAGGAGCGGTGTAACCCCAAAGAATGTTATCATGAACAATACTAATTGAAGGAATTACAAATCCTACATTTTCCGGCTCTTCACGAATGTCATCTAAATTCTCACTTTTAATATTTATCCAACTTATACCAAAATCAATCCTGTTAAATCTATCCAACGGATAACTTGCAGTACCAACTAAACCAAAATTCCTGAACCGAAACAAATTTACTGAAGCTCTACCCGAAGGGTTAACTCTCAAAAGCCTAACAAATCTAGCGGTATGAAATCCTTGAATCCCCCAATTAATTCTTTTCGCAAGATAATAATACGCTAATCCGTAATCGCTGTTTTTAAGATCAATTTGTAAACCTGTAATACCTATTAATCGATGATTACCTAATACATCGCTAAAGCTAATAACTGTTGAACCTATAAAGCCATAAAGTGTGCTGTAGCCGGCATTAGCAAAAATAATATCGGGCCCAAATGTAACCTTGTATTTATTAACCTTGTAGTCACTATTCTCATCCAGGTTATCAGAAGGATTAAAGGCCAAATTAACACTATCTTTGTTCGATCCCGCAGGTTCATCTTCCCCACCAAAAATATAATTGCCATAATCTGCTTGAAGTGAATCTTCGCTAGCAGATGTCGTATCTATAAAATTACCCGTAAAAAAAGGCGAGTCGTTGGTTACGTTCAATTGGTTTTCATCTTTCTTCTTGTCAATTGATTCTTCTGAGATTATTTCTGTTGGTGCAGTAAGATTGAGTAATCCCTTTTTAAATTTAGTAAGTGGTAAAGTGTCAATATCCACTTCTGGTTCAAATGGATTATTTATAAGAAATATATTATAAGATCCTTTATATAGAGAAGTAAACACTAATTTTTTACCATCTTGTGTTGCAGAGAGCTGATATATACCACTTTGTGAATTTGTAACCGGTACAGACTTGATATCTACGATGCTATTTATGTTTTCATCTTCTGAAGTAAATAAAATCCGCTTTTTATAAATGTTATTGATTCCACTCATATCTGAAATGAATAATATTTCTGAATCATCCTCACTAATTACGGGCGAGAATTCATTACTGCCTGGGTAATCAGTTATTTTTTTAATGTTACCGTTAACAACATCAACGGAAAATAAATCTTTCTGATTATAATTATGGTTATAAATTTTAAAATTCTCTGGAACAGATTGCTCGGTTAAGTATCCACCACGATCCGATGCAAAATATATTCTACTGCCACTATGATTCCATTCGGGGTCGCTGTCGCTAAATATATCATTCGTTAAATTTTTAAGTTCTTTAGATTGAAAATCATAAATATAAATATCTGATTGACGAGCTGTTTGACCAACAAAAGCAAGATAGTTGCCATCCCACGACCAGCTTAAACCATTAATGGCATTTAATTTAAGTGAAATTGAATTGTACTCTCCCTCTTCTACATCAATCAGATAAATTAAATCATATCCATGGCTGAGAGCTGAAATAGCAATTTTTTTGCCATCGGGTGACCAGGTTACACCGGGAGTGATGATGTTTAGTTCTTCAAACTCAGGTGAAATATTACCCTCAGCTAACTCTTTTATTATTTCGCCAGTATTAGCATCCATCAGGTATAGGTTAAAAAAGAAATCGCGGTTAGTTATGAAAACAACTTTATCACCTTTTGGTGAGATTGCCGGACCGGTGTTATATGAACCATCGTCTTCTTCCGGGTCTGTTAATCTTTTAGCATATTCATCAGGGTCAAACATTACTTCAATATCTGGCCAATAAGTTCTTTTAATATCTTTCTTCCATCTCTCATTTAATTCTTTTACAGATAAACCAATAGTTTGCTTGAAAGCTTCATTAATATTTCCGGTACCTTTTAGATTATGGATTATTTCGCCAATTTTTTCTTTACCATATTTTTTTGCAATGTAATAAAAAATTGCCTGCCCGCCGCGATAGGCAAAAAATCCGCTTAACTCTTGAATATCAGGGAGGTATTCACCTATAGCTGCATCTCTTATAAACATATCTTCTTCAATGTTCCAGCCAAGCGCCTGATACTCTGCCATTCCTTCGTTAAACCAAAGAGGTAACTGTAAAGTTATTTTATTCGAAATTATATTTTGAAGGGATCCGCCATAATATAAATCATTAATAACAGCATGAGATAGCTCATGGTGAATTAAATGCCGGAGTGCTTTGTAAGAACCGGTAAATTGAACAACGACTCTGTTCTTAAAGAGTTCTGTAAATCCCTGAATACCCTCGCTAAGGTAAGAATCCGTAACATTTGTTTCTTGAAAATCATTCTGAGAATTATAAACAATCAAGGTTATTCTATTATTTATTTCATAATTAAAACTTTCTTGAATTTTTGCTAATGCATCTTCGGCTGCTTGAGCAGTAAATTCCGCCAGCATGTCACCGTCTTTATTATAATAAATATCAAAATGTTTTGTTTGGATATAATACCAATCGAAGGTTTTGTATTGCACTTTATTCTGTCCAAACTGGGCAAAGATGCTGCCCTGCATTATGAAAAGGGTTAGAGTAATATATAATATTTTTTTTGGCATGATTAAATTGCACTTATCCGACTGTTATGAAATCCAATTCAAGTTTATCGACATCAACCCGAATAAGTTTAACAAATAATTTATCTCCTAATCTATAACTTTTATTATTATGCTTACCAATTAAAGAATATTTTTTTTCATTATAAACGTAAAAATCTCCCTCCAAATCTCTTACTCTGATTAATCCATCGGCTAAAATGCTTGATATTTGAATGAAAATACCATAATATGTTACTCCGGATACAACCGCGTGGAATTCCTCGCCAATTTTATTCTTCAAATAATCAACCTGCTTTATTTTTACAGAGCGCCTCTCCGCCTCCACAGCATTACGTTCACAAGTGGATATATGATCGCATATTTTACTCAAATCTTCAAGTGAATAATCTGTTCCGGTATTATTTTTACCATAAGTATAAACTAAACGGTGGACTATTAGATCAGCGTATCTTCGAATGGGCGAAGTGAAATGAGTATAGTATTTAAAACCTAATCCGAAATGACCGATGTTATTATTTGAATAAACTGCTTTCGCCATCGAACGAATAGCCAGTTCATTTATTACTGCATTTTCTTCTAAATCTTTTACTTGCGATATTAAGCGCTGAATTTCTTTTGAATCCTTAAAAGAATCTTTATTAAAAGTGTATCCGAGTGAATTTACAAATCTTGAAAATTCTTCGATCTTTTCCTGATCAGGTTTATCATGAACTCTATAAACAAAAGATTTACTATTTGATTTTTTTTTCTGATATAAATGACGGGCAATAGTTTTATTAGCCAGCAGCATAAATTCTTCTACAAGCATGTTACTTTCTTTAACCTCTTTTCGGATAATTGCTATAGCATTGCCATCTTCATCCAATTCAAATACAACTTCCGGCTTAGAGAATTCGATACTACCCATAGCTATTCTTTTTTGCCTTAGCGTTTTTGCAATATTATTTAATTGAATAACTTCTTTATAGAAATCACCTTTCCCGGTTTCAATAATTTCCTGTACTTCCTCGTATGTAAAACGTCTTTTGCTATTAATTATGGATTTTACAATATCATACTTAACAATTTTTCCATATTTAGAAATTTCAAATATAACCGAGTAAGTAAATCTATCCTCATATGGAACAAGAGAACAAACACCGTTCGAAATCTTTTCCGGCAGCATCGGTATAACTTTTCCAACAAGATAAACGCTATTGCCACGCAACCTTGCCTGATTATCCAGTGCTGAACCTTTAGGTACAAAATGACTAACGTCGGCAATATGTACACCTATATTAAAATTCCCATTATCTAAAATTTTAATAGACAATGCATCGTCATAATCCTTTGCATCTCCCGGATCGATAGTAAAGATGATGTCTTTTCGAAGGTCTAATCTTTTTTTTACTTCTTCATCTGTAATATTAAATTTAATTGCCTCGGTCTCACGCAATACTTTAGCAGGAAAATTAGTTCTTAAATTGTACCGCCTGGCAATTGCAGTCAGTTCAACGTCGGCAGAACCTTCTTTGCCCAACACTTCTAATACCACACCTTCTGGATTAAGCATAGAAGTATCCCACTCTATATTACCTACAATTACTTTATCACCCTCCTTTGCTTCATTTAAATTTGCTTTATCAATGTAAATATCCCGTTGAAGATAAAAATCATCCGGAATGATAAAATAGAACGATTTTGTTTTGCGAAGAGTACCTAATATTTCTTTTCTCTTTCTCTCAATAATATTTATTATTTGCCCCTCAAGATTTTTCCCTTTCGATTTTGCAAATAACACTACCTCAACCGTGTCACCATCAAAAGCAGGTCCGATATTTCTTTGAGATATAAATATATCACCAAAATTTTTTTTCTTAGGTATCACAAAGCCATATCCGTCAGGATGATTCTGTAAAGTTCCCTGAAGCTTGCTGCTATCTGGAAAAAGATTTATTTGAAATCGTTTACCTTTCCTCAGGAGAAAATCTTCTTTGTATAATTTATGTAGAACCGATTTTAATTGAGTGTAATCTTCAGGATCTATCAGATTAAGCCGCTTTGCAATTTCTTTACTTTTAAAGGCTGTTCCGTTGTTCTTCTTAAAAAAATTTTCAATCTTCCTTTTCATTAGAATTCAAATCTATATTTTACACCTACTTCATTTATCATTTCGGTGTATGTTGTGGAATTTTGTACCTGATCTCTTCTTTGAAGTCTTAATACCAGATTTCTTAGTGAGCTAATTGGAGGATACTCGATTTTTATATTTGCCAGGCTAAGATCCTGAAATACCTGAGAAGTTCCCCCTATCTCATATCTAACAGGGCCAGCTTTACCAATAAGACTAAATTTAGTTTGCGATCCAACCTGCTGAACTCGAACACTTCTAATAATGTCTCCAAAATTTTCATTTAAGAAACTTCCTATTAATGAGCCGGCAAATGATGCTGCAGTTGAAGCAGCGACATTTCGATCCTGACTTGAAGCATCATCTGTAAACTTTCCTACAATAATAAACATTATTGCGTCTGATGGTGTTTTTGTTGCATCTAACTGATAATCTGCCAAATTATTATCACGGATATAGACACTAATATTGTTTTCCTCCTGTATGAAACTTCTATTTAACTCATTCAAAGGACCCTCTAACCTGATTCTTATTTCAACTTCTTTTTCAGTATTTGCAGCCTGTGTAGTATCAGAAGATGTGTAATAATTCTGGTATGTAGCTGTTACGTCTAAATACGGATTATCCAGCTCGTTAAAAAATTTCACGGTTCCTGAAGCAGCGAAGGGTTTTATAAATTCTAATTTAGAACCATCCAATAATACAAGCTCTCCGGTTACTACTGTTTTATTATTTACAAAATTGTATTCGAAGTTTCCTCCAATGTACGCCGTAAGATTTTGCTTAAACTCAGGTGAGAGAATAAATACAATTTTTGCTTCGTCTTCAATACCAATTTTTACTTTTAGATTCAGTTTAGTTGGGCTGGATGGCTCGATTTCTTTTTGACGACCAATAAGGTGACTAACAATAATAAGACTGTCTATCAGCGCCTCACCATCATCAGAAATTGTATATTTCTTGTACTCATAAATATATTTATCTGTTGTATTGGAGAATGCAGAGTGGGCAGGTAAAATAGTTATTTCTGCGCCTCTGCCAATAATTAAATCGGCCGTCAGAGTATTTTCATTATTATTTTTTACAAAAGTTAAATTTTCTCCCGTTGTAATTGTTAAATCCCCAAAAATTGTTGGATTAACAGCACGAGTTTCTCTTCCAAGAATTTTTAACTTCCCATGTGCCTGAAAGTTATAATCACCAATATCAAAATTGTTATGAGCAATCTTTCCACTTCCGGAAAGTATGCCACCTCCCTTTGTGTCTTCAAAGTTTTTAAGAAAAAAACTTTCGAAATTTAAAAATTCATTATCTAAATTCACCTTTGCATATGCTTCGTATTTAAGATTATTTTGTAAGGATATAAAAGATAAATTATTTAATGTGGCATCACCTGAAAAATCTAAATCATTCATTTTCCCCGCGATGTTTACTTTTGCAGCCAGGCTGCCATGCAATTCTTTAACAAACGGAATGAGACTGGAAATTGTACGCAGATCGAAATCATTTGCTTCTAAAGTTAAAAAAACATTTGAATCTTTTTTTTCTTTTTCCTTTATCGCTTCCACACCATTTTGTATTGAAAGATCAATGGGTAGTAATCCTTCTATTACTAGTTTTGGTTTTTTTAGATTGAATAACGTATCTAAGAAATTAACCTCAAAACTAAACTCGCCATCATTATAATTTCCGGTGACAAACAAAGTGCCAACCTTCATATTCTTTATTCTGGTACTGTCAATTGAAAAGTTCATATTTAGCATAGGCGATTGTGCCGTTCCTTGCAAGAATCCTGTAAAATTTATACTAGATTCAAACCCGGTTTCTGCCGGCAAATGAAAAATCTGGGTGCTTATATCTTTTCCAGGCATATTATTTATATGTAAAGAAAGTCTTTGATCAGCATTAAGAGAAAAGGAACCGTCTAATTCAATATCACCGGGATAATGAGTTAAGATAAATTTATTAAATCTTAAAGTATCATTATAGTAGTCAATATCAATCTTATCTTTATTCCAAAGGCTAAAATCATTATACTTAACTAATAATGAATCGAGGACTATATTTACAGCATTCCCACCTAGTGCAATATTACCGTTTAAGCTTAGTGCCAGGTAATCTTCTAATCTGCCGCTAAAACGAACTGAGAGATTATTATGATAAATATTTGTATTTAAGTTTATATCATGAAATTTTTCATTAAGAAAAAGTTTATTAGCAGAAAGGTCAATACTCAATTGAATAGCTTCGGGGAACTCAACTGAAAAATCATTTAATATTTCTGCGTTCATTACCATATCCGAAACAAAATAAAGCTCATCCGCTTTTAAATATTTAAAATAATTCACATCCATCGCAACTGAAACACTTAAGGAATCACCATTGCGTTTTATAATTCCGTTAATGTCACCATCAATCTCAAGATCGATGTTACCCAACAATAAGGAAAGTAATTCAAAATCCTTAAACTCTATTGAATAATCAATATCTAACGTTCTTCCTGGCAAATTAAAGGATTGAAGATTTTCATCTAACGAATAGCTATTGGAAGGATTTATTTTATCAATGTTATAATTAATAAAATCCGTTATCATATTTACTTCAGCATCAATCAGCGCTACAATATCTAAAATGGAAAAGTTACCAGTTAAAGTAATATCGGCCAGATTAGAGACAAGATTTATTACTCTGCCCTCTTCATGATCTTTTCTTATATCGATAATAGATTGCAAATTATTTACATTGATTCCACCAATTTTTGTGCTATCAACCGAAATGACTGCAAATAATTCCAGACTGTCAAGATCAAAACTATTTCCTTCAGCAGAGATGTTAATATTTATATTACTTACCAATTGATCACTGGATATTAGTTCTGAAAGATTAATATTATTCAAGGATGCATCCATACTATAAATTGGATCGTCCAGATTCGTAAAATCAATTTGCCCTGTAATTTTTCCAGAAGTAGTATCAGATTTAAAAATAATATCATAGTTAACGTTTGCATCAAAAGCTGCCAGATCAATTTTTAATTTTTGATATTTTTTGTTTTGAATTTCAGACCAATTGGCATTAACCATTAAGTTAGTTCTCATCCTATCAGGTGATGTGCCCTCCCCTTTTAATACAATATTACTATTTAAATTTGTAGAGATATTTATTACCGGAAATAAATCCAGATTTTGTGTATTCATAATAATATCGTATTTCATTTCCTCTGATGCCAAATCAAGCGACAAAAGCACATCAAATTCACCCCGATCCGTAACAACATTCATACCTGCACTAAACTGAAGCGGATTGCCTTTGAAATAAAGTGAGTCGAATCTTAATAACCCGTAATTATCATAAACCGGAAGATCAATTGTTCTTAACAACTTATTAGGATCGGCAGAATGAAATTGTGTGTCTGAAAATTTCAAATCAATTAACATCTTCTCGCCGGCTGTAATATTTTTAATATGACCGCTTAAATTTATTCGGCTATTATTGAAAGCAAGATAAAATTTGTTCAAGTGAAGATCGTTCAGTGTACCTTCTAAACTTATATTCGTATTTATTGTACCCTGAAGTAATTCAATAGCAGGGACAAAGTTAGTTAAATCATCAAATTCAAATCCATCAGCTGTTAAGTCTAAAACAAATGGAGCTTCTTCAATTTTAATTTTTTCAGTGCCCAATAATGGGAATTTATTTACATCAGCATTTAACAATAAATTTGATCTGTCTGTAATAATATGAAATCCATTTATAGTCAGTTTTTCATTTTCAATAGCCAGATACCCGGATAGATTCCTGAGATGAAATCCATTTATATTTGGTTTAGCAGAAAAATTATTAATGTTTAATGTAACCAACTCTGCAGCAATATCGGCAAAGACACTTAACGAAAGATTTACACCAGTTAATCTCAAATCATCAGTATTAATATTATCATAGAACTGCACACTGTTTTTGTTATCATAAGTTTGAAAACTAAGATCAACATTGTTAAGTGAAAAATCTTCAACCTGAAACTTAAATGTAAACTCAGAAGAGGTTGAATCTTCCGTTGTTGGTTCACTCGAAGGTATTACAAGTTTGGAAATATTTAACTTTCCTTTGTTATCCTTTAAAATTGAAATTTTTGCATTTGTTATTTCAAATTCTCTAAGATATATAGTCTTAATTAATAATCTTAGCGGGCTTGTACGCACTTCTATTTTTTCTGCAAAAAGTAAAGTATCCCCTCGCTTAACCAAGGAAGTATTAGTAAGTATAATAGATGTGAATATAGTTCCGTCTAATCTTTCAATAGAAATTTCTCCATTAATTGAACCATTTAGCGTTGTTACTACTTTTTCACGAAGCCAATCACGAAATGTAAAAGTTTGAGAAATGCCAAAAAGAATTAAAAGTGCTACAATCACACCAATACTAAAATAGATAAAAGCGTTAACTATCTTTCTAAATACCGGCTTCTTTATTTTTATTTTTTTTCGAAAGAGCAATTCATTACCTAAACACTAATCTTTATACCGTTCAAGAATTATATCAATAATTTTTGTAGTAGACTGTTCATTTACAAACGTAATTGTTTTAACCTCGCCACCATTTGCAAGTACAATGTCTTTTCCAACAATATCTTCTATATCCCAATCAGCACCTTTTACTAATATATCAGGAATTAGTTTCGCAATAAGTTGTTCGGGAGTATCCTGATCGAAAATCACGACATAGTCAACGTATTCAATATTTGTGAGGATAAACGCACGTTCGGATTCTTTTAGGATGGGTCGCTTTTTACCCTTAATTCTTTGTACTGAATCATCGCTGTTTAAACCAACTATCATAACATCGCCTAATGCTTTGGCTTTTGAAAGATAATCAATATGACCGGCATGAATAATATCGAAACAGCCGTTTGTAAATACAACCTTTTTATTTTGATCCTGAAATTGCGTTCGAATAACTATAATTTCATCTAGAGTTTTGATACCACTCATTTATTTTCTTTTGATATGGTTGAAAATAATTTCTCTTTTTCAATTGGCACTATTCCGACTTCTTCACACACCAGACCTCCGGCGTAATTTGCTAAATAAGAAGCTTCAAGTATATTTGCTCCTGCGGCAAGCGCTAATGTTAAAGTGGAGATTACAGTATCACCGGCTCCTGAAACATCTGCAACATTTCTAGCTTTTGTAGGCATTCGTTTTTCTTCTTTACCCTTCTCGAACACAGCTATTCCTTCTTCACCCAAGGTTAGCAGCAGATATTTCGCTTCTAATTTTTCCAGAAGTTTGCTTCCGGCATAACTTACATCTTTAGAAGAAGTTATTTTAATGCCAAATTTTTCTTCTGCTTCTTTTCGGTTTGGTTTAAATACTGTAACATTTTTATAAGCAAAGAAATTATCAAATTTAGGATCGACTGTAATCAAAACATTTTTCTCATTAGCAATATCAATAATCTTTTTAATTAAATCTTCGCTGAGTACACCCTTATTGTAATCCTGAAGAATTATTGCATCAAGAGTAGAAATTATACTTTCGAAATATCCAAGTAACTGGTTCTGTATATTTACATTCAGATAATCCTTACATTCTTTATCAATCCTCACAACATGCTGACTGCCAGCTATTACACGAGTCTTTGTTGTAGTCGGACGCGAATCATCAGTAATAATACCACTATTATTTATGTTAGATTCTTTTAATAAAGCTTTGAACACAGATCCACTGTTATCATAGCCAATCACTCCGATAGGGAAAGGGATACCGCCGAGTGTGGAAATATTTAGCGCTACATTCGCAGCTCCACCGAACCGAAAAAATTCTTCTTCTACTTCCAAAACTGGAACCGGCGCTTCGGGCGAGACTCTTTTTACATCTCCCCAAAAATATCCGTCCAGCATCATATCGCCTATAACAGCAATTTTTTTTTCGCAAAAATTATGTTTTAATTCATTAATCCGTTTTCCGGATAGTTTTAACATTATTTAACCCGTTGTAAATAAACATAAAACTAAAAATAGTGATAATATAAATGTTGTTAAAGTGTGAATTGCATTACCTAATATATTAACACTAAATAGAAAAGGATATATTAATGAGATTAACTTGCAAATAATAATTGAGTAAATGCAATTTATCTACACAAAGGAATAGTAAGATTTAACCCTGATTGTAGGATTTGTTACTTTCCCATTTTGCAAGCGGGTTAGTAATACGAATTCTTAACAATCCGGCATTGCTGCCAACCCACATATTTTCCCCGTCAAAATGAAATGTTAGGAATGTAGCAGAACTTATTCTTAGTTGATCCAGATTAACCTTAGTAACTTCCAACGTTATGCGATTGAATTAAAAACAGCCTTTACCTTGTTCAAAGTTTTCCTTTTTTTCAAAGGAATATACTCCCGCCCATATAAAATTGCCGGTTTTTTCTAAAGCATATATTCCGTTGTCAGCCAAGCCATCAATCTGGGAGATCCTTTCCCAATCCAGTTGCCTGTCAAAAATGTAAATACCGCCAACATTAAAATCCGGTTCAGAGGCAGAAGTAAATTCATCTGTTCCGAACCAAATTCTGCCGCCTTCAAACAGCATAGAAGAAACAGATACAGATTGTCCTTCTTCGTTAAAACCATGCTTGTTATTAGTAATATATTCCCAGGCAGATCTATCCTTTAGTAATTTTTTTTTCTCATAACGATGAACACCTGATTCAGTTCCAAACCAAACAAGGCTATCGCCGTCAAGTGCAATTGATTTTATGTTATTTGATTTTTGATCTTTTCCCTGCATCATGTTAATATCAACATATCTTCGGTGGCTAACATCTAAATGTGTTATATTCCGGAACCTTCCTATCCATAGAATATTTTCTGTTGAATCATACTTTAAAGATCTTATCCAATTTCCAAATTGCCCGCCTTGTGCAAACTTACGTTTGCTCCATTTTTTTCTTGCTTTATTAAAAATAAATAATCCCTCCGCAGAGCCTGCCCATACATAATCTTTATTTGTCTCAACCGTGTAGAACAGATCATTATCAAGATTTCCGCTTTTAGTAGAATAATTAATCCACTTTTTATCCCCCATTGAATATCTATAAATACCCTGCCCGTATGTAGAAACCCAAAGATATCCACCTGACTGAGCAATGCCGGTAATGGAAGCACCCTCCAGGAAAATTTCAGAATCCAATTGAGCAAAGATTGTTGAATAAAACAGAGAAGATAAAACTAACGAGAAACAAAATAATCGCATATTCAGATGTTTTTTAACTGTACTTCTTTAATAACTTTCTTTATCATTGGGGAATAATCCATTCTTTACATCTTCAATATAATCTTTAACAGCTTCATTAATTTCTTTTGCAAGAGAAGAATAGTGTCTTACAAAACGCGGATGAAAATCCGTAGTTAGACCAAGCATGTCCGGCGTAACTAATATTTGTCCATCGCAATTAACACCGGCACCAATACCAATTGTTGGAATATTTATAGATGCCGTAATTTCTTTCGCAAGAGTGGCGGGAATTTTTTCAAGTACTATGGCAAATGCACCAGCTTCCTCAATAATTTTGGCATCTTCCATAATCTCCTGTGCTTCCTCATCAGTTTTGCCCCGTTCGCCATAACCTCCGTATTTATGTATGCTTTGCGGCATTAAACCTATATGCCCCATTATCGGTAATCCATGTTCAGTAATCTTACTTATTGTATCTGCAACCCGTCTTCCCCCTTCAAGTTTTACAGCACCTGCAGGCGTTTCCTTCATAATTCTTCCGGCGTTTCTGAATGCTTCATCAATATTAAGCTGATACGACATGAAAGGCATGTCAACAACTAACATAGCCCGCTTTACACCTTTGGATACAGCTTTCGTGTGATAAATCATTTCATCCATCGTAACAGGTAAAGTCGTTTCATTACCCTGGAATACGTTGCTTAAGGAATCACCAACTAATAAAACATCAATTCCAGCTTCATCTAAAAGTTTTGCAGTTATAAAATCATAAGCGGTTAGTGCCGATATCTTTATTCCTTTCTTTTTAAGAAGAGAAAGTGATTTAGTTGTAACTCTCTTTATTTCCTGTTCAATGCTCATATCTTTTTCAAACAAATGATAATGCCAAATCGGATTTTTGTTCTAAATTTTCAAAAACAAAATTAAAGTGTGTTTCAAATCCTCTTTTTATGGAAGATATTAATCCTTCAATGTTTATATTTTCCTTCAGGATTTCATTTAGATCCGTGGTGTTATAATTTATTTCGTTACGGATTTCCCTTAAAGATTCTTCCGGCAGATTTAAATATTCTGTAATTTCTTTATGCTTGCCCCCACACAATATTGAGCCGTGCTGCAGAATAACATTTCTCATTTTGCGCTGGGCACTTCCAACAATTTTCTTTCCTTCAAAATTAATTTCATCCTTAGAGGATACAGCAAAACAAACGACACTTTTATCTTTTTTATAAAACGATGGGAAGTGCGGTTGCACATATTCAAGTTTAATATTTTCTAATATACTATTAAACATTATCAAACCTTTTTTCAACGCAAGATTAATTTCTCTATAAAGTTCTTTGGGAGGGAATTTATTACAAATAGGATATATAACTGAATAAGTTAATTCTTCAGAATGGAGTATTGCTCTTCCACCTGTTGGTCTTTTAACTACATCAATATTATTAGTAATAATTTTTTCCAGTTTTAATGAACCTTCCGATTGGTTTGTACCAAGAGAAATACAATTTGGTTTCCACTGATATAATCTTAAAATGGCTTCATTACTATTTAGTGATTTTGCAAGCATCATATCAAAATCCATATTATACGATCCACTGTTTATTCCGCTACTAATAAATTTCCAATTCATTTTCTTATTATTCCCCTGTCGCTTTCATCAAGAAACTTCAAAATATTTTGAACTAGATTGTTATGTTTATATTCTTCCTGCATTTTCAATTTTGCTTGTGTAATATTCAATCCGGACTCAAATAATAAATGGTAAGCTTTTTTTAATGTTTCAATATCTTCATTTGAATACCCACGTCTTCTCAACCCAACTGTGTTTAGTCCGGAATATCTTAATGGATCATTTCCAGCAAGTACGTATGGAGGAATATCTTTGCTAATACGCAAGCCTCCACCTGCCATAGCATGGTCACCAATTTTGCTAAACTGGTGCACGGAAGTATTCCCACCAATTACTACATAATCTCCAATTGTTACAAAGCCGCCTATCTGAACTAAATTAGAAATTATACAATTATTACCCAAGACAACATCGTGAGCTACATGTGCATAAGCCATTATAAGGCAATTCTTTCCAACTCTAGAAAATCCAGTTTCAGCAGTACCTCTATGGAGCGTAACAAATTCACGTATTACTGTACCATCGCCAACATAAAAGAAAGATTCTTCATTAGCATATTTTAAATCTTGCGGAATATTTGAAACAGATGCGCCTTGCATAATCTTGACTTGTTCACCAATTCTTGCACCATCATAAATAACTGTATGAGGACCTATCATAGTATCTTGGGCTATCTCAACATCATCCTCAATAATGGCATAAGCACTAACTGTTATATTGTTGCCAAGTTTGGCTTTTCCAGATACAATTGCAGTAGGATGAATAATATTCATGATGTAAAATTTAACTTTCGGTCTGCTTTGGTTTATCAACAACACCAGCCATAAATTCTGCTTCAGCAACTAACACATTATCTACATACGCTTTACCTTTCATTGTAACAAATTTACTTCTCTTGTTCACCAATTCCAGTTCCATATATAGCTGATCGCCTGGTACAACCGGTTTTCTGAACTTAGCATTGTTTATTTGCATAAAGTAAACAAGTTTTTCGTTAGGATCAGATACTGAATTTAATATCAGTACACCTCCTGTTTGCGCCATTGCTTCAATTATTAAAACTCCAGGCATAATGGGATTGCCAGGAAAGTGTCCGGGGAAAAATGGTTCATTTGCCGTTACGGATTTTACACCAACTACTCTATTATCAAAATCTAATTCTATAATTTTATCCACAAGTAAAAACGGATAACGATGAGGTAAAATTCTTTCAATTGCTGCCGTATCAAAAACTACACCTTCTTTTTTTACTAACTGATATTTCTTAACCAATTTTTTCTGCTGATAAAGTTTCCTCACCTTTTTAGCAAATTCAACATTTGCACGATGTCCGGGGCGGGCAGCTAATATCTGAGCTTTAATCGGTGCGCCTATTAATGCAAGATCACCCATTAAATCTAAAAGCTTATGTCTTACAGGTTCATTTTTGTAGCGGAGATCTTTATTATTTAGTATTCCGTTTTTCCCAAGTTTAAATTCTTCTTTAATACCAATTTTCTTTCCTAATGCTTTAAGATCTTTTTCATCTACCTGACGATCAACTATAACCACGGCATTATCGAGATCGCCACCTTTAATCAACCCCTGATCAGCAAGTTCTTCAACTTCACTTAAAAAACAAAAAGTACGTGCCGAAGCAAAATCATCGACAAATTCTTTTTCAATATTAAATAGTCCTGTATGCTGGCTTCCTAATGCAGGATTTTGATAATCAACCATCACGGTCAATCTATAGTCGTCAAGTGGCAATGCAACAATATCAATGTCTTTGTCTTCATCATGAAACATTACTGTTTTATCAATTATAAGATAATCTTTGGGAGAATTTTGTGTCTCAAATCCTGCACTCTGTAAAACTTTTACATAAGGCATTGCACTGCCGTCACCAACAGGAGGTTCAATTCCATCAATATCTATTTTTATGTTATCTATTTGCAAACCAGCTATGGCTGCAAGAACATGTTCAACGGTATGTACTTTTACATCGCCAATTCCTAATGTTGTACCTCTTGATACGTCAATTACATTATCAGCAATCGCCACAATTTCAGGATTGCCTCCCAAATCAACACGAATAAATCTGATTCCATAGTTTTCGGGAGCGGGTTTAAAGGTCATTGTGCATTCTGTGCCTGTATGTAATCCAATTCCAGACATCGAAACAGATTTTTTTATAGTTCTTTGTAGTTCAAGCATAGGTTGGATATTTAATTGATTGAAATTTTACTTCTAAAATATGATTGAAAAGATAATGAGATGATGTTAGAATAACAATATAGAGAATATTTAAGAAGAATGAGATTAGATTTAGATAATCAGTATTAATTCTCCGATTGTTTTTTTAAAGCATTAATTTCATTCTCTAAGTTCCTTATACGCTCAGCATAATCCGGAAGGTTCCTAATGTGTGCTTCAAGTCTGTGAGAAGTTTTCTGTTCCTTTGCCGGACTTCCAAAATATAATCCCGGCTTCTTTAAGGATTTTGATACTCCAGACTGAGCTAGCAAAACAATATTATCGCCTATTTCCACATGTCCGGCAACACCCACCTGGCCAGCAAGTATGCAATGGTTACCAATTTTCGTGGAACCGGATATTCCTGTTTGAGCTGCAATAACAGAATCTTCACCTATAACAACATTATGACCCAATTGAACAAGGTTATCAATTTTAACTCCGCGCTTAATAATTGTTGAGCCAAGTGCGGCTCTATCAATAGTTACATTAGCACCAATATCTACATCATCTTCTAAAATTACATTACCCATTTGCGGTACTTTATGGTAAACACCCTTATCATCGGGGTTAAAGCCAAACCCGTCTGAACCAATTACTGAACCAGCATGAATAATAACTGACATCCCGATTTTACAGTTTTCTCTAATAGTTACATTCGGAAAAATCACTGTGTTATTTCCTATTTCAACATTTTCCAATAATACAACATTATGATATATCTTAACATTGCTGCCAATTTTACCTCCGCTAGCTATAACAACATTTTTACCGAGAGCTACATTTTTACCAATCTTAGTACTTTCGTCAACAGAAGCAGATTTATCGATTCCGGTAAGTGACAGATTAGAGGGGAAATATTTAACAATAATTTTTACAAATGCTTTATCAGGTTCATCAACTTCAAGATAAGTGATATTATTTCTGGATTTGGTAAAATCAGGTTTAACAATAATAGCAGAGGCATTTGTTGAAGAAAAGTATTTTTCGTATTTGGGAAGGTATAGGAAAGTTAGATCGCCTTTCTTTGCTTCCTCTATTTTTGATACACGGGTAATAATAAGATCTTCATTGCCAGTAATTTTTCCGCCAATCAGTTGGGTAATTTCTTTAAGATTAATGTTCACTATTTTATTCCAATTGAAGCTTTTCTAATACTTTTGCTGTTATATCATACTCATTTTTTGCATATAAAAGTAATATATCTCCGCTTCTGTCAAAAACAAAATCAAGATCTTCATCCGTAGCAATTTCCTGAATTGCATTAAAAATTCTATTCTGAACCGGCTTCATCAATTCATCCTGTTTCTGAAACAACTCGCCATTGGGTCCAAATTTCTTATCACGAAACTCAGAAATTTTATTGTTCAATTCTGACAATTTTTTTTGTGCTTCTGTCCTTGTCTGATCAGTCATTATCAAACTGCTCTTGTCAAAATCATCTTTCTGTTTTTTGTAATCGGATTCCATTCCTCTTAATTCGTTTTGCCAATCACGTATAATCTGGTCTAGCTTTTGTCTTGTATCTTGTACATCCGGCAGGTTATCCATAATGGTATCGGAATCAACAAAACCAATTTTCAACTGGGCAAATACAGAACTGGATAAACAGAGAATGACAATGGAAAGAATTAAATGTAATTTTTTCATAACGAACTGAGGTTGTATTAATAATAAAAATTAAAAAAAGTTCCTTTCTATAAAAAGGAACCTATAAAAATTCCGGAAGAATTTCCTTAGAATTACTTTCCTCTTTTAAGATGATCGAGCACTTTATATGTTATATCATAGGCAGAATCGGCATAAAGAAGAAGTATATCACCACTTTTATCAAAAATAAATTTCATTCCTTCTTCTTTTGCAACAAATTCAATAGATTTATATATACTAATTTTTACCGGAGAAAATAATTCGTCTTGCATTTTGAATATTTCCCCTTCTTGCTGAGAAAATTTTACTCTTCTGAAATCAACAATTTTCTGCTCTAGCTGAACGATATTTTTCTGTGCGGCTAATTGTTGATCCTCATGCATAGTGTTAGCTTGTTTTTGATAATCAGTTAACAATTGCTGATAAGACAGTGTCATTGAATCTAACTGTGCTGACCATAAATTTGTTGTTGCATCCAGATCTCCTTGTGCCTTGATGGCAGGTGGAAATTGCGTTAATATTATTTGTGAATCTACGTAACCAATTTTTTCTCCTTGAGCAAAAATCAAATTCACAGTTACAAATAAAATAACCCCAACAAAAAATAATTTCCTTTTCACTAATTTAATCCTCTAATTAATTTATTGATATTCTTAACTATTAAAATCCTCTGCCAAATTGGAAATGGAACAGCCACTCAGGGTCTCTTCCATCCGTAATTTTTCTATCGAACCCATAACCAAAGTCAAATCCTAATAACCCGATAGGATTTATAAGAATTCTCGCACCGAAACCGACAGATCTTCTAAGATCAAAAATATCTGTTTTTTCGAAATCTTCAAAGACATTTCCTGCTTCAGCAAATGTTAGCAGATATAATGGTATTGGCTCAAGAGCAACGGCAAATCTAATTTCTGCACCGAATTTGGCCATGACCCTTCCTCCAATAATTTGTCTGAATATATTCCGGGGTCCAACTGTACGATCTTCATAACCACGTAATGGCACTGTGGCAATAACTAATCCATTACCACCCATAAAGAAAAATTCAAATGGTTGAATTGGAGTTCCTTTAACTATCTCATCAATATACCCAAAATCTGCTACTGTATAAAAAACTAATCTGTTGGATTTGAAAAGCCTCTTATACCATTCCGCTTTAAAACCCATCTTCAAATAATCAACATCACCCGGTAGAAAAGGACCACCGGATATTTCAGCACTAATGGTAAAGTTTGAACCGGCTGAGGGAAATATTGGATTATCGACATTCCTTCGACTTAATGTAACGCCCAATGTAAATTGATTTGTAATCCCTTCAGTATAAAAATTCTGTCCTTCAATTACATTATTAAACTGATACCTGAACAATCCCTGAACATAAAAGAAATCATCTGGGAATTTTAACCTTCTTCCAACTCGTAACGTTCCGCCTAATTGTCTTAAGTCATAAACAAATTGCTGTCGCGTATCAAATAATTCAATACCAACAGAAGTTGGAGTATCATTAAACCACGGCTCTGTAAACCCTATTGTAAAAGTTCGGAAAACATTTCCAACGCCAAACTGCCAGTTAAAATTAAGTACCTGTCCGGCGCCTAAAGAAAAAGGTTCGAGTATTGAGAAATTGGTTAAAGTAACACCAATCGAACCGCTGAATCCAAAACTGCCACTGTATCCGACGGAAGCATTTAAATAATCACTGGATTTCTCTTGAACGTTGAACGAAACTGCAACTGTACTGTCACTTTCAATCTGAGTTCCTATTCCGTCAGGACCATAGAGTTTTTCTACACTGAAATATTGAAGATTTGCAAGCTGCTGAATACTACGGAAAAGCAAAGCTCTGTTAAAGTAATCACCTGGGATTGTATAAAGTTCTCTTCTAATTACTTTATCCTTAGTTTTAGTATTCCCTAAAATACTAACTTTTGATATACGAAATTGCTTTCTTTCTTCAACTCTTATTATCAAGTCTACTGAATCTTCCGCTACTCTTACTTCTTCAGGTGTAATATTGAATGTAAGATATCCGTTATCCAAGTAAAGGGCAGATACGTCCGATTGTGATTCATTGCCTCTTAAATTCATTTGGAATTTTTGATAATTGTAAACGTCGCCTTTTTTAAAATCCAACCGTTGTGAAAGAATTTGATCGGGATATACTGTATTACCTTCCCAAATAATATTTCTAATTTTATATTGAGGGCCTTCATAAATATAAAGTACAATTTCCATTTCCTTGTTTTCACTATCATAAATTAAAGAGTCCTTTAATATCTCGGCATCCCCATAACCCTGGCTTTTGTAAAAATCAATAATCAGTTGTTTATCCTTTTTAAACAATTCGGGATTAAAATCGGAACTTGACCAGAACTGCCACCAAGAGCTCACACCGGTTTCATCCATTTCACTGGCTAAATCATCATCACCAAAGGCATTATTTCCAATAAAGCTAATTTTTCTAACAGTAACCTCCTCACCTTCTTCAATATTTATTTTAAGGACGACACGATCTTTAATTCTTTCTATCAGATTTGAATATGTTCTATCACCGGAAAAATATTCAACCGGCAATTCATCCGATAGATCCTTTTCATTTCTCCAAATTACCGTTATGTCTTCATCTAAAGTATCTGCAGTAAAATAATTAAATCGCTTAACATCCAAAGTAGCATTTAGGAATCCCTCATCGGAGTAAAGTTTTAAAATTCTATTCTTTAGCTTAGAGATATCCTGTGGCTTTAGAATTGATCCTCTTAGAAAAGTAATTTTTTGTTCTATATCATCCGTATCTATCTTATCATTACCTTCAATTACTGCTCTTTCAAATCTTGGGTATTCTTGTACTTTAATCAGAAGGAAAACACCATCTGATATTTTTTTATCAACAATAATTTGTATGTCAAAGAAAATATTAAGAGACCAAAGTTGCCTGATAGCATTAAGAGTTTGATCACCGGGTACCAGAATTTCATCTCCAACGTTCAAGCCACTGTTTAAAATTATTGTTGCCTGATCTGCAGTTTTGTTCCCCTCCACTGAAATACCCAAAATTTTGTAAGTTTTAGTCTGCTGGGCCAATAATAATGATGTGACACAGAAAAATAAAAGTATAATAAATATATAAAATTTCTGTGGAGAGGTTATGGACATCCTCAACATCCTATTTTATGCTGAATTTGTTCGCTAACTTTTCCAAACCTTCTTTCTCTATTCTGAAATTCTTTTATTGAATAATATAAATGCTCTTCACTAAAGTCCGGCCATAAAACATCTAGTATAACAAACTCGCTGTAAGCAATTTGCCATAAAAGAAAATTACTTACTCTAAACTCTCCACTTGTTCTTATCAACAAGTCAGGATCTGGCAAATTCCTAGTTGTTAAGTGATTAGAAATAAGATTTTCGTCGATATCATTTACTTTAAGAGAGTTACTGGCAACTTGCAATGATATACTTTTTATGGCCTCAATTAGTTCCCATCTTCCACTATAGCTCAAAGCAAGATTCAAAGTCATCCTTTTGTTATGTTTCGTTTTTTCTATGTCAGTTTGTAATTGCTTCCGAACTCCTACAGGAAGTGAATCTATGTCTCCAATAGTTGTAAGTTTAATATCATTTTTTCCCAATTCGTCTAACCTGGCTTTAAGACTATTTAATAATAATCTCATTAAAGTTGAAACTTCCTCTTTAGGTCTATTCCAATTTTCTGTAGAAAAGGTATAAAGGGTCAAGTATTTTACACCTAACTGGGCACATTCTTCAACAATATCTCGTACGGTATCCACACCTTTTTTATGCCCTGCTATTCTTGGTAAGCCTCTTTTTTTTGCCCATCTTCCATTCCCATCCATAATAATAGCTATATGAGCAGGAATATTACCGGAATTCTTGATTTCTTCCCTTAACATCTCAACAGATTGAGAATGTTTTGCATTCAAATTAATACCTCAAAAAAATATTTCAGCCGGAAAAATTAATTCAACATTTTTATAAAGTTAAGCTAACTACTTTTTCCAAGAAATGTAAATTATTCGAATAGTAATAATATGCAGTTTAATTTAGTTATAAAAGTCAATAAAAAGTGATGGGGTAATAATATACCTTAAGAAAATAGTGGGAGGGATTTCCTATTTTTCTTCTTTCTACTATGAGAAAGATTTCTTTCAACAATCTGGAATAGCTTAATATTTTTTTGCACTTCAGTATTTAATTTATCAAGTATAATTTTGGCTTGTTTAAAGTAGTTGGCTGGAATTCCAACAAAGAGTTTCACTTTTTTATTAGTGTATTTTGTATGTCGGGAAGCAAGATATTCTAATTTGACTGCTAACTTTTCATCGGCAAAATCTGTTTGAGAAAGATTTATACCGATAGCATAATCTTTCTTGTGTCTGGCTACAATATCAACATCAAATTTACCAATTCTTTCCGGTTCCGGTAAGTACGTTCCAAATTTTCTGCTTACAGTTAAATATCCTCTTTTCCAAAATTCCTCCAACAATAGATCAATTCTTTCTCTTGTATTCTCATTCATAATTGTTTTACCTGCCTTTCAAGATGCTTGTGGAATAATAGGGATTACTGGTGAAAATCTAAATCTATTCAATACTCGAATATTAGATATTCTCTCGTAGTTAAATTTTCTCACTTCGTTTGAATGTTTAACTTTGCCATAAATAACCTTTTTGCCCATTTTATCTATTGCTAAGTAGTAGGGTTCTATAAATGTTTCCTGTAAATCGTATAGAAATTTTAATTTATTTCTATTATGTATTGCGGTTAAGAAAATATCTGTTTTCATTTTTTTTCCTTTCTTAGTTTAGCCATCTAACAACCCCTTTTACTTTCCCGATTATAGTAAAACTATTTTTATCTTCAATTGTTATAGGATTATAATTATCATTCTCAGGTGACAGTACTATTTTATTTTTTTTCACATTCAATGTTTTTACAGTTACTTCATCATCCAGCATCGCAACAATTATATCGCCGCTCTTTCCTTTATCATCAGGTGATACAATAACCAAATCACCTTGAAATATTCCGGCATTTATCATGCTATCACCCTGTACTCTAAGCGCAAAAGCATCCTCAGTTTTTTTAATAAATGTAGGATCGATAATAATTGATCCTTCAATATTCTCAATAGCAAGAATGGGAGATCCTGCAGCAACTCTTCCAACGATCGGTATTTTATTAAAGAACTCATCACCAACCCGGATTGTATCTTCATCAAAGTATTCATCATTATGAATGATACGTATGCCTCTGCTTGCGTTGCGTTCAATAACTACATATCCTTTTTTTTCCAGGGCATCAAGATGTCTTTTCACTCCAAATGTAGATGAAATCTGAAATCTACTTCCGATTTCTCTAAGAGTTGGCGGGTAGCCGTTCTCTCTAACAAATTCTTTTATGAAAATCAGAATTTCGTTTTGTCTATCTGTAAGTTGTTTTTTCATTTAAATAGTGCTCAATTGTTCACTATCAATATAGTAAACATATGAGCACTTGTCAATAGCAAAATGAAGAAAAATGAATTATTATACTTTTGCGATTAGAATATTAATTAAAAGGGTATTCGAAGGAATCATCCAGCAAGAAAAATATTTTGCGTCCAATCATGTAATTATCATAAATCCCCTTAAAAAGATCTTCTCCTGGCCCTGTGGCAAAAACTCCAACAAGACCGGCAGTGTGGTGAGTATTAACAAATTCTATTTTTAAACTGTCGGCTGTATAGGTGCCATCAGTAATTGCCATCCCGCCTGTTTCATGATCTGCAGTTACAATAACTAATGTGTTTTTATCTTTTTGCGCAAATTCCAGGGCGGTGTTAACAGCAGTAGAAAAATCTTCAAGTTCTGATAAAAGATAAACGTAATTTGTATCATGCCCTGCCCAATCAATTTGAGATCCTTCCACCATTAAAATAAATCCATCTTTATTAGTCTTCAGACGATTAAGAGCAATGGATGTTAGGCTGCCCAAAGTATACTCTCTTTTTGATGCTGCTGGTAAGCCCTCCTTTGCCAGCAAGCCAAATATTTTTTCCGATGATAATGATTTAGAAAGATTTATAAAATCATAATAAATTCCATATCCTTTAGAAACCAGTGCTTTAATAATATTTACTTCGCCTGATTTGTTACCATCACTGCTAATTTGAAGAAAATTTTTTGCTCCTCCACCAATAACAACATCAAGATCACTATTAATAAATTGTTTTGCAATATCAAACCTTTCATAACGGCTGTTAATATGTGCGAAAAATGGAGCGGGTGTCGCACCGGTAACATCGTCTGTTACAACTATGCCGGTTGATAATCCTTTTTTCCGTGCAAGTTCAAAAATCGTATAAAGATTATTATTACTGCTATCCATGGAAATGTATTTGTTTTTTGTTGGGTATCCAGTTGCAATAGCTGTGGCTGCGGCGGCTGAATCTGTAATAAGTTCATCTATTGATTTTGTGATTGATAATCCAACTGTTGTAAATTTTTTGAATGGACTATTTTGATCTTTCAAAATATTTGCTGCAACGTAATTCAACCCCATTCCATCCCCAATCAAGAGAATAATATTCTTAGGACGACGAATTTCCTGCGCATTTATTTCAAGAAATAAAAAGAATAGAACAAGAACAAACCAGATTAGACGAATCAACTAACCTTTACCTCTTTATTATCAATCTTAAGAATCCAGTCGTGATCATCAGCCTGAATTCCATATTGAATTGAGGTGATCTTATCAAATAATTTAATTGCAAGTTTTCCCGGTTCGCCTTTATTAATAACCATATTTTTATCTTTATAAGTAAGCCATCCAATTGATGATATAACTGCAGCGGTTCCGCTGCCAAAAATACCCAGTATATCACCGGAGTCATATTTTTCCATAACTTCGTTTATAGTAATATCTCTTTCTACAATATTCATATTCCATTCTTTAAGCAATTGGATCACAGTTTTTCTTGTAATCCCTGGCAGAATACTTCCGTTAAGCTTAGGAGCTACAATTTCATCCTTCAAATTTATGAAGATGTTCATTGTGCCCACCTCTTCAATATATCTTTGAGTAACTCCATCTAACCAAAGGACCTGAGTAAAACCTTTCTGCATTGCTTCATGCCCGGCTAATAAACTCGCAGCATAATTAGCCGGAGTTTTACACTCTCCTAAACCCTTACGAACAGAGCGAACATATTCATCCTGAACAAGAATCTTGATTGGTCTGAATCCTTCTGGGTAGTAAGCACCAACGGGTGAAAGAAGAATTATTAATTTGTATGAGCTGGCAGGATTAACACCAAGGAAAGGGTCGCTTCCATATATGAAAGGTCTGATATATAAAGATTCGCCTTGAGTTTCCGGTATCCAATCGCGTTCTATATTAACCAATTCCTTTAATGCATTAATCATAAATTTTACATCAATTTCGGGGATGCATATTCTTTTCGCTGATATATTTAATCTTTTAAAATGATCTTCAGGTCTGAAAATAACTACATCACCGTTAACGGTTTTATATGCTTTTAATCCTTCAAAGATTGCCTGACCATAATGAATGAACATGGTTGCAGGATGCATTGCTATATTTTCTAATGGTTTTATTACAGGATTATTCCAGCCTTTTTCTTTGCTATAATCCATTTCTAACACATGATCTGTAAAGATATTACCAAAACCAAGATTAGTTGGAAGTTGAATTTTCTTGGTTCTTTCTTTTATTCTATATTCAATTTGCTCCATTTGTAACCCTCTAATTAGATTTGAATCAGCATGTATGTTTTTTAAATATTAAGCAAAAATTTAAGTTAAATCAAGTTGAAGAAACTGAGATACCATCACAATCAAATAAACTTCATAACATTTATATTCTAGAACAAGAGCATCCAAAGAAAATAATCCAATATGAGGATCATAATAGCAGATAATACGAATGAACGAATTGTTGCCTTCCCAACCCCTTCTGCTCCACCTGATGTATGAAAACCAATATGGCACCCTAAAAATGCTGTAACACCTCCAAAAACAACAGCTTTTATTAAGCCGGCAGTAAAATCTGAAAAAATAAAAAACTTTTTAACAGAATTAAAAAATACAGCAAATGAAACGCCAATAAAATAGTTAGAAACTAAAAACGCACCCAAAATTGCTATGACATTAGCGAATACTACTATAACCGGCATCATTGTAATTGAAGCCACTACACGGGGCATAGCCAAAAATCTAACGGGCTGGATTGCCATAATCTCCAACGCATCAATTTGTTCAGTAACTTTCATTGTTCCAATCTCTGCGGCAATTGAAGCACCAATTCTACCGGCAATAACAATACCTGTTAGCACGGGACCTAATTCTGTGATTATAGCACGACTTGTAGTGCCGCCAAGTATAGACATTGGTGCAATACCTTTAAGTAGATATGCTGCCTGCCAGGCTGCAACTGCCCCTGTAAATACTGCAATTATCAGTACAAGTGGGAGGGATCCCACTCCAATATGCTCCATCTGATGTAATACACTGCGTCTGTACTTTGCCAAATACCGCAAACCTTTAATAATACCAATTAGTAAAATTGAAATCTGTCCAAGTTCCCTCAGGATGTTTAAAACTCGAAGTCCGACTTTTTCAAAAAAACTTGTTAACATACGGATTGATCTTAATTAGTATTATTTAAATTTACCAAAAAATCTACATTCTTTTTAATTAAAACAGATGAAATTTATAATATTCGGAATTATCAATTTGTTACATTTAGAGACTAATCTTTTACAAAAACAGCAAATAAAGTTCAAAATGAGACATTGAACATTCCATTAAAGATACGGATTAAAAAATGGACTCGGACGAACTGCACAATGTTCTATTCAATAATTGAATGATTGATTTCATAAACTATTGATTTGTAATATCTTATGAAGATTGCAAATAATTTGACTTGTTATCTAAAACTTTCTTCCTGATTAATCCCTCTTGTTAAATATTTTAGCACCATTATTGTTAATACCATTAAAACTATAGCTTAATTCAGAGGGCGTTAAATCCGGTAGGATAGAGCAGAATCGGTCTATCAGGTCTGCTCGTATAATATGCAAGAACGATCAAATAAAATAATAGAGCAAGCTCCCGTAGGAATAATAACATTTTCTACTTCGGGTGAGATTGATTATTTAAATCAAAACTTCAAAAAGTTTGGTATTCTATACAACTTTGAAACTACATCTCTAATTGGTGTTAATGCTTTAAATGTTGATATATTCCCAAACATCAACATTACAAAAGAAATACAACAGCTTCTTAGCGGCTTCCCGTTCGAAAAAGAAATTAAAGAAATTACTACAACTGATGGCAGACAAATTAACCTTATTGTTAAAGGCTCACCGATGTACGATAAGCATGATGTTATTGGTGGAATTCTTCTTATTGAAGACATTAAAGTATTGATCGAATCAAAAGAAGATCTGAAACTTCGGTTCGAATATTATGAAAAAGCAATCCATTATGTAAACGATATATTGATGGTAACGAACGTAAATTACGAGGTTCAATTTGCAGCAGGCTCATTGCTAAAAATCTTAAACATTGATATCTCGAAAGTTGTTGGGACTAATATCATTGACCTGTTTGACAGGGAAAGTAAGTCTTTGTTATCTGACAATATTAATAACGTCATCATCAACGAAGAACCGGTTAAATTCGAGCTAACTGTTGATAGGGATGACCATAAATTGACTTTCAACTGTAAAATAGAACCTATTTTAAATAAACGCGGTACACTTAATTTTTTATTTTTCTTTCTTAATAATATTACAATAGATGTAACAGAGAAAAATAAATTAACAAAGCAGGTAGATGAATTATATTATTACAAAGCAATTACTGATAACCTGAATAATGCTTTGTTTACTCTGGATAATGATGGAAAAATAATTTACTGGAATGACCAATCTGAAAAATTATTTGGATTTTCGAAACAGGAATTAATGGGAAAATTTTTTGGTAGTGCCCTTGAGTTATTTGATAAGAAATTTTTTGATACTATTAAAAAAGATTTACAGAAAGAAAAAATCTGGAAAGTAAATCTTAATATATTTGGCAAGGAACACAAAAAGGATGTTTTCGAGGCAAAATTCTCTTATCTCGATGATAATCAAGATACAATTGTTGTTCTTTGTACAAATATAACTCGAAGAGTGAAGGAAGATGAGATATTAAAATCTACGGAAACAGTTTATAGGAATCTCCTGACAAATACAAAAGAGTTAATATGCAAGCTGGATCGTAAGGGAAACATTAATTATGTGAATAAAACATTCCTGGATATTCTTGGTTATACAGAAGATGAAATGCAAAACAAGCAGTTTAAACAACTAATAGACCCATCATATTTTGAACAAAATATTTTAGATTTCAAATCTTTCAATAAAAATGAACCCACGGGAATGGTGTTGCCCCTCTTGAGCAAACAAGGGAAGCTGTTTTCTTCAAATGTTACTTTTGTGCCGAGTAGTGAGCGGGAGAGAAAATTAAATTTTTTATGCTACATTTCGGAAATTCCAAAGAAGAAGGAAAATGAAGAAATCAATTCCTTATATCCGGCACTCTTTAATGCTTCTCAGGATGGAATTGCGGTTGAGATTGATGGCAGAATAATAATAGCCAATGATTCTTTTGCCAAAATTTTCGGGTACAATGATGGTGAAGGTTTAATCGATAAAGATATACTTGATTTCGTCTCCAATGATGATATCTTAAAAGTTGCTGAATATTTTCGATTAAAGGAGAGAGGTAAAAATGCACCGGATAGATTCGAGTTCTTAGGAAAAAAAAGAGACAACACATATTTCTATACAGAGCTATCAATTTCTTCTTTTGAATCAAATGAGAAAAATTATGTTGTAATGGTTACACGTGATATCACTGAAAGGAAAAGAGCTCAAAAAGTAATTCGGGAATCAGAAGAAAAGTACAGAAACATTACTGAAAATATCGATGACTTTTTGTACACCTTTGAGAGAGCAGAAAAATTTATGAGACCATTGTTTTATACCAGCTCTGTTGAAAAAATAACCGGTTATAAACAGACTGACTTTCTTGGTGACTCAAGGTTATTTTTAAAGATAATCCATCCGGATGACTTTGCCGATGTTAAGAAAAAACTATCCGAATTAATGAATAGTAAAGTTCAAAATTCCGGGGAAATGGAATTTAGGATTATTAATAAACAGGGAAATATTGTTTGGGTAAGAAATAAAGTTAACTTTGTTAAAAATCCTCTGGGTGAAATTAATAAAGTCTACGGACTTGTGAGCGATATAACTATGAGTAGGCGAGCGGAAGAGGAGATGAGAAAATCCACCGAGGATCTTATAAAATTAAATGAAACGAAAGACAGATTTATTTCAATCATTTCGCATGATTTACGAACACCATTTAGTTCAATATTAGGATTCACCGACCTGTTAGCAAACGATGAGGATCTTACAGGTGAAGAAAGAAAGCAATACATTAAATATATTCAGGAATCCTCCCGATCAATGCTCTCTCTTGTTAACTCGTTACTTGATTGGACAAGGCTGCAAACAGGAAGAATAAAATTCGAAC
>Ga0209988_10000215_pt1 | contig 33330 bp, 35 predicted proteins | sample N075metaG_FD_183115 | JGI IMG/M metagenome (GOLD analysis project Ga0209988, IMG submission 183115) | Deep subsurface microbial communities from Kermadec Trench to uncover new lineages of life (NeLLi) - N075 metaG (SPAdes) (version 2) | ecosystem: Environmental > Aquatic > Marine > Ocean trench... | reverse complement strand
GATCACCTCACTTGCCAGGTCGAACGGGAGCACGTCTCGAGGCCACCCCAGGTACTGGAGTGCGGTGAGAGGTGTCGCCCCCATCGCGTAGATGTCACTGAGGGCGTTGGCAGCGGCGATGCGACCCCAATCGGTCGCCTGGTCCACCACCGGGGTGAAGATATCGACGGTTTGTACCAGGGCGCGACCGTCCCCCAGCGCATAGACGCCGGCGTCGTCGTTCGTCCCGATCCCAATCAGGAGATCGGGATGGGAAAATGCGGGATGGTTTTGCACGGGACCCAGAACCTGAGCCAACTCGGCGGGGCCGAGCTTGCAGGCTCAGCCGGACCCGTGGCTATATCTGGTGAGACGGGTGTCAGTCACGGTGGATGAGGTTAAGCGTGTGCACAGGTTGAGCCCACCCCCAGCCTGTGCACACACTGAGAACTGTGGGGGCGATGCCGGCTGAGCTAAGACTCGTCGTTGAGACGAGTGCGGATCAACTCCTCGAGTTCGGCGAACAACGTAGGCATGGAATCCCTGAGAGCAGTGAGCTCGGGGCCAAACATCACTACGGCCGAAATCGGGCTGGTCGCAACAACGGTTGCGGTTCTCTTGTGAGTCTCGAGCACACCGATCTCACCCACGATGTCTCCCGGCCCGAGCTGTGCGATGAGGTCGTCCCCATCGAAGACGTCGGCCGTCCCTCTCTTGATGACAAACAACTCATTGGCAAGACGACCCTGCTCAAAAATTCTGTCGCCAGCCGCGATATCCACTTCATCAGCATGCTGGGCGATGGTCTTTCGCTGCCGACGAGACAACCCGGAGAACAAAGGAAGATCTTCGATTTGGGCTGGATCCATCGTCTGCTTTCGACCTTGGATGGACAAGACTACCGCGGAGGGTATCCCGTCACCTTCCCTAGTCAATCTCCCCAGGCCAGCGAGCCAACCATCAAGGGTTCGCTGATTCCCTTGACCGTGATCGCCCGCTTGCGTTCTAAGTCGAATCCGGACACCCGGTCCATTGTCTCCAGCGAGACGAGTACTTCATCTGCTTCAGCCGCCGATGCCACTCTGGCTGCGACGTGAACCTGATGGCCGACCAAACCATCTTGTGATTGAAGCACCGGTCCAAGGTGAATCCCGATTCGAACGCGTGGCGCAAACCCCGCTTCCTTTCGGTGTCGGCGCAGGATCCTTTGAATCTGGGTGGCGCATCCTAGGACATCCTCAGACGAGTCAAAGGAGACAAAAAACCCGTCGCCTGCATGATCTATCTCGATTCCCGAGTACTCCTCGATCACGACGCGGATCGTCCGGTCATGCCAGGCGATCAAGTCAGCCCACGACTCGTCTCCAATCACACCCACCAGATCGGTTGATCCGACGATGTCCGTGAACATCATCGCGGCCAGCTTTTCCCTTGGAACCTCGACAGACGGGTCTACAGGTGTTTCCGATAGGCGGTCGCGTTCCAGACTTGCTCCCAGACGTTCGAACTCCGCCAGAGCCGCGTCGATTTCGAGACGTCCCAAACCTTCCGAGCCCACCTCGATCAGGGCCTTGCCGAGATCACGCCTTGCCCGAGCCGCCTCATAGGGCAAACCGTTGGTTACGAGGATTTCGACGGCCTTCTGGAAGAGCAGAACGGCATCGTCTTCCTCCCCGTCGGCCGCAGCAATCCTCCCGGCGCTCTGGAGAGAGAACGCCCTCAGCACGTCAGAGTCGTAGCGTTCGACAAGGGAGGCCAACTCGGATGAATGTTGGCGAGCTGCCGCCAAGTCAGAGGCGGCAAGAGCGACCTCTACAGCCGCGGGAAGAAGTCTGCTTCGGGCAGTTAGTCCCTCCAGGGACTTCAACCGTGTCTGAAGCATCGACAGCCCTTCGGCTGCATCACCCTGCGCCAGTTTCAGCAGGGCGAGCCCGGGCATCGGACTAGTGCCAAGAGAGTGTGCTTTGCGAAAGGCCTCCTCAGCTCTGTCGAGCTCCCCCAAATTGAGCCTCACCATCCCTAGCTCGTTAAAGGCTTCTCCCATGTAGGGAAGGGCCTGTGCAAGATCGTCCACTGCCCGCGCTGCCTCAGCCTCAGCCTCTGGCCAGGCCCCGCGGAGCCTCATGAACTCCGAACGCCTGACCCGGCACACGCCGGGATATCCCCCAGCATTGCCCAAACCCTCGCACCAGCGCATGGTTTGGTCGCTCCACTCGATCGCTCGTCCGTAATCGGCCACGGAAGCGCACGTCTCAATCATGTTGCAAAAGATTCGTCCAGTTACCTTTGGTGTGAGCTCCCCGGCGACCGCGCCAACCATGGCTTCTTCCATCATTGCCATGCCGCGGTCAACCTCGCCAGAGTCGACAAGAAACCGACCACTGTCGTGAAGACCGAGCATCTCGAGGTCTATGTCCCCGAGATCGATACCGATCTCGTGCACCCTCGCCGACAAATCAATGGCCTCCTTCAGACTGCCGGCCAAAATCGCTTCCAGTCTCATCAGGTGACCATGTTCGGGAACCAAAGACTCATCTTCCAGAAGGCTCCTAGCTTTCCCCATCCAGCCTTTGGCTGTTGATGACTGAAGCACGAGCATGTGATCCTCCGCCACCTGAATGGCTACACGGGCGGCATCTACGGTCCGTCCGACAGCGGAGTACTCGGCGTATGCCCTTTGACGAGCATTGATCGTCGTGTTGATGTCGCCAACCCACCACGAGGCCGACCCGAGAGCCTCGGCCACTTCAGGTGTTTCCTCTTGAGATTCGAGGAGGGGGCTGAGGAGCTGATAAGCCTCGTTCCAGTCGTGGCGCTCGTAGGCCTCGAGGCCGACGACGGTGTCAGAATCTTGAGTCAAGAACCGAACCCTACTCAAAGCAAAAGACGCCTCCCGATCGTTATAGAGGCACCTGTGCATGGGATTGGCTCGAATCTGAATTATCCTGCCGGGTTCCATGTCCGACCAGACAACCTTTCTCACCCCTGCCGCGTTCAAGAAGACCCAGGATGAACTGGAGCTTCTCAAAGTCGACGGTCGTCGGGAAATCTCGGAGCGGATCGCCGAGGCTCGCTCCCATGGGGACCTGCGCGAAAACGCCGACTACGACGCGGCCAAGAACGAACAGGGTCTGATGGAGGCCCGAATTCGGAAGCTCGAACACGTGATCAACACCGCCGAAGTGCGTGAAGTGTCAGACACCGGCAAGGTTGAGATTGGCTCCGTAGTGACCGTGGTTGACTCCGATGGCGACGAACTCGAGTACTTCGTCGCACCGCAGGAGAACAAAGCGCCTGGTCTCCTTCTGGCCTCCCCCACGAGTCCCCTGGGTTCGGCGCTGATCGGCGCAGCGGTTGGCGACGACGTCTCTTATGAAGCCCCTGCCGGGACTTTCACCGTGAAGGTCACAGCTGTTCGACCTTACGAGGGATGAGACTCGCTGTAGCCTGACCTCCGTTTCAACCGCCCCGGGGGCAACAGTGAGACTTCGACTCAGAAGCCCACGTCAACTCGCAAGAACGCTCCTCGCGGCCGCACGACGCGAGCCGGAGGATGTCGCCGACTATCTCGAGTCGAATCTCGAGGAGTGGGAAGCCCTTGCTGAGGCGGCACCCGGAGACGCCGCCGACGTCCTCGAACAACTCGAAGAGGACGACGCTGCCCGATTGCTGTCCGAGCTCCTGCCTGGCGGTGCCGCCGAGATTCTCGAGGAGATCGCACCGGAGCTAGCGGCCGAGATGATCGAACAAGTCCCCCTCGGAAACCTGGCTGCTGCCCTCAACGAAATGCCCGATGAGGCCGCCGCCGACCTCATAGACGAACTTGACGAAGACATCCAAGAGGACGTCTTCGCAGCGATGACCGACGAGGCAGAGCAGGGAGTCCGCGACCTTCTCGTCTACCCGTCGGACACTGCAGGTGGCCTGATGACCACCGAAATCGCTGTCTTGCCGCTCGGACTGACGACCGGCGAGGCAATAGAGCGGATCCGTCAGCTGCACGAAGAGTACGAAGATCTCTCATATGTCTACATCGTGAACGATGACAACCGACTCCAGGGGGTGCTCTCGTTCCGAGACCTCGTATTCAAACGACCCGGCTCTCCCCTTGCCGACGTCATGGTTGCCGATCCCATAGCGGTAACGGCTCATACCCACCGGAAAGAGGTGGCCGAACTCTGTCAGCGCTATCACCTCTTCGGTATCCCCGTAACCGATGGCGACGGCGTCCTGCTGGGAATGGTCACCACAGATGGGGTCATCGAGGCGGTTCAGGACGAGGCCACCGAGGATTTCGCCGCTGCCGTCGGCGCCGGTCTCGAAGAGACCGTCTACTCAGACATCACCGAGTCTTTTCGGATGCGGGCGCCTTGGTTGGTCCTCAATCTCTTCCTTGCACTGCTTGTCGCCTTTGTCATCGAGCGGCAGACAGGCCTCATCAGCAGGGAGCCCGTTCTTGCCGTCCTCATGCCGGTAATCGCACTACTCGGCGGAAACGGGGGCAACCAAAGCCTCGCCGTGATGATCAGATCCCTTGCCACCGACGACGTGCCACGAGCACAGATCCCGAGAATCCTGGCCCGGCAAACCGGGGTCGGCGTTCTCAACGGTCTTCTGCTGGCAGTGGTGTCCGCTGGAATGACCTATCTGCTCGTTGCCACCGGCGTCTTTCACACGGAGACCGAGCCGGCAAGGTTGGCTGTCGTCGTAGCCATTGCCGTTATGGCCAACCTCGTCATTGCCACGGTCGCCGGAGCAGCGATTCCCCTGGTTCTGAGGAGACTCGGCCAGGACCCAGCCCTCGCCTCGTCGATATTTGTCACCCTGATCTCCGATGTCGTCGGCTTCGGCGGATTTCTACTGGTGGCAGGGCTACTGCTCTGATGAGTGCCTAGCCTGTCCTTCGCAGAACGCACCAGGTTCCCGCGCCGGCTCGGCTTTCCCGCCCGTCGACGGGGAACGGCAACACTGTCACGACATCCTCGGTCGACAGATGGATCGGAGTCTCCTCGCCGCTCGAGTTGACCCAGATCAGCGTCCCTCCGACACGAAGGACCCGAGCAACCTCATGAGGGAACAAAAAGGCGTTGATCGCGATCACAGCGTCGGCCGACCGGTCAGAAATCGGCAGGAGTCCACTGTCGGCAAGCACCTGGTAGGTCGGCCCGGCAGGTGCGTGGCGGACCATCTCGGCGGACACATCCACAGAGAGAACGGTATCGAACCGATTGGCAATCAGCGCCGAATAGCTACCGATGCCCGAACCCACCTCGATTGCCACGTGATTGTCAACGGTGTTGCCACCAAGTCCACGCTCAAAAGCGTCAAGAACCACCGCGGTGCGTTGGGGGGAGCTTCGGGTATGCCATTCCGGTGCAAGGGCGTCGAACACCTCAACCACTTCGGCTCGGGCTTTCCCATCCCAGCCAACCGCGTCCAATCCGGCAACACGACGCGTCATGATCCGCATCGGGTGCTCCTCGTGGCCTATCCCAGAAGACACATGCCCTTCGATCTGGGTAGGTGGGAGAACTTCGACGAAGCCGGCCATAACAGCCAGTATCGCCCGCTAGCTGCCGATCACGAACTCGCCGAACTCCGCAAACGGGCCTTGGAACTTCACGGTGTCACCACCGATGAGGCTGACAAAGTGGCTGTCATCCAGGAGAACCTGCTGCTGCTCTGTTCGCTGATCCTCAGGGATCACAAAGGCCTGGACCGCAGCCTCATCGTCGAAGACCTCCGCCCCCCACAGGTCAGGGTTGGCTTCCAACAAGTCTCCGACGAAGTTCACCAGATCGACATCGGTGTAGGCCCCAGGAGGGATCACGACGTAAAAGATCTCCCCGTTGTCTGTCGAGATTCGGACGGCAATCTCATAATTCGCCACCGTTTCGCCACGAAGGATCGTCGTCGTGGTGACCACACTTTCGGGCGTTGTCGTTGTGGCGGCCTGACCAGGCGCCTCGGTAGTCCCAGTGACCAAAGAGGAGGTAGTCGAGAGCTCCGCTTCCCCGCTATCGCAAGCGGCAATCACCATTCCAAGGGCAACGAGAAGGAAGATCAGAGTTCGGGACGCCATAACACCCCAAACGTAACCGGTGCCGGCGCTAGTTCCCGGGTTTCGGCCGCTGACGGGTAAGCGCTTCGAAGACCGAAGCAAGGCGGGCAGTGATAGGTCCGCGTGGAAAAGACTCCTCACCAATCTGGCTGACAGACTGCACCTCACGAATTGTGGAAAGAGCCATCACCTCGACGGCTTCAGCGAGACGGTCCAGAGCCCATGAACCTTCCGACACTTCGATGTCGAGCCCACGGGCAGCTTCCAATACGACTCGACGGGTTATCGAGTCGAGAATTCCCAGATCGAGCGTCGGCGTCTCCATCACGTCTTCTATGACCCAGGCGATGGAGAATGTTGGACCCTCCAGAACGCGACTATCGGTCGTGACCAACAGGGCATCCTCAAAGCCCTCTTTCCTCGCCCGTCTGGTTGCGGCCAGGTTGGGGGCATACGAGAGGATCTTGGCGCCGGCCAGATCCCACTCCACACCGGCGGCGTGCCACGGCGCCTCGACCGGGAATAGTCGGACCGGACCCGGGTCACCCGCCCATTCGTGTCCGAAGACGATTACCTGGGGTAGCTCGTCCTCACCAGGAACACTGGATCCACGGGTAACCACGACCCGGACGGCGCAGTCCCCCAGACTCTCGGCCGTCCGTGTGATCCAACTCGAGATGTCGCCACGATCGGGAAGGTCGATCTCGAGCCTGCTGGCGCTCGCCTCTAATCGATCGAGGTGCGCGTCAAGCCCGAATGGTCGTCCGTCATAAGCCTTGAGGACCTCGAAACATCCGTCACCACGAAGAACGGATGAGTCGGTGACCGGGATCCGGCCGTCGCTGGCCTCGCCGTTGATGAGAACCTGGCTGATCATTCGCCCGAACGGTAGGCATTGGTGATGGGGAGACGCCGGTCCTTTCCAAAGGCTTTGGTTGTGATCTTGACGCCGGGAGCAGCCTGGCGTCGCTTGTACTCGTTGCGATCGACCATGCGGGCTACCCGGGTGACCAGATCTTGGTCGTACCCCGCCAGAACGATCTCCTCGGTACCCATGTCTCGCTCTACGTAACGCTCGAGTATCGCGTCGAGGACCTCGTAGGGTGGAAGTGAATCTGAGTCCTTTTGATCGGGACGCAGTTCGGCGGACGGTGGTTTGTCGATCGTGTTCTGCGGGATCACCTCATGGTCCTTGTTACGCCAACGAGCCAGTTCGTACACCGACGTCTTGAACACGTCCTTGAGAACCGAATAGCCACCAACCATGTCGCCGTAGAGAGTGGCGTAGCCGGTTGCCATCTCCGACTTGTTGCCGGTGGCCACAACCATCGGGCCGAACTTGTTTGAGATGGCCATCAGGGTCGCTCCCCGGGATCTGGCCTGGAGATTTTCTTCGGCCACCCCGAATTCGGTGCCTCCGAACAACGCCGAGAGAGAATCGAGGTGAGCCTCATAGACGCCATCTATCGGCACGACGTCGAAGCTGATGCCAAGCTTCTCAGCGAGGGCGCGGGCATCCGCCAATGAATGCTCTGAGGAGAAGCGCGACGGCATCGCAATGCCCTGCACCGCGTGTCGCCCGAGCGCGTCTACGGCGATTGTGGCGGTGAGGGCCGAGTCGATGCCGCCAGAGAGACCGATCACGACACTCTCGAATCCGTTCTTTCGGACGTAGTCCGCGAGACCGACGGTCAAGGCCCGGTAGATCTCCTCGGTAGGATCGAGAAGCTGACATACCCGGGCGGGTGCGGCACCTTCCCCCCCGGTAGGGATGTCCACTACGAAAAAATCCTCTTCGAACTGCGGGGAGCGATGGACAACGTTCCCTTGCCCGTCAAACACCACCGACGCCCCATCAAACACGAGCTCGTCCTGTCCACCGACCAGGTTCAGATAGATGACCGGTACACCGGCAGCCCTGGCGCGGGTGGCAAGCATCTCCTCTCGCTCGACAGCCTTTCCGAGATGAAACGGCGATGCATTGATGTTGAGGAGCACCTGGGCCCCTCGCTCGGCCTGTTGGCTGGGGGGCCCGCCGGGCAGCCAGATGTCCTCACATATGGACACACCGACCGACACGTCACCGACTCTCCAGATTTGGCCTGGATCGACTCCAACCGAGAAGTATCTGTCTTCATCAAAGACCCCGTAATTGGGCAGTAGAACCTTGTGATAGATCCCCAAGACGGCACCATCGCCAAGAATCGCCGCAGCGTTGGCCACCGGCCTCTCTTCCGAGTCGGCTGCACCTCTTGGGATATCGGGCGCATGGTCGACAAACCCAACGATCGTCGTCACATCGGTTGCGGAGAGCGCTAGTCGATGGAGCGCAGCCAGGTTGGCATCCACGAAGTCGCGGCGATGAACAAGGTCTTCTGGGGGATAACCGGTCAGCGCGAGTTCGGGGACGAGAAGTATGTCCGCCTCCGCCTCCGCCGCCATGATCATCGCGTCGGCAATCGCATCCTCATTGCCCGAGATGTCGCCAACCGTGAGATTCATTTGGGCGCCTGCGACCCGAAATGTCATGCCAACACGATACGCGTTGGTCGGTGGCATGGCACCGTCATAGCCTGGCTTGGTGACAGATCGAGCTCACGGCCCCAGCGACGCTGCCTTTGTTGATCTTGGTTTCGATGAGACGACGACGGCCCGGATACAGACCGCAATCAGGGCTAGCGCTGACCCTGATGGCGCGTTGGTTCGTATCGCCCCTGTCCTTGTTGCCGATTTGTCAATCGTCTCCGACAACGACCGACTCGTGAAGGTGGCGGCGATCGCCGGGGCCAGTCGAGCACTCAGCAAGACATTGGCAAAGAACCCTCATCTGCTCAGCGGGGCGACCAAGAGCGACTCGGTGAGTCTCAGGGTTCAAGCTGCCCTCGTGGAGATCGCAGGAGATGACCTCGCAGGCCGTACCGGAGTCAGGGAGGCGACCGGGAGGTTCTCGTCCGCAATCGATGAAATAGTCGGCGAGGCTCTGGAGGCTGTCACAGAGCAAGTCAAGGAACGGCATCGGATAGCCAACGAGGTGGGGTTCGCCGTCATTGCCATGGGCAAATGGGGCGCAAGAGAGCTCAACTACTACTCCGACATCGATCTGGTCTTTGTGCACGAACCGGTCGAAGGGCAGGATTCGGAGAGCCGCAGTGCGGCGCTGGCTATCGCCAGTCGCCTCGTTTCGAGCCTTTCGGCACCCACCTTTGATGGGCCGGCGCTGCAGATAGACGCCGACCTGCGCCCCGAGGGTTCGATGGGACCTCTGACGCGCAGCCTCGATGGCTACAGGTCGTACTACGCCAGATGGGGTGAGGCGTGGGAATTACAGGCACTCCTCAAGGCCAGACCTGCAGCCGGTGATGTGGATGTGGGTCAACGGTTCAGGGAAATGGCGGACCAGATCATCTGGGATCAGGGCCTCGATGTCGATGCTCTCCGCAGTATCCGTCTTCTCAAAGCCCAGGCAGAGAATGCCGCATCCAGCACCGATCTCAAACGGTCTCGAGGAGGAATTCGGGATATCGAGTTCACGGTTCAGCTTCTTCAGCTGGTTCACGGGAGGTTCGACTCCGACCTGCGTGTCAAGTCGACCCTCGATGCGATCGAAGCCCTCGGCGACCATGACTACATCGAGACCCACGAGGCCGAGAGTTTGACCGACGCCTACATCTTCCTCCGTAACGTAGAGCACAGAATCCAGCTTTGGGACCTTCGTCAGACCCATCAATTGCCGGCCTCTCTCGAGGCGAGGGAACGAATCGGAAGAAGCCTTGGATTCACAACGGACCCGGCGGGAAGTCTGATTGCGTATCTCGACGAGGTGAAACGAAAGGTGAGGGAGCTCCACGAGCGCCTCTACTTCCGACCAATACTCGATTCGCTGGTTGGTCTTCCGACCGCTCGTCTCGACCCGACCGAGGCAGCTCTTCGACTCGAGGCCCTTGGATTCAGTGATGTTGTGGCTGCGGCCACGGCATTCGAGGAACTCACCGCCGGACTGACCCGCAGGTCGAGGGTCATGCATCAGGCGCTTCCGCTCATGCTCGACTGGTTGTCTCAGTCTCCTGACCCGGATCTTGGGCTGAGCCAACTCCGGCTCCTCCTGGCTCACAGCCCGGATCACGGCGCCTTGGTGACACTGCTGCAGAACAATCCCGTCGCCGGCGAGCGTCTATGCCTCCTCCTCGGCACCGGCAAGCTGCTCGGCGATCTGATCGATCGGATCCCCGAGTTCATCCCTCGCCTGACCGACGACAGCCAGCTTTTGGATGTGCGGGATCGCCAAGATGCCACAGAGAGACTTCTGGGGCTTCTCGACTCCAGACCCGATGCTGATGCAAAGGTCGGAACCATTCGCCGTTTCGTCCGCCGCCGAAAGCTTCGGATCGCCGCCCGCGATGTCCTGGAAGAAGCGCCGATGGAGGCAACCCTCGGTGCGTTGTCGGATAGCGCCGACGCCGCCATCACAGGGGCTCTCCACATCTTGACGCAGGAAGACCCCAACGGATTCGGGGTTATCGCCATGGGCAAGTGGGGTGGTCACGAACTGTCCTACGGCTCGGATGTCGACCTGATGTATGTGTTTGACGACGAGCACAGCCGGGATCGCGGTCTTCATCTGGCCATCGGGCTGAGCAGGGTGCTCTCGGAGCCGAGCCGGTACGGGGAGGCCTATGAGCTCGACGCCGACCTCAGGCCAGAGGGCCGCAAGGGCCCGATGGCGCGTTCACTCGATGGCTTCCGCCGCTATTACGCGGAATGGTCCGAGCCCTGGGAGCTTCTCGCATTGGTCCGGGCGCGACCCGCCGCTGGTGATGAGGATGTTCTCGAGTCGTTCACCAACATCACCGAACCGGTGATCTGGAGGGAGCAACTGCCCGATGAGATAGCTCGGGAGATTCGCTCCATCAAGGCAAGGGTGGAAGCCGAGCGAATACCACCGGGAGAGGACGCCGACTTCCATTTGAAGCTTGGCCCGGGCGGTCTGTCAGACATCGAGTTCCTAACCCAGCTACTCCAACTGAAACACGGCGGTGCGATGCCGGAGTTGAGGGTCACGGGTACATTCCCGGCGCTCCACCGTCTCCGTGAGGCCGAAATCCTCTCGGCTGCCGCATACGACTCACTGCACGATTCCTACCTCTTCTGCACACGTGTCAGGTTGAGGCTCCACCTTCAACAAGGCAGCGTCTCGAATTCCCTACCCACCGACCCGGATTCGACGGCTCGTCTCGCTGCGTCCCTCGGGTTCGAGAGGACAAGTGAACTCCGGGAGCAATACCGTCGATACACCCGACGTGCCCGGCGCAGCTTCGAGCAGCTCTTCTACGAGTGAGACGAGGCATCGCCCCGGCAACCTGCTGGAGTGGGGGGCGATCTCGACCAGGCCTCCATTCGGGTCAACGAATCGACAACAAGCTTCGGCACAAGGCAGGCGTATCGGTGCTGATCGGGTTGACGGGCCGATTTGATCAGGAGCGGCCGACCGCGGCGGCTACCAATCGCAACTCACTCATCAGTGCGTCGAACTCGTGAGGGAGCAAAGCCTGCCCGCCATCGACGAGAGCCTCGTATGGGTTCGGATGAACATCGACCAGGACGCCGTCGGCGCCGGCGGCCACCGCGGCAAGGGCCAGGGGTAACACCAGGTCTTTGCGACCGGCCGCGTGCGACGGGTCGACCATGACCGGTAAGTGGGTGAGGAATTTGACCAGCGGCACCGCAGAGATATCAAGTGTGTTCCGCACCGAGTTGTCGAAACCCCGAACTCCCCGTTCCACCATCACGATGTCGCTGTTCCCCTCGTTGGCGATGTACTCGGCGGCATCAATCCACTCCTCGATGGTGGCGGCCATTCCCCGCTTCAACTGGACAGGCTTGGGCTGGCGGCCAACCTCACGAAGAAGGGCGTGGTTGGACATGTTCCTCGTGCCGACCCGGAGCATGTCTGCATATGAGCCGACAAGATCGACATCTCTTGGGTCGAGGACCTCGGCGACGAAGGGCAGGCCGGTCGTTGAGCGCGCCTCGGCCATAATCTCCAGGGCGGCCTTCCCCAACCCCTGGAACGAATACGGAGAGGTGCGTGGCTTGAAGGCATCTCCCCTCAGGATGTGCGCCCCCGATGTCTTGACCGCAACAGCCGTGGCAAAGAGTTGTTCCCGGCTCTCCACCGCGCAGGGGCCGGCGATGACCTTGACTGGACCGTCACCGATCTTGACATCACCCACAACGACAACGGTGTTGTCCGACTTGTTCTGACGCCCGACCCTGCGTCCGCCCCGCACCACCGGCACCACTCGCTCAACTCCAGGGAAGGCGTCCCAGGGAGCCTCGTCTCGAAGACGCACCTCGGTGGTGCCGTTGACAACGGTGCGGCCGTCCTCAGTGGAGATGTGGACGTCTGCACCCAAGGCTCCGAGTTTCTCGACGACCTGGGCAACCTCGTCGCCGGTCGCATCTGGGCGCATGAGAATGATCATGAGTAAGGAATGGGAGGGACCTCAACGCTAGCCGTCACAGGTAGCGCACTCTCATTCGGGAGACGGCTGCGAGTCGTTACCATCGGCGGATGGACGTCGAGAACCAGGAGACCCACGAGTACATATCCCATATCGGTGAGTTCCGTCCGTACTGGCGAGACATCATCCTGGGAGTCAACGACGGTCTCGTCTCCATCTTCCTCCTGGTGGTCGGTGTTGTCGGAGGTGGCTTCGACACCGCCCAGGTGCTGCTGACGGCGGTCGCCGGGGCTCTGGCAGGTGCGGTATCCATGGCGGCCGGCGAGTACCTGGCGACCAAGTCGCAGGACGAGATCCTGGAGGCAGAACTGGCCTTGGAGCGAACTCACATCATCCACTTCAAGGACCAGGAGTTGGAGCAGCTCCGCGGGTTCTTCACCGACATGGGTGTTGGTGAAGCAGATTTGAACGGTGTGATCGCGGGGTTCGAAAACAATGATGAAGCCATCTTGAACGCCATGGCCGCCCTCGAGTTCGGAGTTGTCGAGTCGGAGCGTCGCTCGCCACGCCTGGCGATGGCGGCGTCGGGTCTTCTCTTCCTTGTCGGCTCATTACCCTCGGTTGTACCGTTCATCTTGATCGACTCGACCGGCACAGCCCTGATCTGGGCGACCGCTTTATCGCTTACCGGCCTCTTCCTTGTCGGAGTGGTCAAGGCACGAGTCGCCAAGAGCCACTGGCTGCAATCGGGTTTCGAGAATATGGCCATCGCTGGTGTTGGCGGAGTGATCGCTTGGGCGATCGGCAACGCCATTGGGGCCACTCTGGGTTAAGCCGTACGCGTTCGCGACCCGCTTGCAATAATTAGCGCTTGCTATAAGCTAACTAGAAGTGAACGAGAGCAAGCACGGCGATTTGGGCGCGTTCATCCGCCAACAGCGGGAACGAGCGAACCTCTCACTGCGACGTCTGGCCGACAAGGCAGGTATTTCAAACCCATATCTGAGCCAGATCGAGCGAGGGATTCGCAAGCCGTCTGCCGAGATTCTCAAGAGCCTGTCGAGAGCCCTCGAGATCAGCGCCAACTCCCTCTACAAAAGGGCTGGGCTGATCGACGAGGAACTGGTTCCGACATCGGTGTTCGAGGCCATCGGGGCAGACAAGCGGCTCGCCACCGAGCACAAGAAGGTCTTGCTCGATATGTACAGGGCACTTGCCCGAAGCAATGGGTCGGTGACCAAAGAGAAACAGGAGTAAGTAATGCAAACAAAGAGCGTTTTGTACGCGGCAGTTGGCGCTCCCGTCGTCGTGGCCCGCAAGGTCGGCGACAAGGTCAGCATCATCAAAGACAGAATGGGAAAAGAGAAGGCCGCCCGCAGCAAGGCTGCCGGAGCGACCATCGAGGACTGGGCCGCCGAAGGCGAGAAGGTCGTCGCCCGTATCAGCGAGGGCAAGGTCGTCGAGGAGATTTCCTCCAAGGTCGACCTCGACCAGGCCAAAGAACAGGTCAGCAAGCTTCGGGATCAACTCGAAGACATGCTTGCCACATGGCGCACCTCATTCCGGCCCGACAAGGCAGATGAGAAGACAGACGTGACGGAGGCCGAAAAGGCCCCCTCCACCAAGAAGACGGCTGACAAGAAGCCGGCAGCTTCCAAGACGGCTGACAAGTCTTCGGCTGCCGAGACGACCAAGTCGTCCTCGGCGGCGAAGACAAGCTCAACGAAAACTGAAAAAGCTTCCTGAGCTCACCTGCTCACACTGAGAAGGGGCCCCTTCTCTTTATCCCGATTATCCCGACCGCCTTCCTGATGCTGTAGCGATCACCTGTGATCGTTTCACCGCGGGAAATGGGGTGAACTCAGGTCGAGATTGAGGGCTGCAGGTCGCCGGCCGCCCCGATCCAGCTTTCGACCATTGACTCGGTAGGAAGACGGTCGACCACTCGCATGGATCCGTTGAGACCAATGATCTTGGTGAGAAGCGCAGTCGGATTTCGTCGTCGTAGATCTCGCAATGTGTCGACACCGGAGGCAACCAACAGTTCCGCATACTCGGCGCCCACACCGCGGACTCGAAGCAGGTCGGCGTGATGAACCCAAAGCTGAAGATCCTTGGGACTGATCCCGGTTGCCCTGGCGACCTCAGTCCTACCCCGTCGGGTAGAGGCCTGCTCCGCCAGACCACGCCCTGTGCGAATGCCAGCCTTGCGCAGCTTTGTCGCCTGTCTCTGATCAACACCCGCCACCTGATCGATACGAGCCATTTGCCCTTTCTCCGCTATGTGACACCGGCCCCAGTTTTTGCGACTCTAGACCCTCGCCAGAACCGAGGTCAGGCCGGATGCCGGGGTTTCAAGTCAGATACATCTATCTCGGTGTCTACATCTCGGGGGTGTACGTCTGAGATCCAAACCTCATTGACCCAGTCCGGGTGGGCCAGCCAGAGCCGCTTTGCTCCATCGTCACCCTCGAGCGACATGACCCGCGGCCAGAGGGATCGATTGATCAGGACGGGGTTGCCCGAACTGTATCGGTACTTGGGAACAGTCACCGGCTTGCCTGCCTTGGCATGAGACTCAAACAAAAGGTCGACAACCTCAGCAGAGATCTCAGGCTGATCTGCGATCACTATCAGAGCCGTATCACATCGGGAGAGTCGGGCTAGTGCGTCAAGCCCAACGCGAAGGGACGAAGCGATCCCTTCCTCCCACTCCGGATTCTCCACAACTCCGGCATCTCCGAGTTCGGTCTCAGCAAGGATTCGATCGGAGTCATATCCCAAAACCACCCACACCTCATCGACCGGGAAGGCTTGGGTCCGACCGACGACATGACCAAGCAGGTTGGTGTCACCCCATGGTTCTAGCTGTTTCGGCCGACCGAGTCTCCTGGAGGCGCCGGCGGCGAGCACGATGGCTGCGGTTGACATTGCGGGCGAATCTAGTGGTCAAGCCGGGACCGGGAAGCGAGTGAGAGCACCGATACCTTCGACATCAAGGGGTGAGGCCACGTCGAACTGGTGGGCACTTCCCCCGGCCACAACAGTGGCATCCATCACAGCAGCAACCACGTCATCGACGGCGAACATCGGTGAACCGCATACCGGGCAGGAGTCTTCGTTTCTGGTCAGATGGGCACATTGGCTGCACATGGCTCCACTCCTGGTGAATGGCCCGGCCACCGCCAGCGTGTCGATTGCCTGGGCGTTGACGGCCTCTAGCGTGGAACTCAGCCCCAGGACTGCATTCCCTCCGCCCCAAGCCGTGTCGCAAATCCGCCCGGCCAGTGCTTCTTGTCGATGACGCCGAATCTCAATGTCGTGGGCGGCCATCTCGACACGCAGGGTGGCCAGCCCCATCCCCTTCGGATTGGCGACGAACGTCGCCCTTGGCAATTGCGCAAGGTACGGATGAAGAGAACGGGCGATCTCCTCGACGGTCTCCTCATGTCCTCCGATCGCCATGTAGTCGAAGGGCCGATTCACGTGCTGTTCGAGAAGACGAGCTCCAGCCTTCCTCCAAAGCCGGGCGGAGGCCTCGTCGGCATGGGCACGCACACCCTTCTCCTCGTAACCGGAGAATCCCCCGAAGTTGCTCTTGCCGATGTCGGCGTCAGCCGGGTCTCCCAGTTCCTCGATGACGCCCTCAAACCCGACAAAAGTCCGGGCTAGAGAACGGTCGGCGACGACGATCCCGGAGCGAAGCGCACGGGGAGCGGCTCGGAGTGGTCTCAGGTAGGGACGAGGTCCAATGGTCGACACGTTTGGCGTCGGATGGGTCAGCGGTTCGAGAAGGAACAGATCGTCCAGGCTCGAAGCAAAGATCGCATATGCCGGCGCAGAGTCGACTTCGAGGGTTTCTGCCAGGTCATGGATACGGTCGGCGTCGGCTCGGACGCTCTTCTGAACCTGTCGGCCCATCCACCGGGACCGTTCGCGAACGGGTCTGACCAAATCAGAGAGAAGGGCGCCGAACCCTCCTCGACTCGGCCGATCGACATACACGGAGATCAGCGAGCCGTTCGGGCTTCTCAAGTCAGCGATCGGGTCGCCTATCACATTGACCTCCAGCCTCGACGCGGAACCTACACAAATGACCAAGACCCGCGCCCGGTGTCAGAGTGAGCGGGTGAGCTCCGCGGTCAACTCTTCGAGAATCCAACCGAGGTAGTCCAGGGCCTGTCGACCATCCTCCTCGAGACGGTCGTGATCCTCCTCGACCTCCAGACCCAAGCGAGCCCCAAGTGTGAGACGCGCCTGGTTGATGACTCGCAGGAATGAATCGGCTTCTTCGTCACTGAGGACCGTCGCGTCGTCACTCTGGACAACCTTCCGAAGGACATCACGGTCGGATTGGCGAGTCGCGTCCAAGTCCACCCCCATGAGACGCCACCACTCCTCGTTGGACTCGGGATCATCGAGATAGACGGGAACGTTGAGTCTGGTAGCGGCGGGATCGACACCCACCTCCCCTATCCCGGCAAGCAGCGGCAGAACGTCGGCAAGGAAGGCCCGTTCCTCCGGACCGAACGAAGCCGTTATCCCCTTGCGTGTCGTCTTGAAGTGGCTCACTTCTCCATGGTCGCCCATAGACCGTGGCTGTGGAGTCGAAAACAATCGATCTCAGCCTTCTCGCGTGGGCCATCGGAGACGATCGCCCTGCCCTCGTGATGCACCTGCAGCATAAGTTTCGTCGCCGTGGCCTCGTTATGGCCGAAGAGCTTGCGAAAGACATACACCACATAGCCCATTGTGTTCACGGGGTCGTTCCAGACCACCACTTGCCATGGACGATCGATATCGATTTCTTCGTCGCTGTCGGGAACGATCACCGGAGTCGGCTGCATTGCCATTTGCTCCGGCATCGTACGCAAAATAGGGGCGGTTGGATAAGTGAGCTATCCCGGAGCCAGCCGGCTCATGCAAGCATTTACGGCATCGGAGAGATCGGGGTCGGCGTATGGGATCTCGGCAAGTGGATAGGGACCGCCGATCCCGCGGTACTCCGGTATCGGGTCGGGGAATTCCGACACACCCCGTGATCTGACGCAATCACTGAATTCCTCCAGAAGGTCGACCACGGCCGACTGCAGGATCGGACTCTGGGTCAACTCCAGTGCACCAGTCCCAAGGTGGCTCGAGCAGACAGAAAGGGCGCTGACCGAGTCGGCGTCCGAGAAGTCGATGTCCCTCATCACCAGTTCGAGTCGCGGTCGGCCTTGGGCGTCAAGTGGAATCGGCTCGATATCGATGCCGTTCGCAACCAGACAATCGCGAAACATCTCGGTGGCCTCGAGGGTGGCAACAGTGCTCGTTGTCGTCACCGGGATGGTGGTGGGTGGGACAGTGGCGACCGTGGGAGACGACCCTTCAGATGTCACCGCGCACGCAGCCATCGTGTATGCAAGAACTGCGACAGCGCTTGGAAGAAGAAATTTCAAACGGAGTCTGGAGCGGTCTCTAGACCGTCGGCGAGAATCATCGCTATGTCCCTGACCGGAACATCCTCACGACCGAGTTCTTTGACACCGTCGTCGAGCATCACAAGACAGAATGGGCAGGCCACCGCTATTTCGTCGGCCCCGGTCGCCAACGCCTCCTCGGCCCTTTCGATGTTCACTTTCTTCCCGATTCGCTCCTCCATCCAGAAGCGCCCCCCACCGGCACCACAACAGAACGAGTTCGTCCCGTGCCGCTCCATCTCTACGACGTGATGGCCGGTGCCACCGACCACCTCGCGTGGGGCCACGTATACGTCGTTGTAACGGCCGAGGTAACAGGGATCGTGATAGGCGATCTTCTTGGGTTCACCATTCGGTTTGGTCGGCTGGCTGATCCGATTCTGGTTGAGTAACTCCGCCAACAGTTGGCTGTGATGGACCACTTCGTAGTCTCCGCCGAACTGTGGGTACTCGTTGCCGATCGTGTTGAAACAGTGGGCACATTGCGCGATGACCTTCTTCACTCCGATCTCGGTGAAAGTCTCGATGTTCTGGAGTGCAAGCTGTTGGAAAACGAACTCGTTGCCGGAACGGCGGGCCGGATCGCCGTTGCACAACTCCCTCGAGCCCAGGATGGCAAAGTCGATTTCGGCGGCATGAAGCAATCGAGCCAGGGCAACAGAAACTGCGATGTTGCGGTCGTCGAACGATCCTGCACACCCTACGAACCACAAATACTCTGCAGTGGTCTTCCCGTTCTCCCCGAATACGGGAACCTCGAAGTCCAGTTGTGAGGTCCAATCCGCTCTCGCCTGCTGGCTCATACCCCACGGATTCGACTGGTTCTCCATAGCGACGAACGCCTTGCCCAACTCGGTCGGGAACTCTGACTCCATCATGGTCAGATACCGACGCATATCGAGGATTCGATCGACGATCTCGATGTTGACGGGACAGATCTCGTCACATGCCCCACAGGTAGTGCAAGCAAAGACCTCGTCCGGATGGATGCGGTCGAACAGGGCTCCCGCCCCTTCCAGGAGGGCGGTCGATGACACCGGCCCGGAGACTCCCACGGTCGACGCCGCCACCTCACCCGACTTGAGCACCATTTCTCTCGGGTCGAGGGGCTTTCCGGTGATGTTGGCCGGGCAGACCGAGGTACAGAGTCCGCATACCGTGCAAGCGTCTGTGTCGAAGATCTGTTTCCAGGTGAGGTCGGAAGCAACACTGACGCCAACGGTCTCGATGTCCTCGGCCTCCATGAGGTTGGGCATCTCACGCATCGCACCCTTGGGGCGCTCGTGAGGCGAGAGAAACAGGTTCGCCGGAGACGTGACCATGTGTCGAAGCTTTGTGAGCGGAAGGATCATGAGGAAGAGAACGAAGGCCGCAGCATGGGTGACCCAGAAGGCCAGGTGCCATCCAGACGCGGCAGCCGGATCGAATAGGAATGAGATCGGATATCCGACAAAGGACCAGATCTCATGATCGGGCCGCCCTTCCATCGAGATCCGCGCCGCTTCCGTGAGCAGGCCAGTCAGACCAATGATGACCAGAACACCGAGAATGACGGAGTCCTCTGGCCTGGTCTTGGAACGGAGACGCCAGGTTGGAATCAGATACCGGCCGACAATGGCGAGAGCGAGACCGGCCAGGTACACGATCGCTGCCAGGTCGAGGATCGCTGAGTAGCCCATGTAGACCTGGCCGTGGAGAAACTTGAAGTCGGCTGGAAGAAGATGGTCGATTTCGAGCGTGACGGTTCCGAGGAACAAGACGAGGAATCCGTAGTAGATCAACGAGTGCATCACCCCGGCACGGGGATCCCGCATAAGGGTCTTCATGGTCAACCCTTCCCGAAGATGGTGGAGACGTTCGCCCCACCGGCCGGTGCGACGGTCGGCTTGGCCTTGACCCCAACTGGCCGCTCTCTGGGCAAACAGATGAAACATCAACCAGGTAAAGACGGAGAGCCCCACATAGAAAAGCACCACGACCGGGGCGGGAATGTTGCCGAAGACCCGGCGACCGACCTCGAAGTCCGGATGCTGAGGGAGAGTCCCGAGCACACCCAATGTCAGGGTCGCCAGCGCCGAGAGCACACCAATGGTTTCGAGAACGGAAGACGCCGTGATCCGCCGGGTCTCCGCCTCTTCTTCCTGTCGCTCTGCGGTCAGCGCCATGGGCGGCGAGTGTAGGTGCCACCAATCTCGAACCTCAGGTTGTACGGCCCGGATCCGGGTCGTACAACCTCATCTTCACCACCAGGCTCGACAAGGCGGGGGGCCGACGTCATCGGCACTCTCACCTTCCGAAAGCAGCCTTCACGAAGAACCAAGCATTGGCCGGACGCTCGGCCAGACGGCGAGTGAGGTAGGGATACCACTGTGACCCAAACGGAAGGTAGACACGGAGCGGGTAGCCGTCTGAGACCAACTGCTTCTGCAACTTGGTCCTGACCCCGTAGAGCATCTGAAACTCGAACGGGTGGTCCCGGTCGGCTGCCAGCTTTCGAGCCAGCTCGAGCAACGACAGGTCGTGAGTTGCGATCGCCGGCATGGTCTCCTCTGACGCCATCAGGGTCTGCATTTGATCGACGAAGGCAGCGTCGACTTCGGGTTTGGAAGTGAGCGCCACATCGTCGGACTCGACATACGCCCCCTTGCAGATGCGGATATGTCCACCCAGTGGGATCAGCCGGGTGAGATCCTCGGGAGTACGATGCAGGTAAGCCTGAATGGCGATGCCCAGATTTCCATGCTCAGCCTGGGCCTTCTCGTAGAGCCGCACCGTCGAATCGGTGTATCGCGAATCCTCCATGTCGATCGTGACGGTTGACCCGAATTTCTTGGCACGTTTGGCAAGCTGGTCGATCGACTCCACGGCGAGGTCCTCGTCGATGGCCAGTCCGAGTTGGGTCGGTTTGACTGAGATGTTGGAATCGAGATCCTCGTCGGCAATCCGCTGCAAAGACTCGAGGTACTCCTCCCTCGCCTGGATCGCAGACGCGCGGTCGTGTACTTCCTCCCCTAGATGGTCCAACGAGACAAGAAGGCCACTGGAGTTGAGCTCTCGAGCCGCCGTCACCGCGTCGTCGAGAGTGTCGCCTGCGACGAATCTCCTGGCCAGGGCTCTTCCAGGGCGGGTGGTCGTGACGACCCTCTCCACGGGTGGGGCGTGAGTGATTGAAACGGTGAGCTTCGAAAAGAGGCTCAGACCTTCCCCCCGAGTTCGGTGGCGCGAATGGCCGCCGCCCGCACGGCATCCTCCACAATCGCCCTGAATCCGCGTTCCTCGAGGACATGAACCGCGGCAGCCGTCGTCCCACCGGGGGAGGTCACCTCGTAGCGCAATTCGGCGGGGCTTTTCGACGTGTCCGTGAGGAGATGACCCGCCCCCCGGATGGTCTGATTGACAAACTTCTCTGCAATGTCCCGCGACAGGCCCTCCCTCATTGCCGCCTCGGTCAACGCCTCCGCCAGCAGAAAGACGTAGGCAGGGCCTGTTCCCGACACGGCGGTGACCGCGTCGAGAAGCGACTCGTCCATGACCCGGACCGAACCGACAGCTCCGAGAACCTCTCGTGCTGAGTCCAGGTCGTCGCCACCGGCGTACTTCCCAGCTGCGATACCAGTAACCCCCTCTCTGACCAGGGCGGGTGTGTTGGGCATCGCCCTGACCACCGGGACGGCGCCGAGCCGTGATTCGTAACTCTCTGTGGTCACACCCGCTGCGAGCGAAATGATGGTCTGTCTCTCTGCGACCGATCCGGCCAGCGATTCGAGAACTTCGGACACATCTCTCGGCTTCACCGCCACAACAACGACATCGGTTCCAGCGATCGCGGCGACGGGATCGGTAGTCACGGAGCACCCTGTCTTGTGTGCCAACTCGTCTGCCTGGTCCTGCCTGCGAACACACAAAGTGATATCGGATGGGCCCCAACCGGCGGAGAGCAGACCCGATAGAAGCGCCTCGCCCATGGCACCCACGCCAACTATCGCAACACGAATTCGCTCAGTCATGGCAGCAATTGTATGACCCGGGCGAGGTGTCAGTTCAAGCGAGACCTGATCAGCTCCACGACTGTGGCCACCGCCGCCGGGTTGTATCCACCCGGGATGATCAAGTCGGCGTATCGTCTCGACGGCTGGACGAACTCGATGTGCATAGGCCGCACCGTGGCGAAGTACTGAGCGATCACCGAATCAATATCTCTTCCTCGCTCCTCGATGTCTCTCTCCAGACGTCGTGCGAGACGCAGGTCGGCGTCGGTGTCAACAAAGATCTTCAGGTCGAGCTCCGAGCGGAGAGCAGGCTCGGAGAGCACAAGTATCCCCTCGACGACCACAACCGGTGCCGGCTCGATCCGAACGGTTTCTTGCGCACGAAGATGTACGGCAAAGTCGTACTGCGGGCGCTCGATTGCCACTCCCGTTCTGAGGGTTTCAAGGTGTTCAACGAGCAGTTCCGACTCGAGTGATGACGGGTGGTCGTAGTTGACCCTGGTCCTTTCCTCGTACGTCAGCTCCGGGGTGTGCCGGTAGTAGGCGTCGTGCTGCATGAGAGCGACCTTGCCATCGAGACGATCGACTACGGCTTCGGCAATGGTGGTCTTGCCGGACCCAGAGCCTCCCGCAATGCCGATAAAGAGCGGACGGTCGGGCTTCCACGGACTTTCATCGGGCATCGCAAGCGACGATACCGACTACTTCTCGGCGACCTTGCTCCGAAGTCGTCGAATCTCGTCGTAAACGCCGTCAGTAAGGGTTGTCGAGGCCGGAGCCGAGACACCACGTATTTCGGTCGCTTTTGCTTTTTTCGCCCCGGATTCGGAAGCCGCTTCTTCAGATGCAGCGACGAGTGCCTCCTCAGTGGAAGCTTCGGATGAGGAAGTCTCCTCTGTGCTCGCCGCGGTCTTCCCCTTCGCCTCCTCGGCGATATCCTCCAACCAGATCGGATCGTCAGACACGGGGGCGACGTCGCCGGCCACACGATCGAGCCAGTCCGACTCGTCTTCTTCGGTAATGACATCTGCCACACCCAATCGGTGGATTGTGTGGAGAACGCGAACCGTCCCGACGCGGCCCATCTTGGCTTCGAGAAGGTCAAACGTAAACGGCTGCATCAGCGAGACGAGGATTGCCCAATCGTCCGGTGAGATGGTGATTGGCTTCTCGATTTTGCCGTCAATTCGGATGCCGGCCGCTTGGAACAGCCCGGCTTCGACCACTTCACCTTCGAGCGATTTCAGAGCATCAACATCGGACAGAATGTCCTCGACACTCCAACCTGAGGTATCGGGCCCGTCCGCGGCTCCGACAGAAAACGATCCGGTATCCAGGGTTGAGAGAACGTAGACGATGTCGGCAACTCCACTTCGGTCGTTGCCTACGTCGGTATCTTTGGTGCCGACCAACTCGGCTCCGGTCACCGTTCCATCACGAAAATGGATACGACCGCGATGGTCACCTTCGATGTCGAGCGAGCCGGTCTTGTTGGTGACCTGCATGATTTGCAGCAGGTCGCTGATGCTCCAGTCAGCGAGCTGGCCCGAGAGATGCATCTGTCCTTCCATTTTGTCTGGTCCCTCCCTGTGCGCTGGCTATCGGCAGGAATCGACTACTGGTTGAGGACTTCAGCTCTTGCGCGCCGCTTTCATCGCTCGCTTCTGCTCGCGGAGGACAGAAACGTCATCGAAAACCGCCACATCGGCGATGCTGGGCCAGTCGGCTGCCTTGTCCTCCCAGCCGTCGGGTCGTATGCCTACCCGCTTGCCCAGAACACCCAAGAAGATTCGCGATTTTCCCACGCCGAAGCCGGGGAGAGCTTCGAGCCTCGAGAGGAGATCACCCGCATCCGCAGCGGTATCCCAAACGTTCTCAGCCGCTCCGTCGTACTCCTCGACGATCACCCGACAAAGATCTTGTGTGCGCTTGCCCATCGAAGCGGGGTAGCGATGAATGGCGGGCGGGCCACGAAACACGGCCTCCATCGCATTCGGATCCCACAAGGCAATCCGCTCAGCATCGAGATCCTCACCGAAACGATCCTTGAGCAGTTGCGGTCCGTAAAAGGCGCGTTCCATTGGGAACTGTTGGTCGAGGAGCATCCCTATGAGCAGGGCGAGTCCGTCGGTGGCCAAGAGACGATTGGCCTCTTCGGAAGCCGTGAAGTGGAGAAGGTCCGGTTTGTCCATCCTGGTCAACCGTAGTGATCAGATCACGAACAGAGGTTGAGAATCAGACGGTGGCCGGGGGACACCTCGGTTTCGCCGTCAGCCGGACGGGCCGCCGACCATAGGTGATCCACCGACTTGGTCGGAGTCCACAACCGCGGTCTCTTACAACAGAACATACGAGGGTTCTTTTGGCATCCGTTCTGTCGACGCTCTAACGAGCTTTGATCTTGGCCCAACCGTGACGTTCCACGGACTTTTCGTATTTCTCCTCCCGATATCGACGCTGGGCCCACCACGACGATGGTTTCGCCAGCCGGACGGCTACCAACAGCGAAATCGCCAAAAAGACCACCGCCGTCAAGGAGGCGACAGTCTTCACAGAACGAAAGTTCTCGACCAGCCACACCCCGGTCGGTTCATCTTCCAACAGGCGAATCGGGAAGAACAACACGAACATGGCAAGAACCCACCCCAGCCATCCGATGACAGCAGCCCACCGGCGCTCCTTCAACCAAGCAGTCACGTTCGTAAACAGTGCAACAAACACCGTTACGACGGCTCCCCACAATGCAGTCACTTCAATCACCGACGTACCGGCGCCATCAGAGAAAAGCGACTCCTATCCAGGAACCGAAAGACGTATCACAGACCCTCCACGACACTCATCACATCTAAGACCGGCCCCACGCCGGAGCACCGCAAACGACACCTCACTCAGGTCAAACCGGTCCGTAGTTGTCCCGGCCGCCCACTCTAGGGACCGTGCACGGAGTTGAATGTTTGCCCAGGACTTACGAGCACCGGGGGTTTACGTGGCCGCTCGGTCCGTCCATTAAGCGACGACCCGGTCAGATATGAGACCCACTGGGGTATCGGTCAGAAACGTCTAACCCATTGGACCGGTTGGTCCGACTGGCGCGGTTGCATGAACACGACCCGATCGCCCAGTACCGCCTTATCGACCTGGCTTCTTTCCACACGAACGGAAACCCGTTCGTCATCAGAGATGTCAACGACCAGGTAGCACCAATCCTCAGGTGGTGCCCCAGCCGGTGGTTTGAAGTGCTTACCAACCACCAGACCGGTGAGTCTTTGCGTCATCCTCATCCCTCCTTTATTCACCCCGTCCACATTCACCCGTCCACCGGGGAGCCGTAGGAACCCCATCGAGGGGCGCCAATCAGCTAGCCAAAGTTTATCTCAGGAATCAGATGATTCCAGAGCGTTTTCGAACAAGCACATTGCGACCGGTGAGGAACGTCTTGCTGCCAAAGGAGCGGATCGCCCCATCTGAGCGCGGCATCGACCAATATTGGGCCCAGATGACCGACATCTTCATCGTCGACGCCTGCCGGACCCCCATGGGAAAACTCGGCGGCCAACTTGCGTTTGTTCGACCCGACGATCTTGCGGCCCACGTTGTGGCGCGTCTCATGGCTCGGAATGCCGACCTCGACCCGATGGCCGTTGAGGACATTCAATGGGGTGCTGCAAATCAGGCCGGGGAGGACAACCGCAACATCGCTCGAATGACAGCTCTGCTTGCGGGTCTCCCGATCGAGATACCCGGTACCACGGTGAATCGGCTCTGTGGGTCCGGTCTTCAGGCCGTCGTTTCTGCCGGCCACGCCCTCAAAGACGGATGGGGCAACGTGATGATCGCCGGCGGCTCTGAATCGATGAGTAGGGCTCCATACGTCACTCTCAAGGGTGAGCGGGGATTCCCGACCGGTGTACCCGACACCGCCGACACGGTCCTGGGCTGGCGTCTGGTCAACACCCTCATGGAGGACATGTATCCACCCATCACGTTGGGAATGACAGCAGAAATGGTCGCAGAGAAGTACAACGTCAGTCGGGAAGACCAGGACGCCTTCGCCTTGCGCAGTCATCGGCTTGCCCTCGAGGCGATGGCCGCGGGCCGTTTCGACGACGAAATCGAGGCCATCGAGGCGTCTGCCGATCACCGTCGCCGCTCTACGAACCTCATCGAGCATGACGAAGGACCGCGACTCGATACGTCCCATGAGAAACTTGCCCAACTGCAACCAATCTTCAAGGAGGGGGGAACCGTGACAGCAGGCAACTCCTCCCCAATGAACGACGGAGCAGCGGCATTACTTCTGGCAAGCAAGAAAGGGCTGAACGACCACAGTCTGACTCCTCTGGCCCGCATTGTCTCGTCGGCGGCCGCTGGGGTGCATCCCGACATCATGGGGATAGGCCCGGTACCAGCCTCGGAGAAGGCATTTGCCCGGGCAGGTCTGACAGCAGACGACATGGACGTCATCGAGATCAACGAGGCCTTTGCCTCGCAAAGCATCGCCAGTCTCCGACTGCTCGGCCTTGACCCCGAGAAAGTGAACGTCAACGGCGGCGCCATCGCCATCGGCCACCCGCTGGGAGCCTCGGGCGCTCGCATTCTGGCGACACTCGTCCATGAGCTGCGCCGACGAGGAGGGCGTTACGGATTGGCCACCATGTGCATCGGTGTGGGACAGGGCATCAGCATGGTCGTCGAACGTGTCTGATCGACCGCTGGAAGGTGTTCTGGTCGCTGAGTTCGGCAATCTGATAGCCGCCCCGTATGCCGCAATGCTTCTCGCCGATCTTGGAGCGAGGGTCATCAAGGTGGAACCACCTGGCGGAGACCTGGGGCGGCGGTTCGGCCCTTTTCAGAAGGGAGAGTCGGCCTTCTTCATGACGGTCAACCGGGGCAAGGAGTCGATAGCTCTCGACACCAAGAATTGGGTATCCAAGAGAGTGCTCGACAACCTGATCAAGAAGGCGGATGTCTTGGTCCACAACCTGCGACATGGTGCCATGGAGCGTCTCGGACTCGGAGAGGACCGCTGCCGCGAGCTCAACGCAAACCTCATCTACGCCGTGGTCTCGGCCTTCGGCGCCACAGGGCCATACGCCAAGCGTTCAGGCATCGACCTCATCTTCCAGGGTGAATCGGGAATGATCTCCATCACGGGCAACAGCAAGGACGGCCCACGAAAGACCGCCACAACCATTGGTGACTACGTCGCGGCAACCAACACCGCTTTGGCCATCTCCGCCGCCCTCGCCGAGACACCGAGAAAGGGGCGCAGGATCGATGTCTCCCTCCGCGACGGGCTGATGGCCGTGCAAGCCGGCTGGAACGCCATCGGGTTCGTCAACCATGCCCAACCGGAACGGACCGGAACCGCCAGCCCCTTCCTGGCCCCGAATCAGGTTTTCGGAGCGGCCGACGGTCCGTTCACCCTGGCGATTGTCTCAGACCGTCATTTCGCTCAACTTGGCGACGCGCTGGGACGACCCGACCTGGTCGAAGATTTCCCCACCAACGAAGCCCGGATCGAGGGTCGGGAATCCCTTGCCCGCAAACTGACCCGTTTATTCAAGACACGCAATGCCGAGTACTGGATAGACCTGCTGACCGACGCGGGCTTGCCCGTGGGTCGGGTCCTCAGCCTGGCGGAGGCTTTCGACGATCCTCAAGCGCGCCACCACGAAATGCTTGTTGAGTTCGACCACCCAGTGGCCGGCCATGTCCGGACTACGGGGTCGCCTATCAGACTCGACGGTGGTCCCGCTCGCGCCCCAACTCTGCCGCCCACACTCGGTCAGCACACTCGTGGCATTCTCGGTGAGCTCGGATTGGACCCCAACACTGTCGAAAAGATGATCGAAGAAGGCACGGCGGTGGCGTCATGAACATCCACTGGACGGAGACAGTGGGTGACGACTGGAGTGAGATAAGGGCCGAGCTGGATCGTGCCTTTCAGATGAGTAGGAAGGCTGCCCTCGACGAAGAATCCTTTGTATATGTCGTGCACCACGACGATCTCCTCGGCCGACGAGGCGCTGGCAATGCCATGGTCGCTTCGGGACTTCTTTCGGCGGCCCGGACGGCGGCGCTCGAAGGAGTGAGAAAAGGCTGGACCGCAAACGTCATCGCACACGATGAGAACGCCGATCAAAGGGATGTAGAGGAGTGGGCAGAGCGAATGCTCGAGTCCCATGGGGTCACTGGTGAACTGATCCGGATCGGGTCTACCCACATCGGGAAGGCCCTACCGTGAACGGGTCGATCGTCGTCACCGGAGCGGCCCGCGGAATCGGGCGAGCTATTACAGGAAGGCTCGCTGCCAATCCTTCGTTCACCGTCATCGGAGTCGACATCGCCCCGGAACTCGCACTTGCCGAGGACATCGTGGCCGTCCAAGTCGACCTGACTTCAGACGACGGCATCGATTCGGTTCACGAAGCCGTCGAGGCCGCAAATATGCCACTCCTCGGAGTGGTGAACAATGCCGGGATCACCCGAGACTCACGACTCGTGAACATGACCGACGAGAACTTCAAGTCCGTTCTCGACGTGAACCTGGGCGCCGTCTATCGACTGTCGACCGACCTGGCACCTCTGATGACCGAGGGGGGCTCGATCGTGAACATCGCCTCACGTGCCTACCTCGGCAACTTCGGGCAGTTCAACTACTCGATGTCCAAGGGCGGAGTTGTCGGTCTGACGCGAGCTATGGCACTTTCGCTGGCGCCGCATGTGCGGGTCAACGCCATCGCTCCGGGGTTGATCGGGACAGAAATGGCCATGGCCATACCCGAAGATGTGCTGGAGCAAATGGTTTCGGCCATCCCTCTCGGCCGCATGGGGACACCAGAGGAGATCGCCAACGTGGTCTGGTTTCTCCTGACACCCCTCTCCTCATACATCACCGGCCACGTGGTCGTCGTGGGCGGAGGACGCAGCCTGTCCTAGTGGTGTGACGTCGTCAACGCTGGGCTGACCTCAGTAGTAGTAGCGGGTGACAGTCTCGGCGACCATTGCCGGCTTCTCGGTCCCCTCTACCTCCATGGTCACCGTCCGCTTTACCTGGATCCCGCCGGACACCTCGCTCACCGCGTGCAACACAACTCTGGCTCTGAGATTGGATCCGACGGGTACCGGGGCCGGAAACCGCACCTTGTCCAACCCGTAATTGATTGCCATCTTGGGCTCCCCAACATCAAGCTCGATGGCAAAAGAAAGAGGCACCGTCAACGACAGCGTCAGAAAGCCGTGTGCAATGGTTCCCCCGAATGGTGTCTGGCTTGCGCGTTCCGGGTCGACATGGATGAACTGATGGTCGTCGGTGGCGTCGGCGAACGCATTAACCCTTTCCTGGGTGATCTCCATCCAATCGGTGACCCCGATCTCGGTGCCGACCCGACCCTGAAGTCTCTCCAGTATCTGTTCCATCCCCTGATTCTGTCATGAGTTGGGCAGACGTCGGGAAACCATCTAAATTGGGGACATGGCCGAAGCAACCAAGCTGATGGTTTGGATCGATCAGGACCTCTGCACCGGCGACGGGATTTGCGAGGAAATCAGCCCGGAGGTTTTTCTGGGCCGAGACGATGGCCTCTGGGTCGTCAAAGAAGATGCCAAGTTCTTCGACGACACAGTTGTCTTCGACGGTGAGCAGGCGCCGGACGGCGCCCGGGGTCTTGCGAGAGTGCCCGATGCGCTGATCGAGGACGTCATCGAGTCGGCGGAGGAATGCCCCGGCGAGTGCATCATGATCGAGCCGTATCAGGAATCCGCTCTACAAACCGGCTGACCTCGCCATCTGCTCAGCAATCAGCGTCTAACTACGCTCCGCAGGCATGCAGGTATTGGGAACGCGAATCGACACGCGCTCTGAGGAATACGTCGCCAACCGGGCCGCCATGGAAAAGAAGCTCCTCGAGTTCGAGGGACTCCAGGAGAAGGCCCGCCAGGGCGGAGGCGAGAAGTACATCAAGCGACACCGCGATCGAGGCAAACTTCTGGCGAGAGAGCGGATTGAGCTCCTCATCGACCGAGATTCTCCCTTCCTCGAGCTCTCGACACTCACAGCGTGGGGAACCGACAAGCCGCTTGGTGGAAACGTTGTCACCGGGATCGGCGTGATCAATGGCGTGGAGTGCGCCATCCTTGCCAACGACCCCACCAGCCAGGCGGGCGTGTTCAACCGATACACCCTGTCCAAGTCTCTTCGCATCATGGATATCGCCATGGAGAACCGGCTTCCGCTAGTCAACCTGGTGGAGTCCGGGGGTGCCGACCTACCCGACCAGGCCGATGTGTTCGTCGTCGGTGGCAAGTGGTTTCGCAATCTGACCCGCCTCTCCAAGAAGGGCATCCCGACCATCTCGCTCGTCTTTGGAAGCTCCACGGCGGGCGGCGCCTACTTCCCGGCCATGTGCGACTACTCCGTCATGGTCAAGGAGAAGGCGAAGGTCTTCCTGGGTGGCCCACCCCTGGTCAAGATGGCAACGGGAGAGGAGTCGACCGAAGAGGAGCTAGGCGGTGCCGAGATGCACTCGAAGGTCTCGGGCCTGTCCGACTATTTCGCGAACGACGAACACGAGGCCATCCGAATGGGAAGGGACATCGTCGACCACTTCAATTGGCGCAAGCAGGGTTACGGACCGACCAAACCTTCCGACGACCCGGTACACGACATCGACGAGATCCTCGGAGTGATTCCCGCCGACCTCCGTATCCCCTTCGACATGCGGGAGATCCTCAACCGAGTGCTCGATGGTTCGCGCTTCGAGGAGTACAAGGCCGTTTACGGCACCTCGATCCTCAACGGCTGGGGATCTCTACACGGCTATCCAGTCGGTGTCGTCGCCAACCAGCAGGGAGTGATCTTCTCCGAGGAGGCCCAGAAGACCACCGAGTTCATCCAACTCTGCAATCGCTACGACACGCCGATCATCTTCATCCACAACACCACCGGCTACATGGTGGGCAAGGACTATGAACAGCGGGGGATCATCAAGGACGGCGCCAAGATGATCAACGCTGTCGCCAACTCCGAAGTCCCCCATATCTCCCTCATGGCGGGTGTCTCCTACGGTGCCGGCAACTACGGCATGTCGGGTCGTGCCTACGACCCCCGGTTTGTCTTCGGCTACCCGAATCACAAGGTGGCGGTGATGGGAGCGCAGCAACTCGCCGGAGTGATGTCAATCGTCGCCCGTCAGTCGGCCGAATCGCGGAAAGAGGATTTCGATGAGGAGGCTGACATGAAGCGCACCGCCGATCTCGTGGAAATGATGAAACACACCGAGCAGGCCTTCTTCTCTACCGCCCGGGTCCGCGACGACGGTCTGATCGACCCCCGCGATACGAGGACTGTCCTCGGGATCGCCCTTTCTGCAATCCATTCCGCTCCGGTTGAGGGGACAGACCGGTTCGGGGTCTTTCGCATGTGATGACAATCTCAAAGATCTTGGTCGCCAACCGAGGAGAGGTCGCACGACGGGTGTTCCGAACGGCGAGGGCGATGGGGATCGCCACCGTGGCCGTGTACTCCGACCCCGACAATGGCGAGCCGCACATGAAGGAAGCCGACGAGGCAGTGCGGCTGGCTGGAGCAGCATCGACAGAGACCTATCTCAACATCGAAGCGATCCTTGCAGCTGGCAAAGAAACCGGAGCAGATGCCGTGCATCCCGGTTACGGGTTTCTCGCTGAGAATGCCGATTTCGCCCGAGCCGTGATTCAGGCTGGGATCACCTGGATAGGCCCTTCCCCGGAATCGATCGAAGTGATGGGCTCGAAAATCCAGTCCAAGCGTCTGATGGAGTCGGTTGGCGTCCCGATCTTGCCGAGCATCGAACTCGAAGGGCTCCCAACCGTGAAGTCGGTTGCGATTGCCCTTGGCTTTCCCGTGCTGGTGAAGCCGTCGGCCGGGGGTGGCGGCAAGGGAATGAGAATCGTCATGCATCCCGACGACCTTCTCGAAGCCATCGAAGGGGCTCGTCGCGAAGCCGCCTCAGCATTTGGCGACGACACCGTCTTCCTCGAGAAATACCTGGAGGCCCCCCGACACATCGAGATCCAGATCTTTGGCGATACTCACAACAACTACATCTCGCTTTTTGAGCGTGAGTGCTCGATCCAACGGCGACATCAGAAAATCATCGAAGAGTCGCCTTCGCCGGCCATCGACGAGACCACGAGGACCGCCATGAGTGGGGCTGCGATCGAATCAGCCAGGGCGGTCGACTACGTAGGTGCCGGGACCGTCGAGTTTCTATATCAGGATGAGAGCTTTCACTTCCTCGAGATGAACACCCGGCTCCAAGTGGAACACCCGGTGACAGAGATGGTCACCGGGTGGGATCTGGTCAGACTTCAGATCGAAATCGCCACCGGGGCGACGCTTCCCGACCAGGCCCCGACGATGACCGGTCATGCCATCGAAGCAAGGCTCTATGCCGAGGATCCTCTAAACGATTTTCTTCCCGTCACCGGTGAGTTTCATAGGTTCCGCATACCGGCGACTGATGGGTTGAGGGTCGACTCCGGGATCGAGGATGGTTCGCGAGTGTCGATCCACTACGACCCGATGATCGCCAAGGTCATAGCCCATGCTCCCACCCGGGAGGGGGCCGCTGCGATTCTGGCGTCGGCACTCCGGAGATCCCACATTCATGGCTCGACGACCAATCGGGCTCTCCTTGTCAGAGTGCTGGAGCATCCCGAGTTCCTGGGTGGGAAGACGGACACTCACTTCCTGGACCGCCACGACGTGAAAGAGCTCGGACAGCCTCTTGTCGACGCACCGAACGAGCGGCTCGCCGCACTTGCCGCGGCTCTGGCCGATCAGGCGCACGAGAGGTTGGTCGCCAAGGCCCTTCCAACCATTCGGTCCGGATGGCGAAACTCTCCCAGCCAACTGCAGCGCCGCACCTACATCGGGTATCACGGGGAGCACGAGATCTCCTATTCGGTCGACCCGGACGGCTTTCCCATCGAGGGCTTCGGGTTGGTCGTCCTCGGCGAGGCATCTCCCGACGTTGTCTCCTTCAGGATTGATGGCGTTGAGTTCCACTACCAAACGGCTCGATACGGAGACGACCGCTACGTGCACTCGGAAAGCGGTCCGAGCCACCTCGTCGCCGTGCCTCGCTTCCCCGAGTCGGACTCAGATGAGGATGCCGGGTCGCTCCACGCCCCAATGCCAGGAAAGGTGATCAGTGTCGATGTTGCCGTGGCCGATCACGTGGTCGAGGGCCAAGTCCTGGTCGTAATCGAGGCAATGAAGATGGAGCACACGCTGCGCTCGCCACACAACGGCACAGTGGTTGAGGTCCGTCACCTGGCCGGCGAACAGATCGACGCGGACGCTGTACTGGTGGTTGTCGAGGAGGATTAGC
>Ga0209988_10000214_pt1 | contig 33347 bp, 28 predicted proteins | sample N075metaG_FD_183115 | JGI IMG/M metagenome (GOLD analysis project Ga0209988, IMG submission 183115) | Deep subsurface microbial communities from Kermadec Trench to uncover new lineages of life (NeLLi) - N075 metaG (SPAdes) (version 2) | ecosystem: Environmental > Aquatic > Marine > Ocean trench... | reverse complement strand
GTAGTCGTTTTCGCTATGGATGATGAGCGTGGGAGCCGTGACATTCTCGACGTAGGAGATGGGGGACAGCCGGCGATACAGATCCCGCCGCTCCCACGGAGCGCCGAAGAACTCGTACTCGGTCAAAGCTTGGGCATCGGAGGATCCCCACCAACTCTCCCAATTGGCGATGGACCGAGAGGTGACAGCGGCCTGGAAGCGATCGGTGGTGGCCGTCAGCCAGTTGGTCATGAAGCCGCCGTAACTTCCACCGGAGACGCCCAACCGCGTGGTGTCGGCCTCCGGGTACCGCGTCAACGCGGCGTCCACGCCGGTCAGAAAATCTTGGCTGTCCATGACGCCCCACTGACCCCGGGTGGCATACCTGAACTCGTGACCATAACCGCTCGACCCACGCGGATTGGTGTAGAGCACGAAGAAACCCGCGGCAGAAAGCACGTGGAACGTCGGAAAAAACGTGTTACCATAGGCACCGTGCGGCCCGCCGTGAATCTTCAGAATCAGCGGGTACTTTCTACCAGAGGTGTGGCCAACCGGCTTGATGACCCACCCCTCCACCTCGATGCTGTCACCGACCAACCACGTCAGCCGCTCGGGAGGCACCAGGGTAATACCTTCCATCCAGCCCCGGTTGAACTCGGTCGCCTGTCGCTCAGCGGTACCGTCGCCTCGGGCCACGTACAGTTCGGTGGGGGAGACGGCGTCGGTGGCGGCATAGGCCATGACATGGCCGCGGTCGGATAACGAAACACTGGTGAGCCTTCGGTCGCCCTCGGTCACCTGAACGACCGGGCCACCCACGGCCGGGACCCGGAAGAGATGGCGATTCCCACCGACCGCGGCCGAGAACAGAATTGCGGTTCCGTCGGCCGACCACTCAGGGGCGCCGGGTACGAGGTCCCAGCCCTCGGTGAGATTGACGGGCTCCGTCTCAAAACCACCGCCGCCACCGACGTCCACAATCATCAGATCCTGCTCCGCCCCACGCCCTGCGGTGAAGATGAAGGCCAAACGTGTGCCGTCAGGCGAGGGTGATGGCAAGGTTGCAGAGCCCGGCTCCGGCGTGAGGTTCGTGACGGAGCCGTCGGTCACGCGAACCGCCCAAATGTCCCGAGTAAGCCCATCGGTGGACTCATCGCGCTGGTTCTCGTCTCCGGAAAAGTAGATGGTACGCCCATCGGACGACCAACGAACGGCGGATTTGTCGAAAGCGAGCTCCGTGAGTCTTCTCGGCACGCCTCCCTCGGCCGATACCAAGTAAAGGTCAGGGGACTCATTGACCGAGAAGTGGGGACGCAGGGCAAGGATACTGTCGGCCTTGTACCGGATCGACGTAATAACACGCCCAACGAAGCGGTCCCGGTCCAGCGTGTTTGAGAGGGCGTCGGGCGCGATCCAGCCGTCACGCTCCCCACGCTCCCTTCCCTCCGCGAGAGCGAGGTACGCGATCCACTCCCCATCCGCCGACCAGACCGGAGCCCCCCGGACCCCCGGGACGTGGAACGCCTCTCCGCCAAGGCCCGAGACCCGGACAAACCAGGTCGAGTTTTCGTCGTCCCCGCGCTGTGACGTGAATGAAAGGAGCGAACCGTCTGGTGACCACCTGGGACCGTATGAGTCCCCTGTAGGCGCAGTGAAGCGATAGGGGTCACCCGCAGGACGTCCGTTCTCGAGCGCCTGCATCCAGATCTCGCGCTGGCGGCGATTCTCCTCCTCGACAATCCGAGTGACGGTGAACGCGACGAGGTCGCCCTCGGGCGAGACCGCAACCTCATCCACGGTGACCAGGTCATAATAGTCGGCTGGCAGGAGCCCACGCCGCTGTGCCGAGGCGGGCCCGGGCATGGCTGCCAAAAGCACCCACGCCGCGCCTAACCATCCGCACGTTCTAGCCGATTTCACCTTCACGCTCGTCTCCGTGGCACTGAGCTTGGCGCCCGCCGCGACCGATGCCCGTGCAAAGGTATGGGGGATAGGAACCTGCCTCAAGGCGGACGCTGCCGAATTCTGACGGTCCCCGCGCATGCCGCTTGCAAGGTCGATGCCAGAGCCCTCGTAGCTTCGCGCTTCGGTGGTGGACCCCCAAACCGAAGCGGCGGTATGACACCCGTCCCCTAGGCACCCGATCATGGATGGGAGGAGTTTGTGGCGATGGCCGGTCACGGGACCGATTCACGCGTACGCATCACAATGCTACGGACGCTCTTGCACGGCGTTCGGACCTGGTTCCCAGTTGCCACGTTTTTATTCGTTCTCGGGCTGGTCCCGCCCACCCCGCTAACGGGCCAGGCGATCTCGGGAATCGTGGTCGAGGCCGGGACGGGAATTCCCATCCAAGGAGCCTCTGTCATACTCCTCAATCGCGCCGGCGAGCGCCTCGACTGGCGCCTGACGAACGTGGAGGGGCGGTTCGAATTCAGGATGTCAGGACCCGGAACCTACCGGGTCCAAGCGGAGAGAATCGGCCACGCACGCGTTCTGTCCGATCCCATCCCGATCGACCGTGGCGTGACCGTCGTGTACACGCTGGAGGCTCCCATAGAGCCCGTCATTCTGGAGGGGATCCGAGTGGCGAGCAGCCGCCGCTGTGAAGTCCGTCCGGGCCAGGGCGCTTCCACCGCCACCGTGTGGGAAGAGGCGCGCAAGGCCTTGGAGGCAACCTCACAGACCAGCAGGCTGGGCGTTTATCGGTACGTGATCCGCCGTCATGAACGGGAATTGGATGCTCGCGGCCGCCGGGTAAGAAGCGAGCAAAGCCAAATCCAAAGCCAGCTGCTGACCATCCCCTTCCGCAGCCTGAACGTCGAGGATCTCCTCGACCGGGGATTCGTGCACTCCGGACCCGAGGGGATCACCTACTACGCACCCGACGCCGACGTTCTCCTTTCGGACCCATTTCTCGACACCCACTGCATGAGGTTGGCCGAGGGAGAAGACGAGGCGGCGGGTCTGATCGGCTTGTCGTTCGAGCCCACTGAGGATCGCGGCGTCCCCGATATCAGTGGCGTGTTATGGTTGGATCCGGATGATGCGCAGCTTCAATGGCTGGATTATCGGTACGAGTTCCTGGACGTTCCCAACTCCGAGAGGCTCGGGGGACGTATTCGGTTCCACGGCCTTCCCGACGGCGGATGGATCGTTCGTGAGTGGTATATCCGCATGCCACGCCTGGAGACCACACTCCGCGCGGGCCGCCGCGTTCGAACGCGGCTCGTCGGCCTCAAGGAGGAGGGCGGCTTGGTCCTACGGGTCACCAACCTACGGGGTGATCTCGTACACGAAGCGGGGGCGGATGTCATCGATGAACTCGGGCTCGATGCGGTCGCCTTCCTGGAGGACCGCACACGACTCACGACCGACGAGGACGGGCGTGTGCGGATCACCTCACTGATGGACGGAAACTTCAACTCGAGGGTGTTTCGCCCCGCCGAGGAGTGCGATCCGGACAAACTTCCGCGGGGGTTTGGATATCTAGGCATCCTCGCGGGTTTTGTCCTTCAGGAAAACGGTGAGCCGGCACCCGGTGCCGTCATCTCGGTCGCGTGGCCGGAGGTAACCGAGACTGCGGGGGGCTGGATAACGACCCCCAGGGTGCTCACGGTGTCGCGTCTACCCGACGACGGATTCTTTTTTGTGTGCGGCGTGCCGAGGGGCCAGCCGGTTGAGATCACGGTACAGTGGAACGGTATCGAGTCGCTGCCCGAGCGATTCCGCCTCTTGCGGACGCACCGCCTCTCGCAAAAGGACATCACGATCCGAAGAGACCCCCTCCGAAGAGACCGCTGAGGTCGGAACCTGGGACCCATCCAGCCGACTCGGGTCCGACCCCTGGCCCTTTCGACCGTGCCAGGGTAGCGTGTGGCCTTCTTTTTGGTCGAAGTAGCTGTGAAATTCTCTGGATCGTAGAAGAGGTCCAAAAAAACCGCGGCTGAAACACCACGGGATACGAGGAAACTGATGATGATGACACCGGTTCGCGTAAACATCACTCACTGTGCGCTGACCCTTCTGATGGCCATCGCGATGTTGGGGCCGTGGACACCCGAGCTTTCCGCGCAGGAGCCGCTCGATTCGGTAATTCCCTTGGACTCCATTGTGGTTACCGTCCTTCGGGCGAACAACGGCTTGGGCCGCACGCCGTACGCCGTTTCGGTGCGAAGCGGGCGGGATCTGCAGCTGGGTAACACCAGCTTCTCGCTCGACGAGGCCCTTCAAGGAATCCCGGGCGTCCAGATTCAGAACCGCTACAACTATTCGGTGGGGGAGCGGATCTCGATTCGCGGTTTTGGCGCCCGTGCTCAATTCGGCGCTCGCGGCATCAAGATCTTCGTGGACGGTATTCCAGCCACCATGGCTGACGGCCAATCGACCCTGGACCACCTCGACATCGGAACGCTTGGGCGCGTCGAGATCCTGCGTGGGCCCTCCGCCGCCATGTACGGCAACGCTGGAGGCGGCGTACTCAGCTTCCAGACCAAGGCGTCACCCAACGTGCCCGTGCGCGAGGAGGTCACCACCACCTTCGGAGACAACGGACTGATGCGGTTTCAGAGTACGACGTCCGGTTCGAAAAATGGAACGACGTACCTCCTGAACATCTCGCATCTTACGTACGACGGATTCCGGACCGTCGGGGACAGCACCGACTTCGCCGTGGAACGCTCGGACAGCAGCACATATGGGCAAGCCACGCGCCTGAACGTAAACGGCCAGTTGGGGTTGCAGGCCGGTGCCGGACGGTTGCTCTTTACGGCCAACTTCATGGACCTGGCAGCGGAGAGCGCCGGCGGACTCAACCGGACGGCCATGTACGTGGACGAATCGCTCAATGCGCGTGGCGGCGGATTTGGCAACGTCGCGAGGAACGCCCGGAAGGACGTTTACCAGGGGCAGCTCGGCGCGAGGTGGACGGGACCGGTGGGGAATCTGAATGCCGAATTCGTCGGATGGGGCCTCTTCCGCCGAATGGACAATCCCATACCCCCGCGGATCATCGATCTCAGCCGGAACGCGTTCGGCATACGAACGGTGATTTCCAGCCAGAACAGTCGCGATCCGGGGGAAGTCACGTGGGCGGCCGGTTTCGATCTCGATTTTCAGCGCGACGACCGGGTGGAACACGCCAACAGCGGGGGAATGCGAGGTGCGCTGACCAAGGACCAGTTCGAGACCGTCACCGCCGCAGGCTTTTTCCTTCAGGCCAGCGCCCCGCTCGGGGATCGCGCTTCGCTCCTGGGTGGAGTGCGGTACGACCGATTCGACTTCGGGGTCGAGGACCGCTTGGGTGATGGAACCGGGGACCGGGTCATGGACGCAGTCAGCCCCACGGTGGGCCTGGTTGTGCAGGCCAGCCCGACTCTGTCCGTATTCAGCAACTTCGCGAGCTCGCTGGCCACGCCCACGACGACGGAATTGGGCAACACCATAGATGGAACCGGTGGCTTCAACCCCGATCTCGATCCGCAGACCGGGAATACCGGGGAGATCGGAATGCGCGGTCAGGCGAGCAGCCGTTTCGGATATGAAGCCAGTGTGTTCCTCTCCAAGCTCAAAAACGAGCTGGTCGCGTTCCAGGACTCGACGCAGGACGGCCGTGACTTCTTTCGGAATGCCGGGAAATCGACGCACAAGGGGTTCGAGGCTTCGTTCCGCGCGGTTCTTCCGGAGGGGGTCTACGGGCAGATCGCCTACACGTTCGTGGATGCCAAATTCGATGAATTCGTGGTCGACGGTGAAGACCTCGCCGGCAACTCCATCCCCGGTTTGGCCAAACACCGTTTCGAGGGTTTGGTGCGGGTGAGCCGAGGAACGTGGTTCGGGGAAATACGCGGGGACCACGTCGGAAAGATCTACACGAATGACGCCAACAGCCCCAATACGGCAGCGAAGAATTACACACTTTGGGATGTCCGAACCGGTCTTACCGGGCAGCGTGTCGGAAATATCCAGGTTGCGCCCTTCGTCAGCCTGACCAACATCTTCAACGAGGTGTATTCAGCTGCCGTTGCGGTGAACGCCTTTGGAAGCCGTTACTTCGAGCCGGGCCCGAGGCGTGCATTTTCCGCTGGGCTGACCGCCACCTTCTAGGACGAACACCACACCGCCTAGTACGGCCACCTTACCTCGGTGATCGCGGCGTCCGCGAAGCGCGAAGCGGAATCGCCATAGCGGGCGAGAGGCGTCAGGGAGCGGCCCGGCAAAACGCCGGGTCGCTCACCACCGCCAAGGCGTTGCGAACGGGCCGCTCGCCCTCTTCGTCCGACGGGCGGCTCACCGTTCGCCCCTGAACCACCATCACCGAAGAGCCTCCCCCGTCGAGATTGAGGGCTTCGTCAGCATCGGTCGCCACTAGCGCGGCCGTCAGCTCCGCCAGGGTCATCCCCGACGAATAGGACCCCTGGCGCCCATCCACGACCAGCACCCAAAAGCGTTGGGCCTCTGGATCGTAGGCTACGGCCGTGCGGGGGTGGCGTAAGGACGCGAAGGCTCGGTTCGAGTCCCAAATCTCGTTCGTGAGGGTGGCGCCCCCATCCAGGAGTTCCGGATATCCTCCGATCATCTGGGTTCGACCCGGCTGGGCCCGAGACACCCAGGCGCCTGCGGACAACCCGTTCCCTTCCCCCCGGACCGTCCCGATCCAAGGGGGACGCCCGGGTGTCCACTCCAACGCCGGCCGCTCCCGGGACCACAGGATCCTTCCCCCGGCCACCTCGGGACCCAGAGGACGGCCTTCGGACGTAAAGAAGTCGCCGTTGACCGCGGCGAGCACGCCCCCACCGGCTTCTCGGACGAGATCTGTCACGGTAGCCAGTCCCGCTCCATACAAACCAACGTCACCCGCAGGCAGTACCCTCAGGCCCAGATCGCATCGCTTCAGGTCCACGCGCAGGACATGCACCGCCCACGGGCCCTTTTCCGACCATACGAAGTGGTAGGAGAGCCCGTCATGCAGAGAGCGGGCGCGGACCGAGTCCGCCCCCAGATACGACAGCAGCTCCTCGGGCAGCGGCTCGAGGACACGGGCCGGACGATCGGGGGGCGTGCACGCGAGAGCGAGGATGGCCAACGTACCCAAGGCCGAGGCACTACCCGCCTGCCACCTAGGCGCGAACTCCCTTCCGTACCTTCTTTTCGCATGGTTTTCGAAGGACGTCATTTTCTTGCCTCGGTGTAGGGCCGGGGTCCATGGCCACAACGTCGTACGCCGAAGTCCGAAGGAAAGCCCTGTTCCCCAGGATAGCCCCCATCCCGCGATTCTTCTATACTCGGGCGCCATGATATTCCGACGCGCCGACACCGGTACACTGGGCCCAAGCCATCCTGGACGGCACGCACCGGAACGGAGGCCGACCCGCGTGGGGAGGGTCGCGCCCCTGGTCGTCGCGCTATTCGTTCCCCTGTTCTACTTCCCGGGGTCTCCGCTGCCCGCCCAGACCAACGGCGACGACATGCGAATCCGCATTGGCGTCACGGCTGGGGGAATCGGCTCGATCGGTGCCTCCGTCGAATTCCTTTGGGGGAGTCGGAGCGTCGACGTGAACCTGGGAACTTTCTCCTTCAGAGAGGTGAGCCTGGCCGTAACAGGTAAGCAATATTTCGGTGGCGGCGACCTGCGGCCGTTCGTGGGCGTCGGTCTTTGGGGCATCGTCGGCTCGACCGGGGAGGAGGGTGAGCAGACAGGAAAGGCGCTGATCCTGCGCATTCCGGTGGGAGGTGACTGGGAATTGACCCGGAGACACCACCTGGGCGGGAGCGTCGCCGTGAGTGAAGGACTATGGATCGACCGAGCCGATCCCGAGGATGACACCCCTATCAGCCGGAGGCCGATTCCGCTACCGGGATTCTATTACCGCTTCGAGCCCTAGAGCTCTTCCGCCTCGTCCCAGGTCTCCCTCCAGAATTCGTCCTCTTCCCTCTTGATCTCCTCCAAATCCAGGGGCGCCGGATCGTCTGTGAGAAGCACGCCCTCTTCCTCGATCCGGCGGATGTCGTCCTCGTCGATTTGGGGAGGCGGGACCTCGATCGATCTCTTGAGCTTCCGTCGCATAGAAATAAAAGCGTATCCAAGCAAAGCACCGAGGAAGAACCAGAGCACCGGCCAAAAAAAGCGAAGACTGATCATGACGGTGCCAGACTCATGAGACGGGAGACATCCCCACATATTTGAGGCCGCTGCCTGTATTGAAGAGCACGACCTCGTCCTCACGGTCGAGCGCACCCATCGCGAGAAGTGCGGGTACGGCAGCCGCGACGGCACCGCCCTCCGGAGCCGCGAAGATTCCGGTGTCCTCTCCCACGGCCTGTACCCAATCGGCCATATCCTGATCCGGGATCGCCACGGCAGCCCCACCCGACTCGCGGATCGCCTTCAGGATCAGAAAATCGCCGACTGCCCCCGGTACGCGCAGCCCCGAGGCATACGTAGTAGCATTCTCCCACGGTTCCGCCTCCGTGGCCCCGCTCTCCCAGGCCCGCACCATCGGGGCGCAGCCGGCGGCCTGAACTGAGAACATCTTCGGCCGCTCCGGCCCGATCCACCCCATTTGCTCCATCTCGTCGAACGCCTTCCACATCCCGATCAGGCCGGTCCCGCCGCCAGTCGGGTAAACGATGCCGTCGGGGAGCCTTCCGCCGAGCTGCTCGAAAACCTCGTACCCCATCGTCTTCTTACCCTCCACCCGGTACGGCTCCTTGAGTGTCGAGAGATCGAACCAACCGTGTTCCTCCACACCCTCCCTCACCACACGCCCGCAATCCGTGATCAGCCCATCGAGAAGCTGAAGGTCAGCGCCAAGCGCCCGTATCTCGGCCAGGATGGGGGGGGGCGTATCTGTCGGTACGACCACGTGGACCGGCAGGCCCGCTGCGGCGCCGTATGCTGCCGCCGACCCCCCCGCGTTGCCCGCCGACGGGAGCGCGAGGGCGGTGGCACCCAGCTCCTTGGCACGGGAGACGGCCAGGCAAAGCCCGCGATCCTTGAAGCTGCCCGTGGGGTTCTGCCCCTCGTCCTTGATCCAGATCCGGCGGACGCCCATGCGGTGGGCCAAGCGGGGCGCATCGAGAAGGGGCGTCCACCCCTCGCCCAGGCTGATCTGGAAGGCCCGGTCTCGAACGGGGAGCACGTCCTCATAGCGCCACAGATCGGCCCGGCGCCCAATGAGGTCGGCGGGTTGGAACACCGGCCGAATCGTCTCGAGGTCGTAGCGCGCGAAGTATGGCCTCCCGGCGGGCGACAAGCCGTGCAGGGCTTCGCTCTCGACGGTTTCGCCGGTGTACGTGCATTCGAGGTGGCTGGCCCCGCGGAGGGGCTCGGACGAAGAGTACAACCCGTGAAAGGTCACAGCAGTAACGCCTCAGTTCGAGTCGGCGGCGTCCCCCATCATTTTCGAATCGTCGGAAGCGCCTCCCAACAATTTTACGCCCATCGCCACGGCCAGCAAAGCCGGAGCCAGAAGCACCCACGGCGGCGCCTCCCCACCATCCTCGAGCCATGCGCGGAGCGCGGGTACGGAGGCCATCAAGACGATGCTACCGTTGTTGAGGAAGTGCATGAGAATCCCGACCCATATCGAGCGCGTGGCCAGGACCGCCCAGGCCAGGAGAAAGCCGAGCCACGCGGTCGGCAGAAAGCGGAAAGCGGATTCGAAGGAGATGTGGAACGCTCCGAACACCAACCCGTTGAATGCGGCCACGCGCACCGCGGACGCGCGACCGCGGATTCCCGCAAGCAGCACGCCCCTGAAGACCACCTCTTCACAGATGGCTGGCGTAAGCGCCAGGAGGGCGAGCAGCCACAACAACCGTGACGCGCTTTCCGCTGTGATGAGCTCCTCGAGACCCTCGAGCATATCCCACGGAATCGGCAGTACGAATCCCTGCGCCCAGGCGAGGAACCAACCCAACGGCATCCCTCCAGCGATCAGAAGCACGGACCCTAGCACCTTCCGACCCTCGGGGCGCCGGAAGGAGAAGGTCTCGCCGAAATCGAAACCGGCCACTCCTACGAATAGGAACGCCGGGAGAAGCAACAGCAGCCACTCGGACAGAAGCAGCCCTCGTTCTCCCCACCCGGCCTGGAGTGGAAAGCCCATATAGAAGAACAGCACCGCCACGGCAGCGACGAATCCGATCGCCTGTGCCGCGCTCGGCGTATCGGAAACAGGACCGAGCAGCCGGCGCAGACGCTCCCGGAAGCCACCCCCGGTTTCCACGTGCGCGTCCCCTACCCCGAACAGCACGTCCTCGCGGCCGAACGAGGCCGAGGCAAAGGCGAGCGCGGCCCACGCCCAGAGCCCGGTCGTGGCGACCGCCACCATGGAGGGAACCAGCGCGGGACTCCCTGCCATGAGCTCACGAAAGAAGATCCCGAGCCCCGCGACCGGTACGGCCGCTAGAGCGACCGTGAATCCGATTCCGGGAAACACCGGCAGCAGAGCCGGAACCATCACCAGGAGATACACGGGAGTCAGCGCGGTCTGGGCCTCCTTGAAGGAACGCGAGCGAAGCGCGATCCCCAGGAAGAGCGACGCGAACAGCACCGCGAGGGGGATGAGCGTACCGAAAATGAGCAGCACCGAACCCCATGGCAGCGCGAATTCGATGTCGAGACTTCCGCCGAGCTGGAAGAGGCCGGTCTGAAAGGTGAGCAACATGCTCGCCAGATTGAGGGCCGCGGCCACCACGCCGATGAGCGCAACGGCCATGAACTTTCCTACGACGATTTGCCGAGGAGGCACCGGGGTCGTAAGCAACGGTTCCAGCGTGCCGCGCTCCTTTTCTCCCGCGGCCAGATCGATGGCCGGGTAGAAGGTACCCAGCAGCGTCATGAGGATCAGCAGCATGGGCAGGAACCGCCCGAGCGTATATCCGCCCAGTTCTTCCGGCCGAGCCACCGACGAATCTGCGACAGCCAACGGGTCGGCAAACCCTGGCGGAAGCCCGCGCTCGGTGATTCTCCGAGCGAGCAACGTATCGTCCCAGCTCCGGAGGGCCCGGGCCAGGACGGTGCGCGCCCGCTGCGAACGCTCATCGGCCGCGTCGTAGAGCACGGTAGCCCTCTGTGTGCCTCCCTCTTCGGCCACCGGTCCGAAAACCGCGACGGCCCCGACGATTTCGGAGCGGATCGCCTCCACGGGGTAGGGCACGTCGAGTAGCTCGAGGTCTTGGTCGGCGGCCAAGAATTCCATCAGGTCGTCCGAAGCGGGACCGGTGACCGCCACCTCGGACGCCTCGGATTCGATGCGGCGTATTCCCATAAGCGCGAACTGCTCGGTCGCGATGAGCAGCACCGGATAGAGCAAGATGGGGATCGCCACCATCACCATCAGGGTGCGGCGGTCCCGCAGCGTTTCGCGCAACTCCTTACGGAAGACGACCCAGGCTATACTCAAGCCGGCTCCTCAGGGGAGATATCCTCCCCCTCCCCCTCGCTCCCGTCGTCTCCCTGCACGAGCGCGAGGAAGGCGCGCGCCAGGTTGCGCTCGCCGGTCCTTTCGATGAGCGAAGCGGGCGTCCCCTCCGCCACGAGACGGCCGCCACTCAGGACGCCCACACGGTCGGCCAGCAACTCCACCTCCGCCATCTGGTGCGTCGAAAAGAGGATCGCCTTTCCGCGATCCCGCTCCGCCTCGATGAAGCGGTAGATCACCTCGCCGCTGAGCACGTCGAGTCCCATGGTCGGCTCGTCGAGAATCAGAGCGGGCGGATCATGGACGAGCGCACGGGCCACGGAGACGCGTTGGGCCTGCCCGGTGGACAGGGTCCCACAGCGCTGGCTCGCGAAGGGCGTGATGCCGAACATATGCGTGAGTTCGGCGACCCGTCCCTCGAGGGCGGGCCCTTCCATGTGATGGAGCCGTCCGAAATACTCGAGAAGCTCCACCGGAGTCAGGCGCTCGTAGAGCCCCATGGAGGCGGCCAGAAAGCCGATTCGTGCTCGCACCACCAGGGGTTGCTCGCGCACGTCGGCGTCGCCCACCAAAGCGGTGCCCGAGGTCGGCGCCTGAAGCGTGGCCAGGCACCGCAGCGCCGTCGTCTTCCCCGCCCCGTTGGGACCGAGAAGCGCGTATACCTCCCCGCGCTCAACGCGAAGCGAAAGCCCATCCACCGCGCGGAGTGGCCCGTAGGTCTTCGTTAGATTCTGGAACTCGATCATGCGGGCACCGTATGTGGATAGGCGCGCTCCGGGCAACCCTCCGCAGCGCCATCGCGTCCAAGGGTAAGTGAAACCTCGGTCCTCGTGGATATGAACGAAGCTCAGCTTCTACGAAAAGCGTGTCAGGGAGACGGTCCCGCCGTGCGGGCTCTCTACGAAAGGTACTCCCCCCGGGTGTACGCGGTCGTCCGGCGTATAGCGGCGGATGACGACTTGGCACAGGACTACGCGCAGGAGGCATGGATCCGTGCGATCCGTGCGCTCCCGACGTTTCGGGGAGAAGCCCGGTTCTCCACGTGGATTCACCGCATCGCCGTAAATTCAGCCCTTCAGGCGGTCCGGAAGGCAGAGATACGGGCCCAGAAAGAGGCGCCATTGCCTGAGTCGTTGGCCGTGGCTCCTCCCCCGGGGGACGCCCTGCTGAGCCAAAGACTCGAATGGGCACTCGACCGCTTGCCCGAACGGATGAGAAAGGTGTTGATCCTCCATGACGTAGAGGGCTACACCCACGACGAGATCGGTGAACTGTTGGGGACCACCGCGGGAACATCGAAGTCCCAACTGTTCAAAGCCCGCGGAAAGATGAGAGTGTTACTTAAGGACTTGGATTCATCGGAGAATCCAGGTTCGGAAGACGACGGAAAGGAAATGGAAGCATGGAGCATCTGACACACGAAACGCTCGCTCGTCTCGTCGACGAGCGGCCGAGCCCCGACGAGCGGGAGCACCTCAAGGCGTGCAACCGCTGCGCCGAGGAGTTCCGGGCGTTGAGGCTTCAGTCCGACGCCCTCGGGGGCCTTGCGGCTCTGAGGCCTCCGTCGGGCGACTGGGAAACGTTGGAGGCCCGGCTGGTGGGCGAAGGGCTCATCCGCACGCCGGAGACCTTCCGGCGCTTCGGCTTCGCGGCGGCCCCCGCTTGGATGCAAGCTGCGGCGGCCATCGTGGTCTTTCTCGGAGGTACGGGATTTGGGCTCGCGCTCACGAAGGGGGCGACGGCGGATGGGCTGTCTCCCGACCGCAGGCTCCTTTCCGGGGAGCAGATCTCCTCGGTCGAAGACGCCGTGCGGGCCGTAGAATACTCGGAGCAAGCCTACATGCAGGCACTCATGCTTTACCGCCAGTTGATGGGAGGCGGTGACGGACCCCGGTTTTCCGACCCCTTGAGCCGCGTGACGGCCTTGGAGGGACTCCTGGCTGCGAGCCAGGAAGCGGTGCGCCTCGCGCCCACGGATCCGGTCTTCAATGGATTTCTGGTAAACGTGCTGGCCGAGCGGCAGGAAGTGCTCCGGCAGATCTCGAGCAACAGAGACGACGACTGGTTCTGATGATGAGCGTGGGACCTCTACGTAGCGCAGCGAACACGGCCGCTCTGGTCATCGCTTCGATCACGTTGTGCGTGTCCGGCAGTTCTGCCCAGACCCCTTCGCCGGGGTGGGACGTGCCCGTCGCGTCGGTGCCGCACCTCGATCAGGCCGAGCGTGGTTGGATCGGCGTCGGGGTGGACATCACCGTTAGCGACGTCACCGCGGGCCCCGCCATCCTCGTAGTCCGTGTGGTTCGCACGGTGGACGGGGCTCCGGCGGCGTTGGTCGGGATCGTGCCCGGCGACGTCATCCGTACCATCGACGGAGACCCGATCACGGTCGAACGCTGGCAGAGATTTACGCAGAACCTCCGCCCCCGAGTCAATCTGCGTCTGGCGCTCGACCGCGCTGGCCGTAGCGTTGAGGTAACGTTGACCACCGCGCCACGCCCGAGCGTTTCGCCGGTGCCCGTGGTGCTGACCGATCACCTGGACTCGGTCCGGACGTCTTTTCGGACCCGGCTCGAATCGGGCAGAGGCGTGTGGGCCAGCCAGGATTATGTGTCGCTCTTGATAGCGAGCGACGCCTTCGAGGCGGCGTCCACCCGATTCCTCCGCCAAGCCGAGCAAAATGCCGCGAGCTACGGTGTCCGCTTGGCTCCGCTACCCGACATCCCCTCTCCACCGGGGCGAGGCGGCAATCGATACTCGGTAGTGTGGGACACCGACGCAGCGCTCCCCTTCGAGTACCTCATGCTCCTATCACCCGAGGCGGACTCGGTGAAGACCGCCATCATCCGCCTGCGGGGGGCGCTGACCGAAGTGACCGAGGCCACCCGCGTCCGAGAGCAAGAGATCAGGGCGATCGTGGATCTGGCGGCTCGACAGCTGGACCTCAACGACGCCCAACTCGTCCGCTTGCGGTTGGATAATGAGCGGGTCCACGAGGATCTCAAGCGGCTCTCCGTCCGGTTGGCCGAGATCGGCTCCACCGAGCGGGAGGCCAGGATACAGAATGCGGGATTAGCTGCTGAGATTACGGCCCACATCCGGCCGGTTACGGCCGGTGTCGTCGGCCAAAATTTCGTTGCGGGCGCCCAATTCACCGACCTGAATCCCCAGCTGGGCGAGTACTTCGGCACCGAACATGGCGTGCTCGTCATTCAGGTGCTGAGTGGGACGCCGAGCGACGAGGCGGGTCTGGTGGCGGGTGATGTGGTCACGCACGTGGGTGACCGCGAGGTCGATAGCGTTGAGGGGTTTCGCGCGGTTCTGAACCGGGTCTTTGCCGGTGGGCGACGTGCCGATCTCACTCTGATGCGTAGGGGAGAGCGGGTCGCGGCTACGCTGTCGCGGTGACATTCCACTCCCGGCGGAGTTCCTGACCTCCCTTCCGATCTCCCTGTTTTCGCCATGCACCTCGTGGGCGCCCGAGGCCCCTACACCCCCAATCCGATAGGAGCGGACCATGAGACGAATCATCTTCCCGTACGGTGCCATCGCGGGGGCGGTGACCATCGGAACCATGATCGCGTTTACCCTACCCAGCGAGGATGGCGTGGGCGGTTCCGTGTGGCTTGGCTTTCTGGTCATGATTCTCGCTCTGAGCCTGATATACCTCGGGATCAGACGGTACCGGGACCATGAGCTGGGCGGCGTGATCCGTTTTCGTACGGGCGTCCTACTCGGGCTAGGAATCACAATCGTCGCAGGCACGGTCTACGTAGCGGCCTGGGAGGTCTACCTATCGGTGACCGACTACGCTTTCATCGACGGCTACACCGAGTCCGTGATCGCGGGAAGGGAAGCCGAAGGCATGGACGGGGCCGCCCTTCAGGCCGAGATCGAGAGCATGGACAGGCTCAAGGAGCAGTACGCCAATCCCGCATTTCGATTGCCGATGACCTTCTTGGAAATCTTTCCAGTCGGTCTATTCATCACGCTGTTGTCGGCTGGGCTGCTGAGGAACAGCCATCGGGTGTCGGCGGATACGGGATGATGTCTTCCGGGTACGCGATGGACCCTCTGAGCGCCTCGAGACCCCTATCCTATACCCTCACTCCACCGACGCTGCGCTCCACAGCTTCGCCGCAGATCGTCTCCGTGAGGGCGTAGCAGCCTTCCGATCGGCTAGGGTGAAACCATGACCGATCGACGACTCGAGGAGGCCCTCCGCCATCTGAATCCTTCCCCAGGTACGAAGCTTTGGCATGGCGGCGCCAGCGTCCTGGGTGCGCTGCGCGGCCTTTCACCCGAGGTGGCAGCCTGGAGACCCTACCCGGACCGCCACAGCATCTGGGCGTTGGCGCTGCACGTCGCCTACTGGAACTACGCGGTCCGACGGCGCATCACCGAAGAGGAGCGCGGAGGATTTCCCCGCGCACCCTCGAACTTTCCGAGCGTGCCGTCAAAAGCGACGAAGGCCGCTTGGAAAGAGGACCGGCGCCTCGTGAAGGAGCAGCATGACCTTCTCGTGGGGGCCCTGACGGGCTTCGATCCGTCCCGGTTGGACGAGTACGCCGGGAGTGATACGAAAACGACCTACGCGGATCTCATCACCGGCGTCGTCCTGCACGACACCTATCACGCCGGCCAGATCGTGATGCTGAAGCGGTTGGCAGCAAGTCGCGGCCTTTGACCCATCCGACTCGTTAAGCGATCATCGCGCCCCACCCCAAGCGCACCAAAAGTGCCGCAACCCTCAGCCGATCGACGCGCCCCCACCACAGCGGAAGGGTGATGCCCTACCCAGAGCCGGGAGGGTCTGAGGCCCTATCGGAGCCGGGCCGCCGCGAAGCGGTGGAGCAAAGCGCAGCGAGCGTCGGCGAAGAGAGGGCCTCAGCCCCTCCCGGCCGCCCTCGCAGAGCACCCCGGCTATTCGTACCGCAAAGCGTCGATCGGATCCAACTTAGCGGCACGCTGCGCCGGCCAGATCCCGAAGAAGAGTCCGATCGCCGCCGAGAACAGCACCGCTCCCACCACGACCTCAGGCGACACAACCGTCTCCCACCCCTGCGTGCGGGTGAGCACTTCCGCGCCCCCAAACCCTGCAAGCACACCCAAAAGCCCTCCCATCACGCACAGGACCAAAGCTTCGATCAGGAACTGGAAGAGGATCGCCCTCCGCGTCGCCCCGAGCGCCTTCCGCACGCCGATTTCGCGGGTACGTTCCGTCACGCTCACGAGCATGATGTTCATGATTCCGATTCCGCCCACGATCAGGCTGATACCCGCGATACCCGCGAGCAATAGGGTGAAAGTCTGCGTGGTCGCGTTGAATGTCTCGACCAGGTCGCTGGAGTTGCGGATTCGGAAGTCCACGTTTTCCCCTGGCCGGATGCGATGCTCGCGCCGGAGAATGCGATCGATCTCACCGTACGCGGCGTCCATCGCGTCGGTCGAGGATACCTGAGCGAATATCGACGAAAGTCGGCGGCGGCCACCGAACACTCTGTACTGGGCCGTGCTGGTGGGAATGAACACCTCGTCGTCCGGCCGGTTGAATCCAGCCGCACCCTTCTCTTCGAGGACACCGAGGACCTCGAACGGCTGGCCACGGACCTGGATGGTCTTGCCTACGAGAAGGGCCGCGGGCGTCCCGAGAGCCTCGGGGACGCCAAAGCCGAGCACGACCACACGGCGTCGACCCTGCACGTGACCTTGATCGAAGATCTCACCGTGCTCGATGTTCAGGTTGTACATCCCGAAATACTCGGGCCAGACGCCTCGTACCTGGTTGTTGGAGTTCCAGCGGAGGTACGCGAGCTGAACCCGTGAACTGAGTTCGGGCGAGATCGTCAGTAGGCCGCCGGACTCGCTTCGGAGCGCCTCGGCATCCTCCACCCTCAGATCCTCGGTATCTGCCGTCGAGACACCGCCGAAGCGCCGCTGGTCCGCCCGTATGGTCAGGACGTTCGTGCCCATGCGTGCGATCTGCTCCTCCACGTTGCGCTGCGCACCCTCGCCCAGCGCTACCATGGCGATGACGGCGGAGACGCCGATTATGATCCCCAGAGTCGTCAGGAACGACCGCAAAGCGTTGGCGCGGATGGCCCCCAATGCCACCCAGATAATTTCCCGAATGAGCATGACCGCCTACCGGAATCCGCCCCGGCCCGGAGGACCTCCGCCACCGAACGGGTTCGAGTTCGACCGAATCCGATTGAGGAACTCGTCCTGTTGGGCTCGCAGCTGTGCGGCTCCGACGATCACGATCTGTTCGCCCTCCTCGAGGCCACTCACGACCTCGGTGAAATCCCAATCGTTGAGCCCGATCATCACCGCGCGGGGTTCGATCACTCCGGCTTCGTTCATGACGAAGACGACAGCGCGACGGGTATCTCTTCGCGAAGCCGCGGCATCCACTCCGCCCTGTACCCCTTGGCCACCCGGCCTACCTCCTCCAGATCCGAAGGAGCCGCCGCCCCCGGGGCCACCGCGTTGAGCTGAGAAGAGCGCCCGGGCGGAGTCCTGTGAGATTTCACCACTCGCAATCAGCGCCCTCAGGGAGTCGAACGCCCCACCTCCAGGTCCGCCTCCCGGACCCCTGCCGGCGCCAAACTCACGACCGCCGGAGTCAGCACCCTCCGGCGCGTCCCTTTGGCCACCAAAGGGGCGGCCACCAGTGGATCCGGGCCCGCCACTACCCTCTCCGGCGCCTTGACCCTGCGCCCGTGCACCACCACCGCGGCGGCCTCCACCGCGCCCTCCCCCAAAGAGACTACGCATGTCGAGCGCTTCGGGGTCGAGCCCGAGCACCATCGCGGCCGGCTGTGCGTCCTGGGGCGTCACCACCGCGTTGTTCGGGATCAGTAGCACCCCAATGGCCTGGGCAAGCTCGATCTCGACCTCGGCGTTCATCCCCGGGCGAAGCAGCCCGGAATCGTTATCGAGCTGCACGATCACCGGGAACATGGTGACGTTCTGCTGCACGATCGCCTGGGGTTCTATTTTTTCCACGAGCCCGACGAAAAGCCGCGTGGGATAGGCCTCCACGGTCACGTTCGCCTGCATTCCGGGGCGAATCTCGCCCATGTCGGTCTCGTCCACGAGCGTTCGTACCTGCATGGACTCGAGGTTTGCCATGACCATCAGCGTGGTTCCGCCCGAGACGTTTTGGGAGGCCGACTGGATGACCTGACCCTCCTCGACATTCTTCTCGAGCACGGTACCCGCCAGGGGCGCCCGTATCGTCACGTCGGTCATGCGGAGCTGGGCCAACTCGTGGTTGGTTTCGGCTCTGACCAAACTCGCTCTGGAGTTGGCGAATTCCAGCCTCCTCGCCTCATGCTCCTGAGCGGAGATCACGCCCGCCTGCAAAAGCTCCTCGGAACGCTCCAGTTGGGCCTGAGAGATCTCGAGTCTGGCTCGCGCAACGTCCAGGTCCGCCACCGCTTGGTCGAGCGCGTTCCGGACATCTCGAGGATCGACCTCCGCCAGGAGAGCCCCCGGCTCTACCTTATCGCCGATGTCCACGTAAAGCCGAAGGACCTCCCCAGATGCCTTGGACTTGACCTCCACCTTGCGGATGGGCTCCACGGTGCCGGTCGCCTCCGCCGTGATCATCAGGTCTCCGCGGAACACCGCCGTGCTCTGAATCGACGGTGCGTCGTCCGCATCACTGTTTCCACAACCCACCATGAGGGGCGCCATCAGTACCGCACCCCAAAATCTCACCCGTATCATATCTGCGCCCCAATGTGCTCGGTCAGAAAATCCTTGGCGATCGTGCCATCGTGCAGGTGAACCTGTCGTTTGGCGTACACGGCGATGTCACGCTCGTGCGTGACGAGCACAACGGTCTGACCCTGACGGTTCAACTCGACGATGATGCTCATGATCTCCTCACCCGTAACCGAGTCGAGATTTCCCGTGGGCTCGTCTGCAAGGAGCAGCGCGGGGTCGTTGACCAGCGCCCGGGCGACGGCCACCCGCTGTCTCTGCCCTCCCGAAAGCTCCGGCGGGCGGTGGTCCATCCGGTCCGCGAGCCCGACCAGGTCCAGCTTATCCTCGGCCCTCTGCCTCCGCTCCTTCGCGTTGACACCCGCATAGATGAGCGGGAGTTCCACGTTGTGCAGCGCGGTGGCCCGGGGCAGCAGGTTGAATGTCTGAAAGACGAACCCGATCTCGCGGTTTCGAATGCGGGCGAGCTCGTCGTCACTCAGTTCGCTGACCTGCACACCGTTCAGCCAGTATTCTCCAGCCGTAGGTGTATCCAGACACCCGATGAGGTTCATGAAGGTGGACTTGCCACTTCCGGACGGACCCATGATGGCCACGAACTCTCCGGGATGAATTTCCAGGTCCACCCCGCGCAGGGCCCGCACGGTCTCCGCGCCGAGGATATAGTCCTTACGGAGCCCCCGAGTCCGGATGATCAAGTCGCTCACAGATCCCTCCCAAGTATGGCCTCGAGCTCCGCTCTGGCTAGAACGTAGTCGTAGCGTGCGTTCACGAGGTCCACGCGGGCCTGATCGGACGCGATTTGGCTCGTGACGACGTCCAGAATAATCGCCACACTCAGCCGATAGCGCTCCCGAGTGACACGAAGATCCTCATCTGCCACGGCCACGGCCTCTCCTGCGATGTCGATGGCCAATTCCGAGGTTTCCAGCGTCCGAAGTGCAGCGTCCGTCTCCTGGCGGGAAGCGAGTCGCGCGTCGTCTTCCTGGAGCCGCGCCACGCGGGTCGAGTACTCAGCCCGGACGATGCTCGCCTCCCTGGAAAAACCATTGAAGATCGGGTAGCTCAAGTTGAAGTTCAGGTTCCAACTCGTACTCCCGCCGGAAAATGACGCCTCCTGATTCGACCAGTTGTAGCCGCTGCTCAGACTCAAAGAAGGAATGTAGGCGGATTTGGACGAAGAATACGCCTCTCGGGCTGCCGCGAAGGTAGCTACGGCCGCCTGAACGGACGGCGCCAGATTCTCGGCAACCTCGAGGATCTCGCGCTCCGACAGGCGCAGTGGCCGGGGCTCCAGGTCGACGGGAGCCACCGGGATAACCGGCTCGGCGATCCCGACCTGACGACCGAGGGCGAAACGGGCCGCCCGCGTCTGGACCTGTGCATTGAGCACAGCCTGCCGGGAATTGATGAACTCCAGCCTAGCCCGAAGCGTGTCGGAAACGGTCCCGGCTCCCACCTGTTGCTGGGTACGGGTCATCTCCAGACTCTGCGTCGCCTGTTCGATCCTGCGCAGAGCCACGGTGAGTAGCTCCTCCTGCCGAAGCGCTTGAAAGAAGAAATTCTTCGTCTGGAAGTTCACGTTGAACCGCTGGTCCTCGCGACGCGCCCGGGCCGCCGTGAGGTCCGCGGCTGCACGATCGAGCTCCGAGAAACGCTGCCCTCCCCGGAACAGGTCGTACCGGGCGGTGAGGCCAGCGTTGTAGGAGTTGGAGCTTCCCGTTACGAGACGATCCGTGGCTGCGTCGAACCGCTGCGTGCTCCGAACGGACATCCCCGAGTTGGTCGAGATCGTAGGAAGAAAGGCTCCCACGGCCGTGCGCCGGGTTTCGCCGGCGTTGACCAGAGCCTGCTCGGACTGCGCCAACTGCGGGCTCCGGACGACCGCCCTCGCTAGCGCGTCGTCCAGTGTGATGCGAGTGGCCCCTGCATCCAGAATAGACGGCTCCTGGGCAGCCCCGGCCCCGGCCCCCAACAGGAGCGCGCCGAGTGTGAGTATCGTTCTATGAATCATGAGCCTTGCTTTGAGTCAAAAGGCCTATCTTTTCGAGGTCCCGCGACGCCGTTCGGCGCGCGCAGCGTCGTGCTCCACGAGCAATACCTCGTACCTGACACGTTGAGGGACGGTCAGCACCAGCTTGATCTCCTCCCGCAGATCACGAATCACCGCCCGGTACCGAGGCCGGAATTCCGTGTCCAAGTCCGACATGCGCTGCCGGTGAAATCCTACGAGCGAGTCGACCGCCGCCTTCTGGACGGCGTTGAGGTCGACGTTGTCCACAATCAGTCGGCGGCGCCCTTCCCGGTCCCGGGACCCCGCTTCCCTCCGGAGCTCCTCAGGCGGGCCGGCGCTGGCCGTTTGATTCCAGGCGAGCCCGACCACGATACCGCTTCCGAAAAGGAGCACTAAGGCGGTACCGGCAACCATTCTCGTCTTGACGAGGCTAGGGGTTTTCATCAGAACGTCACCTCAACAAACAGGAAAGGATCGGCCCGTGCGGACTGCTCCATAAACTGCGGAAGTGTGCGGTCTTCGAGGTCCACCGTGAGGGCCTCCTCGATTCCCAACTCGGGAGTCGGGCGCCCCCGCAGGAAAAGGATGCCCGCGATCGCTGCCGCGATCGCTGCCGCCCGGAAAACGGTCCCGGACCATGACTGAAGAAGGCCGGCTACTCCCATCTCCGCCGCGAGACGGCGTCTCGAGAGTTCGTCTGCCGCCCGCGTCATCACGAGAGATCGAAACCGAAACCAATAACCAGGATCGTTGAGTCCGGGATCGAGTATGGCCAGGTCGTGGTCCAGTCCCGGAGGGCCATCGGCCCCTTGCGGGCCGAAGCGTCCCTTCCGCGCGTCGCTCGTCATGCTGTTCTCCCTATGCTCGGTGCCCACTTTAGGTTTCACTCTCTTCGCTCTTCATCATCCTGTCAGTCACTCCCGACCGGCACGTTGTCGAGATCCTGCCGTAGCCCAACATGCGGTACCCCCTCGGTCTGAAGATGCCCGTCGGGCGCCTGCTCGGTTCCGACCTGTGCCAGCTCCGCGTCCCGCCGCAAGGATTTTCTGGCGAAGTGGAGATGCGATCGAACGGTCCCCGAAGGGATTCCGAGGTGCTCCGCGATCTCTCGATGGCGCCAGCCCTCGAGATCGTGAAGAAGCACTATTTCTCTTTGGACCTCCGGAAGCCGTCCGAGCGCAGCTCCCAGCCGCTCCTGGAGTTCTGCATGCTCCGTCGCCTGTTCCGGCGTCCGCCCCGAGGACGCGGCCGTCTCCGGTACGGCATCCGTATCCCGAAGGACTTCGCGCCGCACCAGGTTTCGAGCACGGTTCCGTACAATCGTCATAAGCCAACCGGCGAATCGGTCGGGGGCCCTGCAATCATCGAGTCGCTCAAGGGCCACGATGAACCCCTCCTGTGCGGCGTCCTCGGCATCCTCATGGCGACCCGTTACCGAAAGGCCGACCGCATACGACGCGCGCATGTAGCGGGCCACGAGAGACCCGAAGGCCTGGCTATCCCCCGCCTGGGCCCTCCGGACCAGTACCTCGTCCGATGCACGCTCCTGTTCACCCATGAGACACCGCTACCACCGGCCGTGTTGAGCACGTTTGACATTCATGGTACTCCAGAGACACCTCATTCACTCGATTCGTTAGACGAAGGAGCCGATCTCGCCTGGACGAGGAGGTCGGGCAACAGGAGTTGAGGCAGTCCTTCCAAAGATCTTCCGGGCACGAGTGCGTCCGCACACGCCACCGTGGGGTCGGCCGCCGTGTAAAAAACCAGGTGCAGGAGCGGCGCCCCCGAATCCATGGCCGAGCCCGTCGACGACTGGCCGCAAAGACGCACGATCCACTCGCATCCGGCGTGCTCGAAACTCCGAAAGGGAAGCTTCTTGAGGGGGGTGGGCTCCAGTTGAGGGCTTCGAGGCTCGTCATTCCCGGGCGCCGTACGCCTCGGGTCGGGTCGGCGCCCTCCTCCAGCTTCCCGTTTGCGCGGTGATCTCTTCCCACGAGGACCCTCTGGACGCTCGCGCTGACCACGAAGACCCGGGGCCTGGGACGTGGGCACGTTACCCGCCCGATCCGATCTCCGGGCAGGGCGCGGTCGGGGCTCACCTACGGCCTCCCGAATCGGGATCGGCTTGGTCTTGGCCGAAAGATCCTCGTTACGGGCGTCCTGGTCCATCGGCTCGTCCTGGTCCCGATGCTCGTCCTGTTCCCTATGCTCGTCCTGGTCCATGCGTCCGTCCTGGTCGGTGGACGAGGAAAATGGCGATACTACTCCGTCCTCGCTACGGTGGCCCGATCTCTCGCCGGTGAAAATCGGCGATTTTCTTTGTTGGCCGCAGACCGCGCCAGGTTTAGGTTTTTAGAGGGACCTATGGGTATTCTCACCAGCCAACGCCGGCGATAAGACACACGGATGACCGAAGGGACCATAGATACGAGGGGGGCGAAGCGCGAATACGGCCAGCTGCTTCATTTGCACACACGCGTGCTGACCCAGCTCCGCGAAATTCGTGACCATTTGATCGCGCCAGGAACGCTCGAGATCCTTGCGGCCATTCGCCGTCGAACGGGAGCCGATCCCGATTCCGCCTTGTCCGAAATCACCACGGCAGTCGAGCAGGCGATTCGGGCTCTGAAGCTGAGTGAGGGAAAAATCCGTGATGAGGTCCTCGAGGACTTTGAGCATGCGGAGATCGATGGAATCGGTAACCTACCGGCCACGCTCGCCCGCTTCCTCGCCGAGCGCCGGGAGATGCCTGGCTTCAAATACGAGGTGATCCACGACGAGAACCGCGGCTGGATCATCCGATGGAAGGAATACACCCACACGGGATCGGTTCGCGGCTCCGGACAGTTCTACGAGCGGCCCTACGCCTGGATCGACGAGTAAGGCGTTCCCAGTCCCTCCTGCAGTGTCGACAACGCCTCTACTCCATAGAACATCTTGATGTACCGAGCCTGCGTCGGGGTCACCCTGCGCACCGTCCATACCAACCGGACATAGTTCGGCTCTCGCGGCTTGCTCAACAGCCTCATCCCCGCCTCCCCGGGAAGACGATCTCCCTTCCGGTTGTTACAGGGAGAACATGATGCCACCAGATTTTGCCAAGAGTTGTCCCCACCCCGGGAGAGCGGGATGATGTGGTCGCGCGTCAGAAACTGCCGGCCCTTGAGCTGTCCGCGATGACGGCCACAGTACTGGCATTTGTAGTCATCCCTGGCGAACAGAAAAGTGTTCGTCACTTGGCGACGGAACCGATGCGGCACATGGACGAAGCGTACGAGCCGAATCACCGTCGGGAACGGTAGCTGGGTCCGTGGAGAGCGGAAGGCCTGCGCAGCGTCCGCTTCCAGGATCTCGGCCTTTTGGTCGAGAACCAATCGAATGGCGCGGCGAGCCGTAATAATGGTCAGAGGCTCGAAAGACGCGTTTAAAGCCAGGCAGCCCATAACTCGAACACCCCTCCTGAAGTCAGTTGAGCTCTCTAATATCTTGTAAATCTACCTAGGGTGTACGCGCCTCCGCTACAGGAGGGCGTTCGGGTCCCGGTCGATCGCGATGCGGACGTCCGCCCCGCGAACCTTGAACTCGGCATGAAATCGCGTTGTGATGGTACCCAGGGCCCTGACCGACGCGCTCCGAAGGAGAAAGTGCCAACGCCAGCGCCCGTGGAGCCGTTCGATGGGTGAGGGTGAGGGTCCGATCACGTCGACTGGAGCCCCGGAGAGCAGGTGCGAGCGGAGCCACCCCGTTGCGGCTTCGGCGTTGCGGGCGGCGTCTTCGGCGTTGGGGCTGCTCACCACGACGTTGACGAGCCGGACCATGGGGGGATACGCCGGGTGCCTTCGCTCTTTCAACTCGCGAGTGGCGAAAGCCACATAGTCATGGGTGAGTGCGGCCTGGATTGCATAGTGCTCAGGAAGCGCCGTTTGAATCAACACATCGCCCCCGAGCTCACCCCTTCCCGCTCGACCGGCAACCTGGCTCAAGAGCTGAAAGGTCCGCTCGGTGGCGCGAAAATCGGGCAGGTGCATTCCTACATCCGCATTCACCACACCCACCAGCGTCACGTTCGGAAAATCGAGGCCTTTGGCGATCATCTGGGTGCCCAAGAGAATGTCCACTTCGCCGCGCTCGACCCGGCCGAGGATCTCGTGATGGGACCATTTTCCGGAGGTGGTGTCCACATCCATGCGGGCCAAGCGAGCCTCTGGGAAGGTCTCCGCTACCACCCGCTCGACCTGTTCTGTCCCGAGCCCCCGGAACGATAGATCCGTGGAGCCACAACGCGGACAACGCTCCGGGGCCGGCTGCTCGTGGCGACAGTGGTGGCACACGAGGCGACTCTTGCCCCGGTGATAGGTCAACGAGACCGAACAGGCGGGACAGATTTCCACGTCACCGCATTCGCGGCATTGCACGAAGGAGGAGTAGCCCCTTCGGTTCAGCAGCAGGATCGTCTGCTCACCGCGACGGAGCCGGTCACGCATGGCCTCGATGAGTGGAGCCGTGAGGACCAAGCCCGCCTCGCTCCGGGCGCCCTTTTTCTCTTTGCTCTGCTTCCGCTCCTCTCGCAGATCGATCAGACGCACCGGCGGCAACGTCCCCCCTCCGACCCGGTCCGGAAGAGAGAGAAGCCGGAACTTGCCCCGCTCTACATTGTGCCAGCTCTCGAGCGCGGGTGTGGCGCTCCCGAGAACGCACAGGGCACCTTCCTGTGCGCTCCGAATGACCGCCATGTCCCGCGCCTGGTACCGGGGAGCTTCACTCTGCTTGTAGCTCCCATCGTGCTCCTCATCCACCACGATCACACCCAACTCGGCCACCGGAGCGAAGAGCGCGGACCGAGCCCCCACAGCGATCCGGCGCCTGCCGGAACGCAGTTGCCTCCATGCGTCGTAACGCTCCCCCTCCGACAGCGCAGAGTGAAGGACGGCCACCTGATCGCCGAACCGCGCTCGGAAGCGGGCAACCGTCTGAGGGGTCAGGGAAATTTCGGGTACGAGTACGATGGCGCCCCTCCCTTGAGCCAGCACGTGCTCGAGAAGTTCGATGTAGACCAGAGTCTTGCCCGACCCCGTCACACCGTGCAGGAGAAAGGGCTCCTTCGGGCCCGCGTCGAACGCGGAGACCAGCGTCCGGATCACGTCGCTTTGCCCGTCCGTGGGGGTGTGAGCTCGGTCCTCACCCGTGGGAATCGTCGCGAAGGGATCACGCTCCACCTCACGGTCCTCCACCACCGCCAACCCCTTCTCTTCCAATCCGCGAATCACACCCCGGCTGAAACCGGCCTGACCCGTCAGGTGCGCCAACTCCACCGTCCCTCCCGACCGGGCCAGCGCGTGATAGGCATCCGCCTGTCGACGTGCACGGCCCACCAACGCGTTCAAGTCTTCGATGTCGTCGATCCACCGGGCAACGCGCACCACCCGCTCCGTCTTGATGGGCGGCGGACGTGGCGGGAGCGTCTCGACACTCAACACCCCGGCGGCGGCGAGGTTGCGTATTTCCGGCCAAATGGAGCCCATCTTCAGACTCCGTGTTATCCCACGAAGGGACTGCGCCACCCCGGGTGTGAGCGCCTCCACCAGGCGGGTCTCCCTGTTCGAGAGGTTGCTTCGCGGCCCATCGTGGAGGGTGACCACATCACGGGAAGTATCACTGAGCACGGAGGGAAGCATGGTCCTGAGAGCGAGCCCCAACGAGGTCACATAGTAGTCGGCCATCCATCGAGCCAGGCGGAGCTGTGCCTCGCTCACGGAGGGCTCCGTGTCCATTACCGAGAGCACGGTCCGGATGCGCTTGACCCCCTCCTCGCCTCCCTGGCCGACGACGAAGCCAATTCGCTCCTGCCGGTGGAAGGGAACTAGGACCCGGGTCCCCGATCGGAGAGGGCTGCCGTCCACGGCGTAGGTAAAGGTCTGATCGAGTGGAAGCGGAAGCGCGACACGAACGTAGGAGCGAGGTCCGATCACTAGCTACCCAAGAGCACCAGAATCTCATCCTGGCGCTCCCGCGGCGTCACTTCCGGACCCCCTGCCCCCCAATGCACGTTGATTTCGCTCCGAACCCCTACGTCGCCTGGGATGTAGATGCCAGGTTCGATCGAGAAGCCCACTCCCTGAACCAGCCGGCGGTCATCCCGGGTCTCGAGGTTGTCCAGGTTGGGTCCGCTGCCATGCAGCTCGATGTCCATGGAGTGCCCGGTTCGATGCACGAAGAACTCACCGAAGTCCCGGTCCACGATGAAGGCCCGGCACACGTCGTCGACCTCGTAGCCGCATACCTCCCGGCCCTGCTCATGACAGGAGCGCAGAAAATCGATACCGGCCTCACGCGCCCCCCGGACCGCCTCCCAAATCGTCTGAAGCCGGTCCGGAACCGCGTCCATGAGAATTCCCATCCAGGTTTGGTCCGCGAAAACTCCGTCTTCGGTCGGTCTCGCCCAAAGATCGATCATCAGGACCTCCCCCTGAGCGACGCTTGCACCGGCGTCACGGGGATCGTAATGGGGATCCGCGGCATTGGGTCCGATGGCCACATGAGCATCCGCGTCCACGGGCAGTCCACGTGCCGTCAGTTCGTCGCGGATCCATCCGCCCAGCTGGCCCTCGAGAAGCGGTTTGGAACGCCGGGCATGGTCGGCCGCCCGGGTGAACGCGTCCATGGCGACCGCCCGGATGATCTCGGCCGAGACCCGATGAGCCTCCAGCTGCTCCTCCGACCAGGCCGAGTGAAACGTCGAGACCAGGTTCCCCGAGCTCACCGGATCCACCCCTATCTCACGGAGTAGCTCCAGGATACCGGATGGAACGCGGTCCAAGGTGGGAACACTCGAACGGGGAGAAACCTCCATGGCCAACCGCTTCCGGCCACCGAGCAACTCCGAGAGTCGGCCCTCCATCTCGCGCCACCCCGAGTATTCGATGATTTCCCAGGGCCAGTGCCGCCAGGAGGAACGTTCGATGGCGTGGATCAACGCCACCGGATCCCCCTCGGCAGGGATCAGGGTGAACGACCTGCGTGACGTCCAGCCCAGCCCGAGCATAGCGGTCGCGATCGGGTTCTGGCCCCGAAAGTGGAAGAACAACCAACCCTCCAGCTCGGCATCCCGAAGCGCGGCCTGCACCCTGGAGACTTGTTCGGCGCTGCTCATCGGCCCGACGCTCATCGTGGTCCCACGTCTCCGTCCGCATCGCCATCCCCGTTTCCGTCCTGGGCTTTAAAGAGCGGAAGGCCTGTGAGCTGTTCCTCCTCCGCGGTACGGGTCCCCGATGCCTCGACCACCCCCGCCGCCCCGAGCTCCGCAGAGGCCTCGACGGCCACACCCTCTGCGGCAGTCTGGCCAGCCCGCGGCTTCAGGCCCATGACGAGATCGAGTCCGAGGAGTCGCTCGCGATTCAGGAGTTTGTGTACCTCCCGCTGCCGTACCATCGCGGACCAGACGCCGATCCACCCCCAGCGGCGCCTTGCACGGCGGAGGATCCCGATTTTCTGGGGTAGGGTGAACAGCTCCGTGAAGTCGGGGAAGGGTTTCGTAATCTGGGGCCGGAAAGCCGTCTCCTCGTCTGACCAATCCTCCGTGTGCAGTCCGTCGAGGCCCTCGGCTATCAAGAGTCTCTTCCACTCGACCGCTGTGATGGGGTGATAGCCGAGGTAATGAGAAAGGAGCTCCCGACGAACCGGGTCGACGGGCACTTTCCACACGGGTTGGACGAGAACGACACTCGCGCCCGGCTTCGCGACCCTCACGATTTCCTTGACCGCGCTTTCTGGGGAAACCCGTGCCGTGACCCCGAGTTCGGCGATCACGACATCGAAGATGCGATCCCGAAAGGGCAACCCGTCCATCTTTCCCGGCTGAATATGCACCCGTTTGAGCATCCCAATCGCCCGAAGCCGGTCCTCGGCGCGGTCCAGGAGCGTAGGATCGTCTTCGACCCCCGAGCCCTGCACACCGTACTCATTCACGAAGTGCTCCAGTGTGACGGCCAAACCCGAGGGCACCACCAGAACCTCATCGCCCTCCTTCATGTCGGTGAGAAGGGCGATTTGCCGGCAGAGGTCGATGCCACCAGGGGGGGACAACGGTCGACGGCTCAGATTGACCAGGTCGAGCATGGAAGGAGGCTTCATGTCACCGCGGGCGCCACCATGGGTATCGGGCGATACATGTCGGAAAGTAGGCCGGCGCGCCTCTGGGAGCCAACGAGCGCCGGGAGGCGCCTAAAAGACCGGCTCTTCGGCGGAATCCATCTCCCGCAGGGCCTCCCGCAGGCGCTCCTCCTCCTCGGTGGACAACTCTGTGGTCACCGTCTCCTCGGGGGGGGCGGCCCGACGCATGTATCGTAGGGTGGCCACAACGCCAAACATCCCCAGGATGATCGCGGCGGGCGGAACGAGCCACGCCCACAATCCGGTGCCGGACGCGGCCGGGTAGGCGAGGTACTGCTCACCGTGACGTGCGAGCATCCAATCGACGAGCTCGTCGGTGGTCCAACCCTCCCGCGCCATCGCCTGCATACTGTCCCGGAGCAGGGCACCGGTGTAGGAGGTGCAAACCTCGAGCATTTGCCCGGGGCAATACGGGGACTTGAGCCGGGCGATCGCCTCGTCGGCCTCGGGATGCGGTTCGAGTGGCCCCTCCAACCCATCGCTCGGGCCCTGCGCTCCGAGTGGCTGGGCCTGACACGCTATGACAAGGGCGGCTAGACACCCCAGATATTGCACCGTCTTAAGCATCTTCATGGCTACACCCATCAGTCCAGGTCGATCCCGGCTAGGGCCCGAATCACGGCCGCTGCGCCCAGGCCGGTCCGGGCGGGATCGTAGCCGCCCTCCAAGGCGGCCACAACTCCCACTCGGTGCGCATCGTCGGCACGGGACCCATCGGCGGCCCCCGCCATGACCTGTTGCGTGAGCGAGTGAAGATCTTCGGGCTCCAGGAGCATCCCTCCCAACGGATCGCCGGCCATGACGTCGAAGCCCGCCGAAATCAGTATGAAGTCTGGCCGGCAGATCTCGAGGCCTTGGCCTAACGCCTCGGAGAACCGCTGTGAGTAATCGTCCGCCGAGGTGGCCGCCGGAAGGGGAACGTTGAGCGTCCATCCCGTGCCCTCGCCTACGCCCTTCTCGCTTGCCGCGCCGGTGCCGGGATAATGCGGCGACTGATGGAGCGACAAGTAGAACACGGTCCCGTCGGCGTAAAACGTGTCCTGCGTGCCGTTCCCGTGGTGCACGTCCCAGTCCACGATCAGCACGCGCTCGGCACGGCCGGTTCCCTGGAGCCAGCGGGCGGCGACGGCCACGTGGTTGATCAAACAGAATCCCATGGCACGGTCCGGCGTGGCATGATGTCCCGGGGGCCGCGTGGCCACGAACGCGGAGGCCAACGCACCGTCGGCAACCTGCCCTGTCGCAGTGATGAGTGCCGCCGTGGATCCCGTGGCCGCATCCCAAGAGGCACCTGACACCATGGTGTCGGCGTCGAGCGAAATTGGGGTGCCTTCCTTCTCCGCTCGCTCCACGGCGGTGCGAATCAGGGCCAAGTACTCGGGTGTATGAACGCGAAGGAGGTCCTCCTCGGTAACCTGCCCGGGCTCGACTTGGACGACGCTCTCGTGCAGCGCCAACAAGTCACGGCCTACGGCGGAGGCGAGCGCGCGGAGCCGGCCCTGGTGCTCCGGGTGGCCCCATCCGGTATCGTGGAGCGGCGCGTCTGGATGAAGGAGAAACCCCACCGGGCGGGCGGAGTCAGTCACTCGCCCCCACCGCTAAGAGGGCCTTGGCGTCAGCGATGCGCTCCTGAAGCGTGCGGACCGTGTAGGTCCTCGAGCGCAGAGCGATGAGCGCGTCACACGCCGCGCTGGTCGCCGACATCGTCGTGAAGTACGGGATGTTGTGCGTGATCGCGGCCCTACGCATGGCATAGTCGTCGTACTGCGACTTCTTGCCCAGGGGCGTATTGATGAGCATGGCCACCTCTCCGGATACGATCTGGTCTACGATATCGGGCCGTCCCTCCCCGACCTTGTAGACCCGCTGGGCGGGTATGCCGAGGCGCCTCAGATGCTCATACGTCCCCTTGGTCGCACGGATCTCAAAACCCAGATCGTTGAGCCTCCTGAGAATCGGGGTGACGGTGGGCTTGTCCCGGTCGTTGACGGTAACGACCAGCACGCCGCCCTTCACCGGAAGCAGGTTGTAGGACGCCGCCTGAGCCTTGGCGATGGCCATCCCGAATGAGTCGTCGAAGCCCATGACCTCCCCCGTCGAACGCATCTCGGGTCCGAGCAGGATATCGACCTCGAAGCGGTTGAAGGGAAAGACCGCCTCCTTCACGGCCACCCCGGCCACGGGCGGCTCGTCCGGGACGTCCATATCCGCAAGCTTCTCACCGGCCATGATGCGGGCGGCGAGGCGCGCCAGCGGGATGCCGGTCGCCTTGCTCACGAAGGGTACCGTTCTCGAAGCACGTGGATTCACCTCGAGCACGTATACGACCCCGTCGCGGATGGCGTACTGAACGTTGAGCAGCCCCACCACACCCAGCTCCAGCGCAAAACGGCGCGTCTTTTCGCGAATCTCCTCCAGCTCGGCCGCGCCCAGCAGGTAGGGCGGAATCACACACGCCGAATCGCCGGAGTGCACCCCCGCGTTCTCGATATGTTGCATGATGCCGCCGATCACGACATCGGTGCCGTCCGACAGCGCGTCGACGTCGGCTTCGAACGCGTCCTCGATAAAGCGGTCGATGAGAACCGGGTGATCGGGGGATGCCCGAGCGGCCCGCTCGAAGTAGCCCTTGAGCGAGGCCTCGTCGTAGACGATCTCCATGGCGCGGCCCCCGAGCACGTAACTCGGGCGCACGAGCACCGGGTACCCCACGTCCTCGGCAACGGCGAGTGCCTGCTCCTCGCTGGTGGCCATTCCGTTCTTGGGCACCGTCGCTCCGACGATCCTGCAGACCTCCTCGAAGCGGCCCCGGTGTTCGGCACGGTCGATGGCATCCACGGAGGTCCCGAGGATCGGAACGCCCGCCGACTCCAGCCGTTTGGCCAGATTCAAGGGCGTTTGACCCCCGAGCTGGACGATCACGCCGAGGGGCTTCTCCCGCTCGAAGATCTCGAGAACGTCCTCGAAGGTGAGCGGCTCGAAGTAGAGCTTGTCACTCACGTCGAAGTCGGTCGACACGGTCTCGGGATTGGAGTTGACCATGATGGTCTCGTACCCAGCGTCGCGAAGCGCCAGCACCGCCTGCACGCAACAGTAGTCGAACTCGATTCCCTGCCCGATACGATTCGGGCCACTCCCGAGAATCATGATCTTCTCTCGATCGGACGGGTTCGACTCGTCCTCCTCTTCGTACGAGGAGTAGTAATAGGGCGTTTCCGCGGGAAACTCGCCGGCACACGTATCGACCTTGTTATACGTGGGGCGAATGTCCCACTCCCAGCGCCGAGCCCTGACCTCGTCCTCCTCCTCGGAGCGGAGATTCGCGAGCTGCACATCAGAGAAACCGTTTCGCTTCATCAGCCGGAGGTCGGCGGGACCCACCTCCTCCAGCTCCCTGTACCAGGCCTCCTGACCGACGATCTCGAGAAGTTGATACAAGAACCACGGATCGATCCCCGTCGCTTCCTGGATCTCCTCCATCGACAGCCTGTCGTCGCCGGGCTCACCCCCTTTGCCCTTCTCGGATCCGGACCCCTCCGCAGGCGCCCGCCTTACCAGCTCCAGCGCGCGTTTGAGTTGGAACGCCCGTTCGGCGGTGGGCCGGCGGATCGCCATAAGCAAAGCCTCTGAATCGTCCGCCTCGAGCCCGTCGTCTTCGAGCCGGTCGCCCACGACCCAGCCGTTCCGCCCGATTTCCAGGCCGCGAATCCCTTTTTGCCAAGCGGACGCAAACGTCCGCCCGATCGCCATGGTCTCGCCGACCGCCTTCATCTGCACGCCGAGCACCGGGTCGACCTCGGGGAATTTCTCGAACGCGAAGCGGGGGAATTTCACCACCACGTAGTCGAGCGCCGGCTCGAAGGAAGCGGGCGTGGTCTTGGTGATGTCGTTGGGCAGCTCATGGAGGAGGTAGCCCACGGCGAGCTTCGCTCCCACGCGGGCGATGGGAAATCCGGTGGCCTTGGACGCGAGCGCCGAGGAGCGAGACACCCGGGGGTTCATCTCGACGACGAGCATCTCGC
>Ga0209988_10000213_pt1 | contig 33402 bp, 22 predicted proteins | sample N075metaG_FD_183115 | JGI IMG/M metagenome (GOLD analysis project Ga0209988, IMG submission 183115) | Deep subsurface microbial communities from Kermadec Trench to uncover new lineages of life (NeLLi) - N075 metaG (SPAdes) (version 2) | ecosystem: Environmental > Aquatic > Marine > Ocean trench... | reverse complement strand
GTTGTGGACCCGCCTGCTCATTACCTACTCCGGCCTGATGGTGCGGATCACCGCCAGCCTTTCTCAGGAAGATAGCCAGGCGACGCCGGGCTTTGAGGTGTTTGAGCCCGGCCAGGTTATTATTCAGCAGGGTGATCGCGCCGACTATGTTTTCAATCTGTCTTCGGGCGCGGCTGAAGTGTTGGTTGACGATGTAACGGTGGGCCGTATCGGTGAGGGGGAAATATTTGGTGCGATGGCAGCCTTGACCCATGCAGATCGCAGTGCCACCGTGCGGGCAACGACCCGCTGCTCGGTGGTTAAAGTACCCAAAGAACAGTTCACCGAGCTGATAAAAAGCAATCCCGCTACCATCCATAGTTTGTTGATCGATATGGCGAATTCTATCGTCAATCTCAACGAGCAATTAGTAGGACTGCACGGTAGGCCTAAATAAGACATGTCCGATCTTCTGGAAATTGACAACGACGGCGTAGAGCAGGTTTCGTTAAAAGCCTACGCTGAAAAAGCGTATTTGGATTATTCCATGTACGTAATTCTCGACCGCGCTCTGCCCCATGTGGGCGATGGTTTGAAACCCGTGCAGCGGCGAATTGTCTATGCCATGAGCGAGCTGGGGTTAATATCGTCTGCCAAGTTTAAAAAGTCAGCGCGCACGGTCGGCGACGTGATTGGCAAATTCCACCCCCACGGCGACAGTGCGGCCTACGAAGCCATGGTGCTCATGGCGCAGAGCTTCAGTTACCGCTATCCGCTGGTGGATGGACAGGGCAATTGGGGGTCTCCCGATGACCCCAAATCTTTTGCGGCGATGCGCTACACAGAGTCCCGCCTGACGGCCTACGCCCAGGTTTTACTGGAGGAGTTAGGTCAGGGCACCGTCGATTGGGTGCCCAATTTTGACGGCACCATGGATGAGCCCTCTGTTTTGCCGGCCCAGGTGCCCAACATATTACTCAATGGCACCACCGGCATTGCGGTGGGTATGGCCACCGACGTACCCCCGCATAATCTTCGCGAGGTGGTCTCGGCAGCGATTCATTTGTTGGAGGCGCCCAAGTCGACCACCGATGATTTGTGCGAGCATGTACTGGGCCCTGATTTCCCGACCGATGCAGAAATCATTACGCCGGCCGAGGATATCCGTGCCATGTATGAGAGCGGTCGCGGCTCGCTCAGAATGCGGGCGGTATGGGAGCGCGAAGGGCCCGATATCATCGTCCGGGCGCTACCGCACCAAGTTTCCGGCGCCAAGGTGCTGGAGCAGATAGCGCAGCAAATGCAGGCCAAAAAATTGCCTATGGTTGCCGATTTGCGCGACGAATCAGACCATGAAAACCCCACTCGACTGGTAATCATTCCGCGTTCGAATCGGGTCGATATCGATGCGCTCATGAGCCATCTGTGTGCCTCAACTGATCTGGAGCGCACCTACCGGGTAAATATCAACGTCATTGGGAACGATGGGCGGCCGGGGGTCAAAGGCTTGGTTCGTCTGCTCAAGGAGTGGCTCAGTTTTCGCACAGAAACTGTCCGGCGTCGGTTGGAGTATCGCCTGCAGCGTGTGCTGAACCGACTGCATTTACTGGACGGCTACCTCATCGCCTTTTTGAATATCGATGAGGTGATCCACATTATTCGCACCGAGGACAAACCCAAGTCGGTGCTGATGAAGCATTTCAAACTCTCAGATATTCAGGCCGAGGCAGTGCTGGAATTAAAGCTGCGGCATTTAGCGAAACTCGAAGAGATGAAGATTCGCACCGAGCAGGATGAATTGGCTGCAGAGCGAGAAGGCCTGGAAAAAATTCTGGGCAGCGCAGCGCGGCTCAAGACCCTAATCAAAAAAGAGCTGCTGGCAGCGGCAGAGCAATACGGGGATGATAGGCGCTCACCTCTGGTCGACCGCGAGGATGCCCGGGCCTTCAGCGAGACTGAATTGATGTCGGCGGATCCCATCACCGTAGTCATGTCAGAAAAAGGCTGGATTCGCGCCGCTAAAGGGCACGACATCGATCCCTCGGCCCTCAGTTATAAATCGGGCGACGGCTATAAAATGTCGGTCTGTGGGCGCAGCAATCAGCCCGCGGTAATCCTGGATTCGACCGGGCGCTCCTACACAGTGGCGTCTCACAATCTGCCCTCAGCCCGCGGCCAGGGCGAGCCGGTGACTGGCCGTATAAATTCGCCATCGGGTGCGACGTTTGAAGGTTTGATGATGGGCGGCGAAGACCAACTCTATTTACTCGCCAGTGATGCCGGCTATGGTTTTGTCGCCAAACTGGGCGATTTACAGACCAAGAACCGCGCGGGCAAGGCGGCGATCTCGCTACCCAAAGGTGGTCAGGTGCTGCCCCCCGCCGCTATCGGTACGATAGAGGATGCCTGGGTTGCCGCAGTCTCAAACGAGGGTCGCATGCTGGTGTTTCCACTTGCTGACTTGCCGCAGCTGGCCAGGGGGAAAGGTAACAAGATTATTGGGATCCCCGGGGCGCGAGTGCAGAGCCGCGAGGAGTACGTGGTGGCAGTACAGGTTTTGACACCGCAGGATCTATTGGTGGTGTCCGCTGGCAAGCGCTATCTGAAACTCAAGTTTTCCGAGATGGAGCACTATCGCGGTGAGCGCGGCCGGCGCGGCAACAAATTACCCCGCGGCTTCCAGAAAGTAGACGGTATGCAAATCGAGATTGCTTAGAGAACTGCGCGCTAGTTAGCGTTGGTCAAACGTTTCCAGATCAGGCGAAACTGCCGCTCAAGCAAATCTTTGTAAGGCCCTTCGAAGCCCGTTAGCATAGCGTAGTCGCGTAATTCCGTGGCCTCGTGCTCCAGTCGTCCGGCAATATCGTTATCCTGGCACACGGCCGGAGCCAGTAAAATCTTGGGCGGCTTACTGGCGCACAGAGTCTGCAACTCATCGATGGTGGACTGCATATATAATCCCGGGTAGATATCGGCCTCATCCCCAATCCCCAACTCGCTCTGTGAAATTGCCATTGCCAGCGAAACCGACAGTGAAATCTGTTTCTCAAGTTCATGACCGACACTCTGGATCAGCCAGCCACAGGACGCTGCCCGAAAAGCAGCACTGCCCGCGGTGGTATCCCCATTGAAATACAATACCACACCGAACTGGCGGGCAACCTGCATCTCGCCGTTGTAAAAGCCCGCGGCGCTGTAGAGTATTTGATGCAGACGGTCGGTGTACCGATGCAGTGAGTGTTGATCCAATGTGTCTACATAGTCCACCAGGCTGGATAAATGTACGTACAACACGGCGGTGGTCTGATAGTTTTCGTCGCGCTGAACGACAGTGCCACGTGTGCGCAGCAAATCCATGGGCAGTGCTTTGATATTGTTTGCCAACAAATCCAGCTCATTGACTGGGGGCTGGCGCGCCGAGTTTTCACCTTCACCGGTGGCCACGGCTTTGGCCATTTCTGTCAGCCGGTCGGCCAGGCGTTGGCCGAAGTGCCTGCTGGCCCCATAGGCGCCCACACTGAGCAATATCGTGAGCCCCGACAAGCTGAGCACTAGGCGCAGATGTGCTGCCTTCGCGGCATCTGCGTTCAATGTGATACGAACCTGGCCGGCAATATCGTTATCGATGCGGACAAAGGCGAGATAGCGATACAGGTTTTGTCCGACGGCTTGACCCGCCTGGCCCAGCTCCTTGCCCTCCACATCAAAAATTTCTATTTGCTGTGCGGAGGAATTGGTCACGAAGCGCTGCAAGGACGCGGCAATGCTCAACAAGTCGCCCGTCTCCAGGGCTGTGCTGATACGCCTTGCGATCAACTGCGCAAGGGCGGTGCCATATTCCTCCTGCTGTGACAGCTGCATATGGCGGCTGGAGATCGATCCCAGGGTAACCACAGCCAAGCCAATCAATAAGCACAATCCAGCGGCGAATAAGGCCAGCTGTTGGCCCAGGCCGATTTTGGAGCTTGGGTAGTTCACGTGGTTGAAGAATCCTCTCCCCCGATTTCGCCGCCCAGTATAAACCAGTCCAGATGTCCTGTCTGAGGAAACAGCCGGTTGCAGGTTTTCATATACCCGGCTCAGCGAGTAGAATACCGATATCCAGGAAACCCGAGATTTTATTGTGAGCGACATTCTGCTGATTACTATCTCTGGCGCAGACCAGAGCGGATTGACAGCGCGTATAACCGGTATCCTGGCTACCCAGGAGATCAATATTCTGGACATTGGCCAGGCCGTTATTCACGACACACTCTCTATGGGCATGTTAATAGAAGTTCCCACCAAGAGCCATCGCTCTAATGTGGTGGCTGCTGTTCAGTCCTGTCTGAGCGATTGTGGGCTCAGGGTTCGATTCAGTGATATATCCTCGCCAAGTTATCAGCATTGGGTGGAGGCCCAGGGGCGCGCGCGCTATATCATCACGCTACTGGCGCGAAAAATTACCGCGGATCAGCTCGCCCAGGTAACGGGGGTGGTGGCCAGGCACGATTTGAACATCGACAGTATCAATCGACTTTCCGGGCGTATTCCGCTGGGGAAACTGCCGGCCTTGAGCAAAGCCTGTGTAGAGTTTTCCGTGCGCGGCGCGCTGGCTGACCCGAGCGTTTTTCGCAATGAATTGCTGGAAGTTGCCAGCGCCCTGGATGTCGACCTGGCCTTCCAGCAAGACACCATGTACCGGCGCCACCGCCGTTTGGTGGTGTTCGATATGGATTCGACATTGATCGAGGCCGAAGTGATCGATGAGCTGGCAAAAGCGGCGGGTGTTGGCGAGCAGGTGAGTGAAATTACCGAGCGCGCGATGCGGGGTGAGATCGATTTTTCCGAGAGTTTCCGCAGCCGGGTGGCTTTGCTAAAGGGCCTGGATGAAAGTGCGCTGGAAGATATTGCAAGCCAGTTAAAAATCTCGGAGGGAGCGGAGCATCTTCTGTCCACGCTGCGACTGCTGGGCTACAAGACGGCGATTCTTTCCGGCGGGTTCACCTATTTCGCCCGTTATTTGCAGAAGAAACTGGGCATTGACCATGTGTTTGCCAATGACTTGGATATTGTAGGTGGAGTGGTAACCGGTCGGGTGGTGGGGGAAATTGTTGATGGCGCCCGCAAGGCTGTATTGTTGCGCCAACTTGCGGATAAGGAGGGGATAGATCTTCAGCAAGTTATCGCCGTGGGAGACGGGGCGAATGATCTACCCATGTTGAGCATAGCGGGGTTGGGTGTTGCCTTTCGGGCCAAGCCGCTGGTGAAGCAAAGTGTGGAGCAATCGATTTCTACCCTGGGGCTGGATGCCATATTGTATTTGCTGGGACTTTCGGATCGTTACCAGATCACCACGCTAGATGCTGCTCCAGAGCGAGTCATAGGTTGAACCCAGCGGGCCGGTTTTGTCCTCCGCAACCATCTGCTCCAAATGTTTTATGTAGCGGAAATCGAACTGGGCGAAGTTGCCGGTAGCAGAAACCTGGCGCAATAGTTGGATTAAAAACTCTTCACCCTCGCGAATCAAAGTGACTTTCTGGCGCTCCTTGAAGCCCGCCCGGGGAGTGACCAAGGTATGCGGCTGCCCCACGAGTTTAATCTCCGGTAGCATGAGTACGCGCAGCACCGGCGCATCTGTTCCTTTAATTTGTTGTATACGAGCGCCATAGGGTTTTGCCCTGGGGCTCAGTAGCTCAACACCCATCAGCGACTTGGCGCCCTTCAGCTGGCTGACCCAGCGAATCACCGCGATTATCCAGTCGCCCCTGACACCCTCGCGCACACCGACCACATCCCCCGTCCTGATGGTGGGAGGCAGATCTACATCCCATTCCAGGCAGTAACCGCCGGGACTTGCATCGGTCATATTCACGGGGTAGATCGGGTAGCGTTCCAAGAGTGATTGGTCGGTGGATTCCCGCTCTTCCAGCACGCTCAGATCCGGGTCGTCAACGAGCTCGCCGTGGTAGTGGTGATCCTCGTCCAACGTATGGTCATCGCGTGGGTTAGCTTGCTCCCAGCTATCCTTCGCCTCGTGATGTTCAAAAAAACGGCTTGCGCTGGCACGCTCTGCCGGCGGTGGGATGTAGTCCGCGCCGTGTAGAACCTGCTCAAACGTCCGACCCTCCGCCACATGATAGTGAGTGCTGGACAGGCCGATACTGATTCCGAGGCTTTCGCCGGATGCCGTCCTACTGAAGTTTCTGGTGCTCATGGAGCCCAGAGAGTCAATCAGATGGTCCAGCATATTGGCAGGCAAGTTGGTCTCATTGTCAAACACAATGGGGATGCCACTGTGCGCCTTCAGGTCTTCCAGGTGGGAGACGAGTTCCGTGGTGTCTATCAGTCGGCACTGGGCATTGTCGGTATCGGCGTGCAGCGAGCTGTATACCGCCGCGTGGTCACTGCTGAGATCGACTAAAAACAGACCCTTGCCGACACCGGGTTTTTCCAGGCGGACAAGGCCACTCCACTCTTGCAGGCCGCGATAAACTGCGGCCAGGTCACTCTGGCGAAGTTGGCTGGGCTTGCAGCAGTCCAATATGAGCGATTGCAGGTAGACGGTGGTTATAGTCCGGTTGCCATCGAGCTTATCCGCCACGGGCAGGTCGGCCAGTTGTTGTCGCTCCGCCATGGCATAGAGCTGGTGTAACTCCAGCCACGCGTATGCCTGAATCGGTTGGTGAAGCTGGAACGTTTGCAGCATCTTTTTACCGGCAAAGTTCATCGCGCGCTGGATGGTTTCACATAACAGTTTGGCCGGGTTTATCCCGTGTAAGTTGTTGCGTTGCTGCAAGGTATGAACTGCCACCAGGGTGTAGGCAGCGGTGGCCAGGCTGTACAAATTGTCTGCCAGCTCTGACATTTGGCGCGGCTCCTCGGGCATGATCAGAGCCTGGTTGAGGAAGCGTCGGGTCATAGAAGCTAGCGCAACACGGAGACTGGGGCGCAGCGCTTCCATGATGTTGAAGCGGACACTGGGCGCCATCTCAACCCGGTTGAGTTCGCCAATTGCACCGCGAAGTTCCCGTACGACAAGTTTGGTATTGGTAATGGGCAGGCTTTGTGCCCACGCCTGCGCCGCCTGGGCATTGGCTTGAAAAACCGTGCATTCGGCCAAGTCCTGCCGGGGAACCTTGAGCTTGATTGGCGTGTAGTCACTCATACGTCTAACGCCTCGTTACCTACTCTTTTTGTGGCGGCATTCTTAGCACAAGCATATCCTATATACCGCCATCTGTCTTGGTCCGGTCTGCCATTGGTGCCTTGTCTGCGCTATCATGGGCGCCACTTTTTGAACTACCCAACAGAGATTGATATGGCCAATTACTCTACCAACGAGCTCCGCGCCGGGCTGAAAGTTATGCTTGACGGCGACCCCTGTAGTATTTTAACCAACGAGTTGGTGAAGCCTGGCAAGGGTCAGGCATTTGCCCGGGTAAAACTGCGTAACCTGAAGAGTGGTCGGGTCTGGGAGCGCACGTTCAAGTCGGGCGAATCCATAGAACGTGCTGACGTTATGGATCGCGACCTGGAGTATTCCTATACCGACGGCGAGTTCTGGTATTTCATGGACCCCGATAATTATGAGCAGTATCCGGCAGACGCCAATGCAGTGGGCGATACCCATTTGTGGCTGAAGGAGCAGGATCGTTGTGAAGTGACTCTCTACAATGGCTCGCCCCTGTCGGTGACGCCGCCCAATTTTGTCGAGCTGGAAATCACCGAGACCGATCCCGGCCTGAAGGGTGATACCGCCAGCGGTGGAAGTAAGCCGGCAACTTTGAGTACCGGGGCCGTTGTCAGGGTGCCTCTGTTCCTGTCCCAGGGAGAGATAATTCGCGTTGACACCCGCAGCGGGGATTATGTGAGTCGCGCGTCCAAGTCCTGAGCCTGTATGAATTGGCGACCGACTGCCTCCATAGCCGAAATTAAGGCGCGCGCGCAGCTACTGGCTGGCCTCCGTGCGTTTTTCTCTGAGCGGGACGTTCTGGAGGTGGATACCCCGCTGTTGTGCAGTGCCGGTGTCACCGACCCCGCCATTGAGCCTTTGGTGGTAGATCGGGGAGTCTCTTTGCAGCGCTCGCGTTTTCTACAAACCTCGCCTGAATATGCGATGAAGCGTCTGCTTGCCGCCGGTTCCGGCCCGATATACCAGATTGCCAAGGCGTTCCGGGATGGGGAGGTCGGATCTCGCCACAATCCCGAGTTCACCCTGTTGGAGTGGTACCGGCCGCAGTACGATCACCACCAACTCATGGCGGAGCTCGCCGAGCTTGTGTGCCATGTGCTGGGAGAGCGGCGCTGGCAGAAGGTCAGTTATCGCGAACTGTTTAGTGCGCAACTGGCGCTGGACCCTTTTACCGCATCGATAGAACAATTGCGTGAGACGGCCATGAATCGGCTGGATTTGAGCTTTTCCACCGGCGACCGGGATTTGTGGCTGGATGTGCTGATGAGCCATCTTATCGAGCCGCAACTGGCAAAAATGGGCATGTGCTTTGTCTATGATTACCCCGCCTCACAGGCTGCCCTGTCCCGGGTTGTACGCGTGGAGGGGGTGGATGTCGGCCAGCGATTTGAACTCTATATCGACGGTATGGAGCTGGCAAACGGATATTGCGAATTGACTGATGCCGCCGAGCAGGAAAGACGCTTTTTGGCTGACAATGACAAGCGTCGGCACCAGGGCCTGGCGGAAAAGCCGCTGGACAACAATCTTCTTGCGGCCATGAGCCATGGACTGCCCAGATGCAGCGGCGTAGCGGTGGGTATCGATCGACTATTGATGCTGCTCACCGGCAACACCCACATCCGCGATGTGCTGGCCTTCGATTGGCAGCGTTGTTAGTAATTTTAGGGAGCGGCGAGACGCCTCTACCGTGGCCTTAGTTAGCTGCCAGGGTCTCCGGCGGTGGCCAAAACCGCTGGCCCGTAGCCCTCGATAAACTCCCTGGGCATCCTGCGGGGCCGACCGCTGTCGAGGTCGATGCAGGCAAAGCGCATGCGGGCGCGCAACAGGGTCTCGCCATCGTCCAGTCTGATAATTTGGAACTCTCGCTCCATGGTGAGCTTCTTGTCCCAGTGGTTAATCCAGGTTCCCGCCACCACGTCCTGCCCGGCATGGGATGCTTTCAGGTACTGGTATTGGGCCCGGGTGATGACCATGGCGCGATTGAGCGCTCGATAGCAATCAAGATCCAGGCCCAGTGAAACCGAGTGTGCCCATGCGACCTGTTCGCACCACTTTACGTATACCGTATTGTTGGTGTGATTGAGGCCGTCCATATCGGCGGCGGCCACCGTCAGTTGCAGGGTGAATGGCTGCGGATGGTCCCAGTTCTGAGCGTCGACCAGACAGGACACTAGGTGGCGACCGCGGCGCCTGTGTCATCTTCCAGCGGTTTCTGGGCGATGTTGTAAAATGCGTAAATTACTGCGATAACAGGGCACAGGAAGTTGAAAAATGCGAACGGAGCATAGCTGAATGTTGCTACCCCCAGGGTAGCTGACATATAGGCACCGCAGGTATTCCATGGAATTAATGCCGATGTGAGGGTCGCCGAGTCCTCCAGCGTTCGCGACAGGTTCAAGCGGGAAAGACCCCACCGTTCATATTCGTCTTTGTACATTCGACCGGGCAGGGCGACAGCGATGAATTGATCTGCGGCCAGAATATTGGTTGCGATGCAGGTGGCCACGGTCGTGCTAATCAGCGAACCAGTCCCCTTTACGCCCTTCAGCGCGAATTTTAAAAGATAGGCGAGAATGCCTGTCTGCTCCAATACCCCGCCAAAACCCAGGGCAACCATAATTAGCCAAACTGTGTTCAGCATGCTGCTCATACCCCCCTTGCTCAGGAGGGCGTCGAGAAACTCGTTGCCGCTATTGGACGTGTAGCCATCGAACAGGCTTATCCAAATGCCTTTGAGCAGGATAAACGGCCCGCTCAGCCCGTCGCTCTCGCCGGCGAGTTTTGCCACGGTTTCAGGCTGAAACAGCAGGGCGAGCACGGCCCCGGCAAGAGCGCTGACCACGATTGCGGGGTAGGCAGGAAATCGTTTGTAGACCAGCCCCAGCATCAGAAGAAGCGGCAGCAGCAAGTGAAGTCCAATATTGAATTCGGCCTGCAGGCCGGTCTTGAGAGCCTCGATTTGCGCCGGGGTGGCGCCGCCGGAGCCACCGATCAGGAAAAATATGATCAGCGCGATAGCGAAACTGGGTATGGTGGTCCATAGCATGTGGCGAATATGTTCAAACAAATCTACCCCGGTTGCGGCGGCGGCGAGGTTTGTTGTATCGGACATGGGCGAGAGTTTGTCACCAAAATAGGCCCCGGAAATAATTGCGCCCGCGGTGATGGCGGGCGACAGATCAAAGCTTCCGGCAATACCCATGAGGCCTATTCCCAGGGTTCCTGCAACCGTCCAGGAACTGCCGATGCTGATGGCGATGATGGCGCAGATCATCGCGCTGGCGGCGTAGAAAATACTGGGATTGAGAATTTGTACGCCGTAGTAAATCATGGCGGGTACGGTGCCGGCGAGAATCCAGGTGCCTATCAACATACCAACTGCCAATAAAATCAAGGTTGGGCCCAGGCCGATGGCGATGCCGTTGATGATGCCCTCCTGGGCCGTCTTCCAGGATACGCCGACACGACGGCCTACCAGCGCCGCCACGCAGGTTGCCAGAACCAGGACAATCTGGTTGGCCCCGTAGGACGAATCTGAACCAAAAAGATAAACCGAACTCGCCAACAGGGTGATGAGAAAGATTATGGGAGTCAGCGCCAGCGGCAGCGTTAATTTGGGATATTCGTGCTTCTCGGGGCTCAAGGGCAGGGCACTCTCGCAGGTCGCTTATAATTATAAAAAGGTGTACGGCAATCGTCGATGTTTAACGATACCCGCAATCCCGGCCCAAGAATGCCCTAAAAGACGGCATCGGTACAGTGTGAAATGCGGGTAATGGCGCACCCTTATCCATCCCATTGGAAGGGGCAACCGTTTACCAACCAGCAAAAGCCCCGCTGATGTTGATACCAGAACATTTGATCTCTCTAGCTTCAGCGCTTGAACAATCAGACAGGCCGCAGGAAATAGCGTTGAACGAAATTGCCGTCGTACCAATGAAAACGTTTCAGAAAACCATCAGCAATATCGCAAGGTGGATTGTTCAGTGGTAAGCAAGCGCAGCTTGCCGGCACCGCTGTGCAGACCTGCAAGGCCTGTCCACCAACGTCACGGCGCCGATCACGCCAAGTATTACGGGCCATTATCGGGAGCGAAGTTCTGTTCAGCAGAAATGACATCATCTTCTGATGCCCCTAAATTCAAACTGTGACCAGAGAAAACGAAGTGTAGAATATATCAATTTAGCAAACTTGGATCTACTTCATCCAAGTTGACAATGGGGCGGGTACCTAGGCGACTATGCCAGTACTCCAGCAGGTCGGTGCCAAATATTTTCTGCTGCGGGGCACCGGCGGTAGATGACCCCTCTAATCGTACTCAGGAAGTTTTACCGCGGTTTGTCCCCGCTCGCTTTGTTCTTGGGTAAAATGTCTGCGGACTTCGGGAGTTTCATTATGTTGAAGAGTGTGCATCACATTAATCTACTGGTTCGAGATCTCGACATGGCGGTAGAGCGCTATCGCAGCGCTTTCCCGATAGAGGAGTTTATCTTTGCTGAACTCCCTGGCCGAGGTGTGCGCACGGCACGGTTCAAGGCGGGTCAGAGCTGGATAGTGCTGGTACAACCGACGGATCCTGACAGCGTGCCCGGGGCCCATCTAGCCGAGCACGGAGAAGGCCTGTTCCTGCTCTCGTTTGAGGTTGATGAACTCGGCCCGGCAATTGAGAGCTGCACGGTCGCGGGAGCCGTGGTATCCGGCGAGCGGCGCAGAGGGCTAGAAGACTGGGAAGTTGTCGACCTGGATCCGGCGTATTTTATGGGTGCCTCCCTACAACTGGTGACAGTGGGGAAGTGATCTATTTTTCCAGATTGAAATAAAATATTTCATAATGAAAGTATTATCTCCAGCATACACTATAATTCAAATTGCTTGCTGCTGAAATGATGCCCGTACCTAATTGTATTGACTTGATTAATAACGATATTTTGAAATAGGCTGCGGTGCATAAAGATCTGGTACGGTTCCTGCTAGAGAACTGTAAACTTCGATATTTTAAAAACTAAGTGCTTGCCAGAGGGGCCCACCTAAATGAACAAACCGCTTGAAGGTCTTAGAGTCCTGGATCTGACGCACATGTTGTCAGGGCCCTACGGTGCCATGATTCTGGCAGATCTGGGCGCTGAGACAGTTAAAGTGGAACCCCTGCACGGAGAAGGCACGCGCAAGCTGCTGGCCTCCAGCCCAAAATACTCCGTCGGTGACCAGGGCGCCTACTTCATTACGCTAAACCGTAACAAACAGAGCGTGGCGGTGGATCTTAAAACCCCGGAAGGCCTTGGTGTATTCCATGACCTGGTGAAAACGGCCGATATTGTGATCGACAATTTCAGCGCGGGCGTCACGGGCAAGCTCGGGATTGACTATGCGCACCTATGCAACATCAATCCCCGCATCATCACCTGCTCTATTAGCGGATTTGGTTCGTCGGGCCCTAACTATCAACGGCCGGCCTTTGATCAGGTCGCCCAGGCGCTGGGCGGCGGCATGTCAATCACGGGTACCGATAAGAATCATCCGACCCGGTCTGGCATTCCTATTGGTGACCTCAGCGGCGGCATGTTCGGCGTCATGGGTGTCCTCGCGGCACTGTATGAAAGAGAGCGCAGCGGACGAGGCCAGCATGTTGATATTTCCATGCTGGATTGCCAGATCTCGCTATTGAACTACATGGCGACCATGTACTTTCTGTCGGAAGAGGATCCCTATCCCATTGGTAACGCGCACTTTGTACATGTGCCCTACAATAGTTACCCCACCGCGGATGGGCACATTATTGTCGCGGTCATTTTCGACAGCTTCTGGGAAAATTTACTGGAAGTGGTGGATTATCCACCGTTCCATGACGATAAGTACAAGATGCAGCCCGGGCGCCTGGCCGACCAGGAATTCATTGATGGCAAACTGAGCGAGATATTCAGCACCGGGACGTCGGATGACTGGCTGGCACAATTGGAAGCGAAGCGCATTCCCTGTGCCAAGGTCAACCAGTTTAGCCAGGCGCTGTCTGATGAACAGGTGCTCGCGCGCAATATGGTGGTGGAGTTACACCACCCCGATGGGCAATCCACCCGTGGTCCGGGCAACCCTATCAAACTCTCTCGCACCGATGAAGAGAGCTTTTCCCCGGCGCCGTTACTGGGCCAGCACACTGATGCGGTACTTGCCGAAATGCTGGGTTATCCACAGGAACGGATAGATGCTCTTAAACAAGCCGGGATCGTGGCATGACCCGGGAGCACATTATTATCAACGAAGTTGGTCCCCGCGACGGGCTGCAAAACCAGGCCCAGGCTCTATCAGTTGAACAGCGCCTGCAGTTGATTAACGCGTTGATCACAAGCGGTATTCGTCACATGGAGGTAGGCAGTTTCGTCTCACCCCGGGCGGTCCCGCAAATGGCGGAAACGGATGAGTTGCTGGCCCGGCTGCAGCCGCCACCGGATATGTGTCTGAGCGTATTGGTGCCCAACCAAAAGGGCTATGAGTTGGCGCGAGCAGCAGGGGCGAGAACGGTCGCTGTTGTTGTATCGGCCACCGAAACAATGAACCAGAAAAATATCAATATGAGCCTGGACCAGGTCATGGGCGTAGCAAAAGAAATAATCCAGCAGGGCGCGGACGAGGACATAACCGTACAGGCGTATTTGTCGGTGGCGTTCGAATGCCCGTTTGAAGGCCTTGTCGCACACTCTACGGTTATGGGACTGGCGCATGAATTGATTGCTGCCGGTGCCCGGGAAATAGTGGTAGCCGACACGATCGGTGCGGCCAATCCGGCAACTGTACGTGTGTTGCTGGACCCGCTTACCGCTGAGCATGGCGGTGAAACCTTCGCCTGCCATTTTCACGACACCCGGGCGATGGCCCTGGCCAATATCTTTGCCGCGATTGAAAGTGGCGTGCGAAAATTTGACAGTTCTATCGGCGGCCTGGGAGGTTGTCCGTTCGCCCCCGGCGCCGCGGGTAATGCGGCCACTGAGGACGTTGTCATGATGTGCGAGGATATGGGCTATGATACTGGAATCAGTATGCCTGAATTGCTACAGGCAGTTAGCCTGGCAGCGGAGTTGACTGGTGCCTGCCAGGGAGGTCGCGCACACTATTGGCTGAGTAAAAATACCGGCTAAAAACCCGGTAGTTAAAATAACGAAAGACACAAGAAAACAGGGATAAAAGCCCATGAGCTATCGGTTGGGAGTGGACGTAGGCGGTACGTTTACCGATTTTTTGCTACTGAATGAGGCAACAGGAGAAACCTTTACTGCAAAGGTGCTTTCGACACCTGAAGACTCCTCCATAGGCGTGCTCAATGGCCTCGCCAGAATTTGCGAGGAGAGTGCTGTCGATCCCTCTGAGATCAAACTGGTGATGCACGGCACAACCGTTGCTACCAACGCAGTGTTGACAGGACGAGGCGCAAAGGTGGGCCTGGTAACCACGGCGGGTTATGAGCAGACACTGCAGGTAGCCCGTTCTTTTTGTCCTGGCGGTCTCGGCGGATGGGTTAATTTTGTGAAGCGTCCACTATTGGCTCCGCTTGAACTCACAGTGGGTGCGTTGGAGCGCATGTCTGCCGAAGGTGAGGTGGTCACCGTACTGGATGAAGATCAGCTTCGCCTGCAACTGACATCGTTACACATGACCGGCAAGGTTGAGGCCCTGACGATTTGCTTCATCAACGCATACCTCAATGATGCCCATGAACAACGCGCAAGGGAAATTGCTCGAGAAATTTTTGTAGAGATACCCATCTCCATTTCCAGTGAAGTGGTGCCGGAAATGCAAGAATACGAGCGTACTGAAACCACTGTTGTGAATTCCTATGTGCGACCTCAAGTGGCCAAGTACGTAAGCAACATGCAGGCTTCGCTGGAAGAACGCCTAGGCGACGACATCCAGTTGTCCATCCTGCGTTCAGACGGTGGTCTGGCGTCGGCGCGCGGCACCTCAGAATCTCCAGTCAATATTTTGATGTCTGGTCCCGCCGGCGGTGTTGCTGGCGCTATCTATTTCTGTAGCAAGGCGGGCTATGACAATCTCCTGACCTTTGACATGGGCGGCACCTCCACCGATGTGGCATTAATACAGGGTGCGCGGGCCAAGGTGCGAAGAGAGACCATCGTGGGCGATGTACGGGTACGTGCGCCGTCCATCGACGTAAGATCAATCGGTGCCGGAGGGGGCTCCATAGCCTTTGTGCCTGAACTTACCCGGGCGTTGCGCGTAGGGCCTGAATCGGCCGGGGCCGTCCCCGGCCCCGCCGCTTATATGAAGGGCGGCGACCAACCCACGGTGTGTGATGCCAACGTGGTACTTGGCTATTTACCCAGCGATGCACAGTTGGGAGGATCCATGTCAATTAACAGCGCAGCCGCCGTTAAGGCAGTACAAAAAATTGCCGATGCGCTGAATATAGATGTGATGGATGCGGCAGAGGGCATTGTACGCATTGCCAACGAAGTAATGTTTGGCGCCCTGCGCCTGGTATCGGTGGAGCAGGGCTACGATCCACGTGATTTCTCCCTGGTTGGCTTTGGTGGAGCGGGTCCACTGCATGCAAACAGCCTGGGAATATTACTCAATTCCTTTCCCATTATCGTGCCACCGGGCCCAGGTGTGTTGTGTGCCCATGGCGACGCAACCACTTGTCTACAAGATGAAGCCGCACGCAGTTACGCCACCATGGTCAGCGAGCTGACCTCAAATCAACTTATTGAAGATTTGCATTCCTTGCGCGAGCGCGCCGCGCAGTCTCTGCTGAGTGACGGAATTCCAGCAGATCAGCACGTGGTTACTTACCAGGCAGACGTACGCTATGCGGGACAAGCATTTCAGATCAGTATTGAGTTTTCCGAACAGGAGCTACAGACACAAGGTTTAGCGTTGATAACGGAGCAATTCGATGCCCAGCATGAAAAACTGTTCTCTTTTAAACTGGGCGACGATCACGAAATCCTGATGATACGCACGGTAGTAAAAGCCCTGGCAACGCCTATTGTCATGCGTGAACAAACCGATTCAAACACCGTGCTTGAAGACTGCCTGACGAGCGAGACAAAAATTTACTACAACGGTATGTGGCATGTTGCGTACACTTACGACCGTAATTTGTTGCACGCAGGCCTGGTAGTACCCGGGCCGGCAATTATCACAGAAATGGATTCCACGACGCTGGTGCTACCAGCATATCAGGCGCGAGTTGACCATATAGGCAACCTGCTGATCGAACCAAATCAGGCGTAGGAACACAGACATGACGGCAACTATTCTTGAGACTAACCCGAATCCCCTGAAACAGGTGACGGTCGACAGCGTCACCGTCGATATTATCGAAAATGCCCTGAAAAATGCCCGTGAAGAAATGGATGCGGTGCTTTTTCGAACAGCCATGTCTCCGGGGATTCGAGAGCAGGGAGATTGTTTCCCGATGATTGCCAACAAGAATGGCAAAATGGTTGTCGGGCAGTTTGGCTCCTTCATTGGACCATTCCTGTCGGTTTATGATGCCGAAATCGAGGAGGGCGACGTCATACTGACGAATGACCCGTATTTGTGCAACGCAGCGGTCTCACACCTGCCAGACTGGTTGGTACTGGTACCGGTGTTCAAGGACGGACGGCATATTGCCTGGTCCGCGATGTTCGGCCATATGTCTGACAACGGAGGAATGGTCCCCGGATCAATACCCGTTGAGGCACGAACGATTTACCAGGAGGGCATCAGGATTCCCCCGATCAAACTGTACAAGCGGGGACAGCTGCAAAATGAGATCCTGGATCTTATTCTGCACAATGTACGAACCTCGCAGTGGAATCGCTTTGACCTCAACGCCCTGGTAGCAGCCTGCAATACAGCAGCGCGTCGATGCGTGGAGTTGGCAGAACGTTTCGGCGACGATGTTTTGCATTCCACCATGGATATCATGCTGCAGCGCAATTACGATGCCATGAAACATGTCATTGCCATGGTCGTCCCGGAAGAACCCCGTGAATTTACCGACTATGTCTGTGACGACGGCATGGGTAAGGGCCCGTACAAGATCCACTGCAAAATGTGGCGAGAGGGTTCAAAAGCGATTTTTGATTTTGCCGGCACGGCCCCTCAGGCCCAAAGTTCGATAAATTTTTACTTGAACGAAGACATGTTCAAGATGTTTTTTGGTTCATTCACCATCAATATCGTGGACCCGCAGATCGCTTTTAATGATGGCTTTTATGACCTTGTAGATGTGCGAATACCCGAAGGCACATTGCTCAAGCCGCTGGCCCCCGCCGCCTTATCCGGCAGAACGCATGCCCTGGGGCGCATCTTTGATGTATTGGGTGCGCTGTTGGGGATGGGAGCGCCGATCAAATGCTCAATGCCGCCGGATTCTCCGACTCACCACATTTATTCTACTCCGGCAATGACACACGCAGTGACAAGAACCGCGAATGGTTTCAGCTGTTTCAAATTGGCTTCGGTGGCATTCCCGGCCGACCCGTTGGGGATGGTCCAGACGGGCATTCCCTCTGGCCCGGATTCACCAATATGCCCAACGAATTCATCGAGTCCTACTTTCCACTGCGGATTGAGCGTTACGAGACGATCACCGACTCCGGCGGCGCCGGCAAGCACCGCGGCGGAAATGGCCTCAGCGTGGCCTATCGTTTCCTCTCCGACGGCGAAATTGGCATCCACGACGATCGCTGGCTCACTTATCCCTGGGGTGCCAATGGCGGAGACCCGGGACTGCGTTCCAGCAAGCGTTTGGTGAGAACCGACGGCACTGAACAGTGGCTGCCGTCGAAATGCGACGGAATCCGGGTATCGACTGGCGACCTGCTGTATTTCAATACCTGGGGCGGCGGCGGCTGGGGGAACCCCTGCGACCGCGATCCTGAACTGGTGTTGCAGGATGTTCAGCGCAAATTGGTCTCCGTGCCAGGTGCCAGACGCTATGGGGTAGTTATCGGCAGTGATGGCGCCGTGGACCTGCCGGAAACTGAAAAATTGCGGCAGCAAATGCGCGACGAATACGACCCGGACAACGGCCTGTTCAATTTTGGCGGCAGTATTACTCAGATCAAGTCTCGCTGCCTTGAGGAAACGCATTTGCCCGCGCCGGAGAACCCATTTTTTGACCAGCAAGACGCGGTCTAAAGGAGCCTGTTGCAATGCACGACCTGGACAGGAGAGCGCAAGGACTGGGTAAGCGACCCGCACTTATGCTGGTCGATCTCATCTGTGGCTTTACCGATCCCCATAGTCCGCTCGGCTGTGACAGCGCCGACGTCGTTGCGGCAAACCAGCAATTGCTTGCCGGTTTTCGTCGAGCCTGCCTGCCGGTATTCTATTCGACGGTGGTGTACAGGTCTTCAGAGCAGGCCAAGGTGTTTCGGCAGCGTCTCCCGGATCTCAATATTCTGGTACCGGGTTCACAATGGGTGCAGATCGACCCACGCCTCACGCCACGTCCCAATGAAACTATTGTGGAAAAATGCCACGCCAGCGTGTTTCACGGCACGGATTTACTCGAGCGACTACACGAAGCAGGGATCGATTCTATGGTCGTCACCGGCATGACCACCAGCGGCTGCGTGCGTGCAACCGCAGTCGATGGTCTGCAGTATAATTTTAAGGTAACCGTGGTGCGCGAGGCTGTCGGCGATCGCAATCAGGGCGCGCACGAGGCCAACCTGCGTGATCTCAACGCGAAGTACGCCGATGTGGTGTCGCTTGAGTCGGTGGTCTGCGAGTTGAACTCTCTGGGGGTCCTGCCGTGAGTATTTTGCGAGACAGCAACTACAAACCTCGACTCCTGATTGTCGGCTACCGAAAGTTTAGCGAATTGATTAACTCGATCATGGTGGAGTTCGAGCAGGATGTAAACGTGACGATAGTTGAATCAGTGGCGTCAAAAAGCGTTGTTTATGACAAACTGGTGGAGCAGCACCGCCCGGACGTGATCGTGAGCGCTGGAGCCAACGCATCCTACCTGGAGTCAACACTCTCCATTCCAGTGGTCAGTCAACCGGTTACAGACGTCGATATCATCGAGGCCTTGACCAAAGCGCGGAAGATTTCACGTCGTATCCACTTGTTTACCTATCAGGGGGTAAAGCAGCCAACGAATCGCCTTATAGCAAGCCTGCCCGAACTACTCGACATCGAGTTACTACATCATCACTACAGCACCTCGGACGAGGCGACAGAGCAGCTTCTACTAGCCCTGGCGGAAGAATCGGCCGAAGTCATTGTCGGTCCCAGCTACACCTGTCACATGGCAGAACAGCACGAAGTACCGACAATTTTGCTCTACAGCTCAACATCTGCTCGCCTGCTGATCAAAACCGCCATACAGCGTGCTCACGATGCGATTGAGAATGCCTTGCGCGGTAGCTTGCAGGCCGTGCTAATGGACGACCCTCACGAGCCCTTGGTGGTCTGTAGCGGCACAGGGGAAATCCTGCTGTGCAATGAGGTGGCCAGCCAGCACTGGGGGAAAAATGAACGCGATCTGAGTGGGTTCAACCAGAGAATTCAGCTGGAGTTATCCGGACCGGGTGAAACTGTGGAAAGACTGATTACCATTGACGATGAGAACTGGTATCAGCGGAGATCTCCCCTGGAAATTCACGGGGACCTGTTTGGCTATGTCTTTCGATTTATTCCTCAGCGCGCCTACCGACCGAGAAGGGAGGCAGATATTGCAGCGCTTAGTGGCGCGCCAGAATTTATTATCCGCTCCAGCGCGATGGAAACTATTTCGAAACTGGCCAAAACCTACGCTATAACCTCTGGCGCGGTGTTAATTCAAGGGGAAAGCGGTACCGGCAAAGAGCACATTACACGGGAGATCCACCGCCACAGTCACTATGCAAACGGCCCTCTGGTGGCCATCAACTGTGGCAGCATTCCAAATGAATTATTTGAAAGTGAAATGTTTGGCTATGTTGATGGGGCATTCACCAGCTCACGGCGCGGTGGGCGTATCGGCCTGATCCAGGAAGCCAACCAGGGAATACTGTTCCTGGATGAAGTATCCGAACTACCTTTGCTGCAACAATCCAAGCTGTTAAGGGTTCTGCAGGAAAAAAGCCTGCGTCCGGTCGGTGGCAATCGTGAAGTGCCCCTGGATTTTAAGATCGTCGCTGCCACCAATGCAAATCTGGCGGATTGTGTTCAGGCGGGAAGTTTCCGCGAAGATCTATACTATCGGCTGAATGTCTTCGCCCTACATCTACCGCCGCTGCGGGAACGAATAGAAGATATCGGGGCGATATCTCGCTATTACATTGAGCGCTATAGTCAAAGCTATCATGTGGAGGTTGCCGCCGACGAGCTGTATCGACTGGTGCTGCCACACTTTGAAGCCTATTTTTGGCCTGGAAATGTCAGAGAACTGGACAACTTTATCGAGCGACTGGTGGTGGCATCAATTGACCACGACGCAGCGCCCTTCACTGAAACCCGTCTGCGAGTTTTGCTGCCGGAATTGTTTTCCTCCCGATCGCATATCAGGTTGGTTACTGGTACCTTGAAGGACAAAGAGCAGGTGGCCATTCTCGATGCGATGAAACGATTCAACAACGACAAAACACAAGTAGCCTCGCATCTGGGAATCAGTTCCACGACATTGTGGAGGCGGCTAAAAGCCATTGGATGGGCGCATTAAGGAATTACTGGAAGCAACAAAAAACGGTGGTACCAACGCAAGCAAAACTAGGAGAGATATGATGAACATTAATAAAAAAGTACTGGTGGGAATTTCCGCCTCAGCAGCATCACTCATGGCCGTACCCACGGTAATGGCTCAGTCCAGTGCCATGGCCCTGGAGGAAGTGATTGTTACGGCGCGAAAACGCGTGGAATTGGAGCAGGAGGTGCCGATTTCAATCAAGGTATTTTCACAGTCGACGATCCAGCGAGCGGGGATTGAGCGCCCCCAGGATTTTATCAAACTCACATCCAATGTGAGTATTGTAGACACCGCGAATGCAGGTGACACGCAGGTTGCCATTCGTGGGATCACCTCTACCCGTGATGCCGAGGGAACGTTCGCCTTCGTGCTGGATGGCGTCTTGATAACCAATCCCAACGGTTTCAATCAGGAGCTGTTCGATATCCAGAGTATTGAGGTTTTGAAAGGGCCACAGGGTGCCCTTTACGGCCGCAATGCCGTTGCCGGAGCCATACTTATCAATACCAGGAAACCGACTGACGAATTTTCCGGAGTCGTGAAAGTTGGGGCTGGATCTGATGAGTTGCGAAAAATCGGCCTCTCGTTTAGCGGGCCGTTATCGGATACCGCTCGCGCCAGCTTATCCTATAGTCATCGGGAGGATGAGGGCCAGTTTAAAAACGATTTCCGCAATAAGAGTGATGTTGTGGACTTTCTTGAAGAGGACAATATTCGCGGTCGCCTGATCTGGGACGTTACTGAGAAACTTTCATTGGATATTATCGCCAGTTATCGAGAAGTTGATGCCGGTGCGATTAACTTTAATGCGGTGTTTGCCTTGCCTGACGCCGCAACCAATTTCGGCGACCCCACTTTATACAAAGACGTCAATGATCACGAGTTTAGATTTCGAACCAATGTGCCCGGCGAAAATGAACAGGAAAATACTTTGTTTTCTCTGAAGGCCGATTACCAGCTTGATGGGGCGACGGTAACCGCTGTTTTTGCCTACGATACGCTTGATGAGCACTTGCTGTCTGATGGCACTAGCGCGGCCTTTGGTTTGTACTCCTATGACTTTGGAGCAGCGATGGGACCGGGCTCACCTCTGACTGGTCCCGACGTGGGTGCAGCACAAAATGCGTGTTCGCAGAGTTACCAGGATCTGTTGGCAGGTGGCGCCTATGGCCCGGGTGTTGATTCCCCGTTCTTTGCGTTTCCCGGTGATGTCCCGGGCATGGCAGCCGATCTCGGTATTGCGCCTTTTTACGGGCTCAACGCACTGCTGTCACCTTATACCCAGAGCTCTTGTGATGGTTACCAGTATCAGGAGCGAAACCAGGACAGCACGAGTTTGGAATTGCGAATCGCCTCCGATGAAACGGATAACCTGCATTGGATGGCGGGTTTTTACTATGCCGAGATAGAACGGGAAGTAGTGGTTTCCTATGGTGCGGATTATGGCGACGGATTTTTTGCTCGCCAGCCATACTCTCCCGGTCGTACTGATTTTCTGTTTTGGGATGAGTTTGAAACCGACGTGTGGGCGGTGTTTGGAAGTGTGGAATTTGACATAGGCGACAGGCACACCTTGTCGCTGGCAGCGCGCTACGATGAAGAAGATCGTGAGGTATCCAACAAGGTTCCCAATGTTCTGTCCTCCAATAATTTCGGCGGCGGATCGCCCATAAATCCCGCCTACGATGGCTCGTTAACAGACACCATTCCCGACCGGGATGAATCCTTTAGCGAATTTCAGCCGAAGCTGTCCTGGCGTTGGGCCATAGCCGATGACGCCTCTGTATACGCCAGCTACGGCGTTGGTTTTCGCAGCGGCGGCTTTAATAATATTGGCAGTCAGGCGTTGGTGGAATCCCAGTATGCCGGCATACCCACACGTCCTGCTAACTTGCGTGATGAGTATGACAAAGAGGTTTCCTCCTCCTTTGAACTGGGCCTGAAGTCTGAGTGGTTTGACAATCGCTTAAGGGTTAATGCCGCGGTCTTCCACACCGAGGTGGAAGACAGCCAGTTCTTCAATTTCCTGGCCGGGGGCTTTGGCATTCTCAGGGTGGTTACCAATATCGACGAGGTCACCATCCAGGGTGCAGAGATCGACTTTCTGGCGGCTGTAACCTCGGGTTTATCGGTGTACGGTGCGCTGGGGTTGATTGATAGCGAAATCGATAAGAACAAGAACAGACCCTACACTGAAGGGAATGACGCGCCGTTGATACCCGATATGACCGGCAATTTGGGTGTGCAATGGGTGACTCCAATGACTTCCGGGATGGACCTGGTGGCCCGCCTCGATTGGCGGTACGTCGGTGAAACCTGGTTTAGCACCGTCCAAAATGACACGACGATTAATGCCTTTACAGATGTTTCAGCGACCTACCAGGCTATTGGTGGCGCGTTTGGAGATGTTACACAGCAACCACCTGGACCGGGCATCCCCGCGGGCGGCATCCTGGGCTTTGGCACCAGCAACTACGGGAAGGGCCAGCGCGATGCCTATGACACGATCAACCTGCGCATCGGCCTGGAGGCAGAAAACTGGACTGTCACTGCCTGGGGCAACAATATTCTGGATGAAGACTATCTTGAAGAAGTTATCCCGGCGCCGGAATTTGGCGGTTACTTCATACACCCGGCCAAGGGCGAAAGTTACGGCTTAGATATTATCTACAACTTCTAAGCGGGCCGCCCGCGAAAGGCAGACAAGTGCCCGGGGTGCTCCCCGGGTACGCTAGCGGCCTTGCATGGCACCCTACACCCTGCCGCGCGTCGAGTTTCAACAATGACTGCCGATAATAAAGCCCTCCTGTTAGGGCTTGCAGCTATTCTTTTATGGTCGACATCGGCTACCGCGTTCAAGTTGGCACTGCGAGAAATGGATGTGCTGCAGCTGCTGTTTTACGCGGTGAGTTGCTCGGCGCTGGTTTTGACCGTCATCGTCTGGCGCCAGGGTAAGCTGGGATTGCTGCGCGATTACTTGAGGGCGAATTTTCTCTCTTTCGCGGTTATGGGCTTGGTGAACCCGCTGCTTTATTACCTCATCCTGCTCCGCGCCTATGACTTGCTGCCGGCGCAACAGGCTCAGCCCATCAACTATACCTGGGCCATAATGCTCGCCCTGCTGGCGGTGCCCCTGCTGGGCCAGAAACTGTCGCGCAGGGATGTACTGGCGGCAATTTTGGGCTATTGCGGGGTGGTTGTTATTGCCACTGAAGGACGCCTGACAGAAATGGAGTTTGCCAGTCTCGAGGGCGTGGTTTTCGCATTGATCAGCACTGTCATATGGGCACTGTACTGGATATTTAATGCAAAAAATGCGCGAGATCCGATTGTCTGCCTGTGTTTGAATTTCCTGTTTGCAGTGCCTGTTGCGCTGATTTTATGCCTGCTCTTCTCCAGTACGATGCTGCCCGGCTGGCGGGGGTTTGGTGCTGCACTTTACGTGGGATGCTTTGAGATGGGCATCACGTTTGCCCTGTGGTCCTCCGCCCTGCGCCTGACCAGCAGCGTGGCGCGGATGGGAAACCTGATCTTTTTGTCGCCCCTGATTTCACTGGTGCTCATCGCCACGGTTCTGGGAGAAACCATCCACCCGGCGACACTGGTCGGCCTGGCCCTTATCATTCCCGGTGTTTTGCTGGCAGACCCAGCGGCCGGTCTCCGGCGCACAGGGGTAAACGGCGTGCCATCTCACCCGCCTGAAGATGCCGTAATCGAGTTGGCTGCAGATTATTACCTGCACAATTTTGTCGCCCTGTGCCAGGCGGTTGAAAGTCAGTACCATGACCTGCTGGCGGCACCGGAGCACGCCTTTCTGCAGCGCTTTCGGGCTCTGGACAGGGGCGCCCAGTGCCTGTACGTGAGGTTGATTTCCAGGGCTGGCCCCTGGTTTCGCGTGGCCAAGTTGGACTATCCGGAAATCGGTGACCTGGCGCGGCCTGTGCAATCTCTGCTGAACACTGAAACGGCGGTGGAACCCGGCGGACTGTCGCTGGCGGAACTTGCCACCCTGTATACCAAAGTGGAGCTGCAGGAGGCTTATGGCGAGCTACTGGCAGGGCCTAAAACGGGCAGTAAAGCGGAATTGGTTGACGCCATCGCCCAGTTATCACTGGAAGATGAGCAACATCTTGCGTTGCTGGCCGAGGCGTTCCCAGGCATTATTATAGCCCCGCTGGACGTCGAGGTGGTGGAACTACTGCAGATTCTGTTCTTTGGCAACAGGCACCAGGATTTGACGGATTTCGTGCTGAGCGACCTGGGCATCGCCCGCTATTATCCCTATGCCCTAAACCCGGAACACCGCCTTTTCCCCTGCCGGGACGCCCTGGATGAATACCTCGGCTGCTGCGCATCGCAGGATATTTTTTATCAGTTTGTCGAGCTGGACGATGAGGAGGGCGTAGAGGATGTCGCCAGAGCGATGATTGAACAGGATGTGCGCTTCCCTGTGAGTCAGCGCCGCTGGGAGCGTGTGTGTAATTCCGCCGCCCGAGAACTGGAACGGCGCAAGCAGTTGACCCTCGCTGTGCAACTGTATGAGCGCAGCAACCGACACCCCTCGCGTGAGCGCCGCAGCCGCATTCTGGAGGCGCAGGGGGATTGGCAGGGCGCGGCTGCCCTGTGTGAAGAGATCCTGCTCTCCCCCTGGTGTGAAGCGGAGCGAGAAGCGGCCCAGCGAATACTGCCACGTGTTCAACGCAAGTTGGGGGGCCAGCCTGTACGGGCGAAAAAAGATGTGTTTCAGGAGTTTGGCTTGTCGCTGCAGCGCTCCAGCGACAGTGTGGAACTGGCCGCTGCGGACGCCTTGCATCAGCAGTGGCAGAGCGTGCACTATGTCGAAAACGGCTTGATGAATACCCTGTTTGGGCTGGCCTTTTGGCAGCAAATTTTTGCCGATGTCGCCGGGGCCTTTCACAATCAATACCAGAGTGTTCCGAGGGATATGTACGAGCGGGATTTTGTGGCGCGCAGAAGCCGGGAGATAAACTTTCGCTGGCGGCAATTGCGCCGGGTCAACTTGCGCGAAGAGTTGATAAGTGCCTATCGTCGCTACTTCAATTATCAATGTCAGTGGGTGGATTGGCAGTTGGTCGATGAAACATTACTCGAAACCGCGCTGCGGGCGATTCCAGCCCCTCACCTGTTTGCCATATGGGAGCGACAGTTATTTGACCCGGCGGAGAATCGCAGCGGGTTTCCCGATCTCATCGCCTTCGGTGCTGCAGCCGGCGACATTAGTCCAGGCGACTACTGCATGATCGAAGTGAAGGGGCCAGGGGACGCCCTGCAAAATAACCAGAAGCGCTGGCTGCGGTATTTTTCCGAGCACACTATACCTGCGGCAGTTGCCTGGGTGGATTGGCAACATGACTGATCACTGCGTCAGCGTGCGCGCGCTGGCGGAGTTTTGCCACCGCTGCGGGGATATCGATCACCGGTTTACCCCATCGCCAACCGGCGTACAGGGCACCGAGGGCCATCAACGCGTTTTTCGCAATCGCCCGGACTCCTATCACAGTGAGTTTCCGCTGGAATATCGATACTCACAGGGCGACTGGCAGTTGCTGCTGCGGGGGCGCGCAGATGGCTACGATTCGACCGAGGGTATGGTGGAGGAGATTAAAACCTGTCGGGTTAACCCCAGATTCATACCGTGTTCCGTCAACCAGCTGCACCTTGCGCAGGCCAGGTTGTACGGCGCCATCATCGCCGTGCAGGAGGGGCGTGAGCAGCTGTCTGTGCGCCTTACCTGGTTTAATATAGACAGCGCCGAGGAGTGGTCCACTACCCGGGTCTACACGGCGGTGGAATTGGCCGAGTTTCTCGTCGATTCGCTGGCGCAATATTCAGCCTGGTTGCAAGAGATAATCGAACTGAGAAAAATACGCAATCAGAGCCTTAACACATTGCAGTTTCCCTACCCCGATTTTCGCGAGGGCCAGCGCGATATTGCCGAGTTGGTCTACAAATGCGTCGATCAGGCTGGCCAGCTGCTGCTGGAGGCACCCACGGGTATTGGTAAGACATCGGCGGTGTTGTTTCCCGCACTCAAAGCGATGGCGAAAGAGAAACACGAAAAGCTGGTGTTCTTGACGGCGAAGTCTGTGGGTCGTCTGGCTGCCGAACAGACGCTGGCTCGGTTTCGGCAAGCGGGATTTCGCGGTTCCGCTCTCAGCCTGACCGCCAGGGACAAAATCTGTTTCTCCCCCGGCAAAGCCTGTCATGGCGACGACTGTCCCTATGCCCGGGGATACTACGACAAACTGCCCGCCGCGCGGTCAGCGGCAATTCGCTCGCCATCGCTGCGCAAAGAGGATATCGAAGTGCTGGCGCGCCAGTTTGAGCTGTGCCCCTATCAGTTGACGCTTGATTTGCTGCCCTGGGTAGACATTGTTATTGCCGATTTACACTATTTCTACAGTTTAACCTCGACGTTTGCCCGGGTGATGGCCGAGGGAGAGCAGCGCTGGACGGTACTGGTAGATGAGGCCCACAATTTACCTGCCCGTGCGCGGAAAATGTACAGCGCCAGTCTGGCGAAGGCAGACCTGATGCGCGCTAAGTCCCTGCTGGTGGACAGAACTCACAAAAAGGGAGGCGGGTCGGTTGGCAGTGCACTGCAGAAAATTAATCGAGTGATGCTCAAACTGCAAAATGGGTACTGGGAGGCCCAGGAATTCGACGGCCATCCGGAGATTCCGTCGGGCCTGCTGGAGGTATTACACTATTTTATTGCCGATGTTGCGCAGCAATTGGCCACAGAGCCAGCCTTTTTACAGCGACAGCCCCAGTTGCACGACTTCTACTTCGAGGTGCTACAGTTTTTGCGGGTGGCCGAGCAGTGGGGCGATGACTTTCGTTTTGAGCTCAGTCGAAAGAACAAGTCGGCAAAGGCCAAACAGAGCTTGCGACTGACCTTGAACTGCCTCGATCCGGCCCGGTTGCTGGCACATCGACAGGATGAGCTCCATTCCCTGACCCTGTTTTCGGCCACTTTATCGCCCGCTCAATGGACGCATGCCAGCCTGGGGCTGCGCAGCACTGCAGTTTTTCGACGCCTTGATTCGCCTTTCTCCCCTGCGCAAATGCGGGTCAGTGTGGCGACCCACGTGGATACGCGCTATCGGCAAAGGGCGGCCTCACTGCCGGCCCTCGCCGCTCTACTGCAGCGCTGGATATTGGCAGAGTCGGGGAACTGTATCGTGTACTTCCCCTCCTACCGGTACTTGAGCGATTGTGTGGAGCATCTCGAAAGCCAGGGTCTGAATGACTGGGGGCGATCAGTTTGGCAGCAGAGCGCGCGCCAGGGGGAAACCGCGCGCAGCGAATTACTGCATCTGCTCGATGCCCGGCGCGACGTGCTGGCCTTTTGCATACTCGGGGGGGTGTTTGGCGAGGGCATAGACCTTCCAGGGGAGCAGCTAGCCGCTGTTGTGGTGGTCGGCGTGGGCCTGCCCCAGGTAAACCGGGACACCGAAGCGTTGCGCGACTACTTCGAGGCCCGCTATGGCCAGGGATTCCGGTACGCCTATCTGTACCCGGGCATGCAAAAGGTCGACCAGGCCCTGGGCCGCGTGATCAGACGAACCGATGACACGGGACGGGCACTATTGGTGGACGCTCGCTACGGGAGCCTTGAATATCGGGACCTACTGCCCCCGTGGTGGACTTACTGCATGCTTGAGAAATGACGGTGCCGGATTCATCGCCTGAATACCCACCATTATTCACGGGAGGTATGAGCTGTGCTACAGTGCGCGGCTGCCCGTGTGTCCAGGGCGCGAAAAAAGAATAGATTGTTGAGTTTGAAACTTGAAGGTAGGGGGTATACATCACTATGCGCATAGCAATTCCCAAGGAAACCCACCCCGGCGAAAACCGGGCCCCTATTACACCTGATACGGCCAAAAAGCTGTGCCGTATGGGCGCTGAACTGGTCATTGAAGCGGGCATGGGAGAGGGCTCCGGTTTTACCGATGCCGAATATTCAGATGCGGGCGCCACCCTCTCCACCGACCGGGAGGCACTGTTCTCCAGCGCCGATATGCTGTTGCGCCTGCGCAAGCCGGAGTTGGATGAAATCCGCCTGATGAAGTCCGGCTGTATTCATATCAGCTATCTGGACCCGTTTAACGAACATGAGTTGGTGGAGGCCCTGCGGACACAGGGCGTGACATCTATCAGCATGGAGATGATTCCGCGGACCACCCGCAGCCAAAAGATGGATGCCCTGAGTTCCCAGGCCAATCTGGCGGGGTATGTCATGGTCATGTTGGCGGCTTCCAAGCTGCCTCGCATCTTTCCCATGATGATGACGCCGGCGGGCACATTGAAACCGGCCAAAGTATTTATCATCGGCGCAGGGGTGGCCGGCCTGCAGGCCATCGCAACCGCCAAGCGCCTCGGTGCCAAGGTAACCGCCTTTGATACTCGCCCGGTTGTCGCTGAACAGGTGCGATCATTGGGAGCCAGCTTCCTCGAAATCGATCTGGGTGAAGTCGGTGAAACCTCAGCTGGCTATGCCAGGGAACTGACCCCGGAGCAGATACAAATACAGCGGGACGCCCAAAAGGCCTTTATCGCCGAGTCGGACGTACTGATTACCACGGCTCAGGTCTTCGGCCGCAAGCCCCCGGTCATTGTGACCCGTGACATGGTAGAGGGCATGGCCCCCGGTTCTGTGGTGGTGGATATGGCGGCGGAGACCGGCGGCAACGTTGAGGGCTCGGTTCCCAACGAAACCGTGGTCATTAACGGCGTAACCGTTATCGGCCAGGGCAATTTGTCCAATGAGGTCTGTCGCGACGCCAGCCAGATGTACTCGAGCAATCTCTTTAACCTGGTTGAAGATAGCTGGGATGAAGAAGCCAACACCTTTGTGATAGATTTTGAGCACGACATCCTCCCCGGATGCATCATTACCCACGGTGGTGAAGTGACCAATGAGACCATCAAGAACATCCTGGCAGGAGGTAGCTGATATGGAAATTGTATTTATGACATTTATTCTCATGTTGTCCATTTTCCTGGGCTTCGAATTGATAACCAAAGTGCCCTCGACCTTGCACACTCCCCTGATGTCTGGCGCCAATGCCATTTCGGGGATAACCGTGGTGGGCGCCATCAGTTTGGCCGGTACCGGCCAGCAAGATCTGGCCAACTGGCTGGGGTCGGCGGCGGTCGCATTGGCGACCGTGAACGTCGTGGGTGGTTATTTGGTGACGGACCGAATGTTGGCCATGTTTAAGAAGAAAGGGGGTGCCAAGTAATGGCAGCGACATCTGAATTTGGATTGTTAATCCAGTTTGCCTATATTGTGTCGGCGGGCCTGTTTATCTATGGCCTGAAACTGCTCGGCTCCCCGGATTCGGCCCGGCGCGGCAATAGGCTCTCTGCCGGCGCTATGCTGCTGGCCATTGTAGTGGCGCTGTTGGATCAGGGTATTGTGGAATACCAGTGGATTCTTCTGGGGTTTGTGGTTGGCGCTATCATCGGTGGTGCCGCGGCCCGGATGGTGCAAATGACCTCCATGCCGGAGCTGGTCGCGCTGTTTAACGGCTTTGGTGGTCTGGCCAGCTTGTTGGTGGGTTGGGCCGCGTTGTCTACCGCGCTGGGTACCTTTACCCTGGTGACCATCGTGCTGTCTATCTTGATTGGTGGTTTGACCTTTACCGGCTCTCTGGTGGCCTATGGCAAGTTGAGCGAAAAAATCGGTAGCGGTGCGATGATGTTCAAGGGCCAGCAAGTGGTCAACAGCCTGATTGTGCTGGCTATTCTGGTTTGCTCGGTGATGTTCACCCAGCAGCCCGACAATGCTCAATGGTTGTACCTGGTGATTGGCCTGTCGCTGCTGTTTGGGGTGATGGTTGTTATTCCCATTGGCGGAGCGGATATGCCGGTGGTGATCTCGCTGTTGAACTCCTACTCGGGTCTCGCGGCCTGTGCGGCGGGCTTTGCGATAAATAACAACATCCTCATCGTGGCCGGCTCTCTGGTTGGCGCCTCGGGCATTATTCTTACCCAGATCATGTGTAAGGCCATGAACCGCTCGTTGAGCAATGTGTTGTTCAGTGGCTTTGGCAGCGTGAGTTCAGACACCACTGAAGTTGAAGGTGAAATCAAGCCTATCTCTGTTGAGGATGCCTATTACGTGCTGGAAGCGGCCAGCAATGTGGTGATTGTTCCCGGTTACGGCATGGCCGTGGCCCAGGCGCAGCACGTTGTGAAGGAGTTGTGTGAGTTGATGGAGAACAATGGCGCCGAAGTGAATTTTGGCATTCATCCGGTGGCGGGGCGTATGCCAGGCCATATGAATGTACTGCTGGCAGAGGCCGACGTGCCCTATGACCAATTGCTGGAGATGGACGACATTAACCCGCGTATGGAAAATGTAGATGTCGCGATTGTCATCGGTGCGAACGACGTGGTGAACCCGGCCGCCAGGGATGTCGAATCCTCGCCGATTTACGGTATGCCAGTGATTAACGTGGATCATGCGCGCGTTGTATTCGTGCTGAAGCGCTCCATGGCATCGGGATTCGCCGGCATCGAGAACCCCTTGTTCTATAAAGAGAATACCCGAATGCTATTCGGGGATGCCAAGGAATCTATTGGCGGGTTGGTACGCGAGTTCACCTAAACCAAATCGGCAATGCCACACCGGTCTCCGCTAGAGTTTTTAGTCGGGGGCGGTTACGCCCGATACCGGGTCGCGGAATTGCAGTTTGGCGAGGCTGGCATAGAGGCTGTTGCTGGCCAACAGTTGTTCATGGGTGCCGGACGCCACCAGTTTGCCGTGATCCATCACTGCAATCTTATCCGCGTGCAGGATGGTCGATAGCCGGTGGGCGATAATCACCGTGGTGCGGTTGTGCATCAATTCCTGCAGGGCCAATTGCACCTGATGCTCGCTCTGTGTATCCAGCGCGCTGGTCGCCTCATCCAGCAGTAAAATTTGCGGATTGTTTAATATTGCCCTGGCCAGGGCGATTCGCTGCCGCTGCCCACCCGACAGTCGCACGCCCTGCTCACCCAGGTGACTTTTATACCCCAGTGGCAACTGCATGATAAAATCGTGGGCATGGGCCGCCCGGGCGGCGGCAAAAATTTCCTCATCACTGGCGTCGGGCTTGCCATAGGCAATGTTGTAGCGCACATCCGAAGTAAATAGCGCGGGCTGCTGTGGCACCAACGCCATTTGTGAGCGCAGTTGTTGCAGGCTCAGCGCGGGAAGATTGATGCCATCGAGTAAAATTTCTCCCTGCTGGGGGTCGTAAAAGCGCTGTAACAATTCAAACACGGTTGATTTTCCCGCACCCGAGGGGCCCACCAGGGCGAGGCTTTTACCACGCTCTATGTGCAGGGAGAAATCCCTCAGGGCAGCATGGTTCGCCCTGGTGGGGTAAAAAAAGGTGACATTGCGGAAGCGAACTTCCGGCTGCCCATGTTCGCTGTGATTTTTGATATTCCCCTCGTCAGGTACCAGGCTCTGGGTATGTAGCAGATCGAGCAGCCGCTCCGCCGCTCCTGCGGCTCGCTGTAATTCACCCCAGACTTCGGAGATTGTCGCAATACCGCTGCCCACCATGATGGCATAGAACACAAATGCGCCCAGTTCCCCGCCGGTCATCTGGCCTGCAATCACATCCTGGCCGCCCTCCCAGAGCATGCCCGACATACTGGTGAACAACAGGAAAATGGCGCCGCATATCAGCAGAGATCGCTGCCAAATGCGTTCGCGGGCAATGGCGAAAGCGCGCTCCACTTCTTTGGCGAAGGCGGCGGATTCGAATGATTCCCGGGTGTAGCTCTGGACAACCTTGATGTGCTGGATGATCTCGCCGGCGTAGGTTCCCACACTGGCTATACTGTCCTGGCTTTGGTTGGACAGAGTGCGCACTCGCCGACCAAAAATGAGGATTGGCATCAGTATCAGCGGTACGCCGGCGGCAATGATCAGGCTCAATTTCAGGTTGGTTATGAACATCATCACCAGCGCGCCGACCAGGGTGAGACTGCTGCGCAGCGCCATACTGAAGGAAGAGCCGATAATGGTTTGCAGCAAAGTGGTATCGGTGGTCAGACGCGACATGATTTCGCCGCTGCGGTTTGTTTCAAAAAAGCCAGGATGCAAGCTGACGATATTGTCGAATACCGCGAGCCGTAAATCGGCACTCACCCGCTCTCCCAGCCAGGACACCAGGTAAAAGCGCATAAACGTGCCCACGGCCATGGCGGAACCCAAGGCTACCAGTAAAAGAATGGCATATTGCAGCTCGGCACTGTTGCCGCCAAAGCCCTGGTCTATCAAAATCTGCACACCCTTACCCACGGAGAGTGTTGCCATGGCGGTGAATATCAAAGCGATACCCGCCAAAATCATCCGCAGCTTATAGGGCTTGAGGAACCTCAGGATACGCCATAGCGTGGCGATACCCCCGGGGTCGGGTTTGGCCATCAGCTTCCCACACCAGCGGGCTGTCCCATAAACTCAGCCGCTGCGCTCTTATCGAACTTCAGTGTTTGACTGGGGCCGCTGAACGCTGCGCCGGCGTCCTGT